>OVEP011218284.1_pt1 | contig 30177 bp, 23 predicted proteins | sample 1779801 | NCBI WGS metagenome assembly OVEP01 (sample SAMEA3914791, study PRJEB12502) | metagenome | biome: forest; material: soil | place: Canada | collected 2011-07-03 | depth 0.1 m
GGCGCCTCTGGCGCCTGCCGCCCTACGAGAACCCGCCACGGGTCAAGAATTTTCTCGTGACCAATCCAAAGACGCCGCTCACGGCGGCCGAAGCGCTATTCATCGAAATGATCGAGCACCACGCGGCGACCGGGTAGGGGCGGGTTTAGCCGAAGCGCTGGGCGCTGTAGGGTGTCGGATCGGTGAACGGCGTTTCCCCGGTCACCATTTCCGCCAGCAGCCTGCCGGTGACAGGCCCAAGGGTCAGGCCGTGATGGGCGTGACCAAAAGCAAACCAAAGACCTTTGTGGCGTTGAGCCGGACCGATGACAGGTTTCATGTCGGGAAGACAGGGACGCAGTCCCAACCAGGGCGTCGCATCGAGCCGCCGTCCCAAGGGGAGAACCGTCCGCGCGATTGTCTCGGCCTGGCGTAGCTGCGCCTCCTTTGGCGGCGCGCCGGGCGCGGCGAATTCGACGCCGGTCGCCAGTCTGACGCCGCGCGTCATGGGCGCCAGAACATAGCCGCCATGCTCGTCAACGAGCGAATGATTGAGGGCGTGGGGCGCGTCCAGGGCATAGTGCATATGATAGCCGCGCTTGACGGCCATGGGCATGCGGTAGCCGAGCGGCACGAGCAGCTGATCGGCCCAGGGCCCGAGGGTGACGACGGCCTCTCGCCCGATAACCGCCCCCTCTTCGGTCTTGACCGCCCAACCCCCGTCGGATTGCCGCAAGCTCCGTGCATCCCCCATGAGGATCTGGCCCCCCTTGCGGACGAACAGATCGGCATAGGCTTTGACAAGGCCGCCCGGATCCGTAACGGTTTTCGGGTCGTGCCAATGTATACCTCCGATGGGCCCGTCGAGCAGTGCGGATTCGAGGGTCTTCAGAGCCTTCCGGTCGAGGATCGAATATTTAAGCCCGTAAGGACTATTCCTTTCGGCCGTCCGCAACGCCCGCTCCTGGTTCGCTTTCGTCCGAAAGGTCTCGATCCATCCGTCGGCCCTTATCAAGCCTTGCACGCCGGCCTCGACGGCCAGGATATCGTGCTCGACGACACTTCGTTCGATCAGGGGACGCATGGCTTCGACGACCGAGAGCAAACGCGCGGGCTCGGAATGCCACCAATAGCGGGCGAGCCAGGGCGCCAACTTGACAAGATAGAGGGGATCGTAGCGAACGGCGGACGACCGGTTGAAGCCGAAGCGCATCATTGCGGAAACCTGCCGCGGAAAGGCGTACGGGACGACGCTTGAGCGCTCGATCAACCCCGCATTGCCAAAGCTGGTCTCCGACCCGGGCGCTTTTCGGTCGATGATGACGACGTCCCGCCCCTTCGCCTGAAGGTGCAGCGCGACGCAAACGCCGATGATTCCGGCCCCAAGGACGATGGTATCTGTGCGCATTGTGATATCTTTGGACATCGTTATATCTGTGGCGCGGGAGAACGGACCCTGACCGATCTCGGTTGCGGGCCGATCATGTAGTCGTCCACTTGCAGGTAAGTCTACCCCCCTGTACGAGCCCAACGACATGCCTCCGGCGCGGCTGAACATTCGCAGACCTTCCCCCGGCCGGCGCCCACCGGCTGGCGGCCTTGTCGAGGTCTCTCGGAAAATTCCCCAAGGTGCCGGGTAAACCGCCCACCTTTGCCCCACGGATCGCAAGGATCGTTGCGATTTCCCATCGGAGAATCCCTTGGCCAATGCAAACCACGACGAGTCGGTCGGTGACATCGCCACGGCTCTGGCCCACACACGAAGGCTGATGGCTTCCCGGCCAGACCTGGGAGCGCAGCAGGCGGTCGAAATCCTGAAGGCCGTGCCCGGCCACCCGGAAGCGCTGCTGCTGCTCGGATTGGCCTGTCGGCTGCGCGGCGACCTGGCTCGGGCGCGTGAGATCCTGATTCCGCTGGCCGACGCCCAGCCATGGGCCGCGGCCGTCCAGTATGAGGCCGGCCTTGTTCTCGGCGCGTTGGGCGAGGCTTCACAAGCGATTGCGCGCCTGAGCGAAGCCGGCCGGCTGGATCCCGCCGGACCGCATATCTGGCGCGCGCTGGGTGACCAATTTACCCGCGTCGGCGACGCACGGGCGGCCGATCGCGCCTATGCCCGGGGGATCGAGGCCTCGGTGCACGATCCGCATCTGCGGGAGGCCGCCAAGGCCCTGGCCGACGACAAGCTCGCCGTGGTCGAGCATTTGCTGGGCGACTATCTGTCGTCTCATCCCACGGACGTCACGGCCATGCGCATCCTGGCCGAAGCCGGGACGCGCCAGGGGCGCTACGCCGAGGTCGAGGCCCTGTTGAGCCAGTGCCTGGATCTGGCGCCCAGCTTCGTCGCCGCGCGCTACAACTATGCCCTTGTCCTTTACCGCCAGAACAAGGCGGCTGAGGCGCTGGCGCAGATCGAAACCCTGCTGGCCGGCGATGCGGAGGACCCCAGCTACCGCAATCTTTATGCCGCCTGCCTGGGCCTAGTCGGCGAATACGCGCGGTCGATCGAGGTTTATCGCCAGGTCCTGGCGGATTTTCCGATCCAGCCGAAAATCTGGCTGAGCTACGGTCATGCCCTGAAGACCGCGGGGCGCCAGGACGACGCGATCGCCGCCTATCGTCGGGCCCTGGACCTGGCGCCGCAACTGGGCGAGGCCTATTGGAGCTTGGCCAACCTCAAGACCGTCCACTTCGAGGCCGGCGAGATCGCGGCGATGAATGATCATCTGGCGGGCGCCGACCTGGATCGCGAGGACCGGCTGCATCTGCACTTCGCTTTGGGCAAGGCGCTGGAGGATGCCGGCCACTATGCGTCGTCCTTTGCGCACTACGCGCAGGGCGCGGCCCTGAGACTTGCCGAGATCCCCTACGACGCCGAGGAGACGACCGCGCGCGGCGAGCGAAGCCAAGCGCTGTTCACCCGATCCTTTTTCACCGCCCGCGCCGGTTATGGCGCCGACGCCCCCGATCCGATCTTCATCGTCGGCCTGCCACGTTCGGGCTCGACCCTGGTCGAGCAGATCCTGGCCAGCCATTCGCAGGTTGAAGGGACGATGGAACTGCCGGACCTCGACATCATCGCCATGCGCCTGGGGTATCGCGGCCGCAAGCCGGACGCCCCCGCCTACGGCGAGGCGCTGGCGGCGCTTGACGCCGACCAGCTGCGCGCGCTCGGCGAAGACTATCTTCGGCGCACGCGCATCCAGCGCAAGACGGACCGGCCGCTGTTCATCGACAAGATGCCGAACAATTTCCAGCATGTCGGCCTGATCCAGCTGATCTTGCCCAGGTCCAGGATCATCGACGCCCGCCGCCATCCGATGGCGGCGTGTTTTTCGGCGTTCAAGCAACACTTCGCGCGCGGCCAGAACTTTTCCTACGCTTTGGAAGATCTGGGCCGCTATTACCGCGACTATGTCGGGCTGATGGATCATTTCGATCAGGTCTTGCCTGGGCGCATCCACCGCGTGATCTATGAAGCAATGGTCGAGGATCCCGAGGCCGAGGTGCGACGTCTGCTGGACTATTGCCAGCTCGGCTTCGAGCCCGAGTGCCTGAAATTCTATGAGAACGACCGGGCGGTGCGCACGGCCAGTTCGGAGCAGGTGCGCAAGCCGATATTTCGCGAAGGCCTGGACCAGTGGCGGCACTATGAGGCTTGGCTCGATTCCTTGAAGGCGTCACTCGGGACGGTCGTCGAGTCCTACGCCAAAGCGCCTGCCGCGGACCGATGAGCGCCGATTACATTCACCCACACTATGAATGGCATTGAAAATGTAAATTTTGGCATCATGGCGACCGCGATATCATCGAACGATCGATTTGATCATAGAGGGGCGTTCAATGTTTGATTTATTTACTCAGCCGTCTGAACGCGTAGGTGCGAACAACCGAAATATTCTCGCGGCACTTCTCACCACGACCACGCTCACCGCGGTGCCGCTCCTGGCTCACGGCCAAGCCGCGTCTTCACCGCCGGCCACGCCCAATGATACGACCGAAGTCATTGTAACGGCGACGAAGCGTTCGGAAACGCTGCAGAAGGTGCCGATGAGCATTGACGTGCTCGATTCAAAAAAGCTGACCCAACTCAATGTCGTCGGCTTTCAGGACTATGTTAAGTACTTGCCGAGCGTCACCTTCCAAAGTCTGGCGCCGAACCAAACCGACATATTCATGCGTGGCATATCGGCCGGCGGCACGCAAAACCATTCCGGGCCCTTGCCCTCGGTCGGCGCCTATCTCGACGAACAGCCCATCACAACCATCGCCGGCACCTTGGACGTGCACGCCTATGACATCGCCCGGATCGAGGTCTTGCCCGGACCGCAGGGCACGCTCTATGGGGCGAGTTCCGAGGCCGGCACGCTGAGGATCATCACCAACAAGCCCACCTCGTCTGGTTTCGCCGCCGGCTATGACGTCCAGGCCAACACCATCGACCAGGGCGGACAGGGCTATGTGTTGGAGGGCTTCGTCAATGTGCCGGTGTCCAATAACGTGGCCGTGCGCCTCGTTGGCTTCGATGAACACGACGCCGGCTATATCGACAATGTCGCCTCATCCGTGACCTATCCCACCTCCGGCGCCACGGTGACCAATGCAGCCTTCGTCAAGAAGGACTTCAACACGGCCGACAGCTACGGCGGCCGCGCGGCCCTCAACTGGGACATCGACGCCGACTGGTCGGCCTTGTTCAGCCTGGTCGGCCAGGATCTGAGGACCCACGGCGTATTCGGCTACGAGCCAAGCATCGGCTATCTGGAGACGGCCCGCTTCCAGCCCGACATCGATCACGACCGGTGGCTGCAGGCGGCCCTGACCCTGTCGGGCAAGCTCGGCAAGTACGACCTGACCTATTCGGGCGGCTTTTTCAAACGGTCGGTCGACGAGCAATCGGACTATACCGACTATTCCATTGCCTATGACGGCGCGTTCGGATCGGGCGCCTTCTGGCAAGGGACCAACGGCCAACCCGTGGCCGATCCCGCCGAGGAGATCGTCGAAACCGACCGCTTCACCAAACAGAGCAATGAAATTCGCCTAGCCTCGCCGTCGAGCGACCGCCTGCGCTTTATCGCCGGCCTGTTCCAGGAGTCGCAGTCGCACGAAGTCATCCAGCAGTACCTGATTCAGGGCCTTTCCCCCACGCTGAACGCCCCGGGTTGGCCCGACTCCTTGTGGCTGACCGATCAAAGCATCGTCGATCGCGACGCGGCCGTGTTCGGCGAGGTCTCGTTCGACCTTACCTCCCGGCTCACCTTGACCGGCGGAGTGCGCGGCTACACCTACAAGAATGCAATCGTGGGCTTCAATGGCTATGGCGAGGGCTACAACGCCCTGACAGGCTTTTCCGCCGGCATGGGGGTGGATGGGGTCAATTGCGCCCCCGGCCAGACGTTCAAGAACACACCCTGCGTGTCGGTCGACAAGGCTCCGGTTACGGGCTCCGGCGAAACGCACAAGCTCAATCTGACCTACAAGTTCGACGGCAACCATCTGATCTATGCGACCTACTCCACCGGCTACCGTCCCGGCGGGGTCAATCGCAGCGGCGATTTCGGACCCTATCAGGCCGATTATCTCACCAATTACGAACTGGGCTGGAAGACCAGTTGGCTGGACAGGCGCGTGCATTTCAACGGCGCCCTTTATGACGAGGCATGGAACCGATTTCAGTTTTCCTTCCTTGGCCCCAACAGCCTGACCATTATCGAGAACGCCCCCAGCGCCCGCGTTCAGGGCGTCGAATCCAATGTCGACTGGCGCGCCACCGACAAGCTGACCTTGTCCGCCAATATCGCCTATAACGACGCGGCACTGACCCGGAACTTCTGCGGGACCACCGGGGACCCACCGGTGCTGATCGATAGCTGTTCCAATGCCGACGCGGTTGCGCTGAAGGGGCAGCAATTGCCCTACACCCCCAAGTTCAAGGGCAATCTGACGGCACGCTACGCCTGGGAGGCCGGCCCGTGGGAAGCCCACGTTCAGGGCGCCCTGCTTTACCAGACGCGCAACTATCCGGCGTTGCGTGTGCAGGACATCGCCAATCTCGGCGTGATGCCGGCTTACGCGACCGCGGACTTTTCCGTCGGCGCCGAAAAGGGCCCGACCTCGGTCGAACTCTTCGTGAAGAACGCCTTCAATACCCATGGCCAGGCCAACCGTTCTACCCCCTGCACCATTTCGACCTGTGCCATGAGCACGGCGTCCAACGCCTACCCGAACACGACCTATGATTTTGTCTATGTGACGCCCATCCAACCCCTGACGGTCGGGATCCGGTTCGGCCAGAAATTCTAAACCGTCCATCGCTATCAGAGCCCGTATTCGCTAACGCGGATGCGGGTCCAGTAGCCTAGCTCGGCATATAAACTACGTAAAATCCGGCGTAGCCAAAGGTCCGGATGATTGTCTGAGCTTCAATGCAGCTTGAGCGTCGGCCGGACGAAGCGATTGATATGCCCCACGGCGATAACAGTCAGCCCGCGCAGCCAGCCGTGAATGGCGAGGATGTGCATGCGGTACAGGGACATGTAAACGAAACGCGCTAACCGCCCTTCGACTGCCATCCGACCGCCGACCAGGCGTCCCATCAGCGAGCCTACGGTCGAGAACCGGCTGAGCGAAACCAGCGACCCCTGGTCCCGATAGACAAAATCCTCGAGCGGCTTTCCGGTCATGAGCCGGACCAGGTTGACATACGCCGCCGTCGCCATCTGGTGAGCGGCCTGCGCCCGCGGCGGCACCGGCTTGTCCTGGCCCAGCAACTTGCAGAAGGCACAATCCCCTATGGCGAAAATGCGATCGTCGTCTAGCGCCTGCAATGAGGGCCGCACGACGATCTGGTTGTTGCGCGTCAATTCCAGGCCATCTAGCCCCTGGCTTATGGGAACGGCCTTCACCCCGGCGGCCCAGACCTGGAGATCCGCGGGAACGAAGGCACCGCCCGCCGTTTCCATTCCCGAAGGCAAGGACGCCGTGACAACTGTGCCGGGAAGCACTTTGACGCCAAGGGATTCAAGCTCTTCTTGCGCGGCCTCCGCGAGGCCGTCCGGCAGAGCCGGCAAAATGCGCGCTCCGGCTTCGAGCAAGGTGACGTCAAGTCTCTTCCGGTCGAAGACCTCGAGGCCGTAATGGCCAAGTGCGTCGGCCGCATTATAAAGTTCGGCCGCGAGCTCGACGCCCGTAGCCCCACCGCCGACAATCGCTACACGCACGTGCGCATCCGACGACGGATCGGTTTGCATGGCGCGAGAGACGCGCAGGCAATGGTTCAGAAGCTGGTCGCGAAAATTATCGGCCTGGCCGCGACTATCGAGGAAAATGCAATTCTCGGCCACGCCTGGCGTGCCAAAGTCGTTCGTCATCGAACCATAGGCCAGCACGAGATAGTCGTAGCGTACCGAGTGGGCGCTCACGACTTCGTGGCCCCTATGGTCGAAGACGGGCGCGATATGCACGCGCCGCGCCTGGCGATCGATGCGGTCGAGCGTGCCATAGAGATATCGGTAGCCCCAACGATGGCAATGTCCGCGGTAGCCGACCTCGTCGAGACTGGCGTCGAGTGACCCAGCGGCCACTTCATGCAGCAACGGCTTCCAAATATGGGTGCGGTTGCGGTCGACCAGGATGATGTCGTGCCGCTTGCGGCCGTAACGGGCGCCGAGCTTGCGGGCCAGTTCAAGGCCGGCGGCGCCTCCGCCGACGATGACGATCTGCGTTTTTAGTGACGTCGACTCGTTCATACGTACCGCCACTTTTTGTGTCCGTCCGGATCAATTCAAAAGAAGAATTTCTCGGCGAATTCAAACGCAGCATCAGGACGATCATCACGGCCTGTCAACGAATTTCGTGTTTCCAAATGCTGCTGTGCCCGACTTTGGCGAAGACCGACAGTGAGCCATTTCGTCGATCAGTACGATCCGGAAATCTCTAGTCCGTAGCGCGATTGCGAATGCGCGACCAATATTCTTCGTCGCATTGCGCGGGGCTTTTGACTGGATCGGAACCCGAGCTGGGGTGCGGCGCCCCCTCTTCCGAAAAAGGCCCGGCCGACGCATTTCTGCGCCGACCGGTAGTTCTTGCGACAGAACGCTCATCGCAAGGGGGAGAGTGTTTCATGGCTTTCCGATCCCAGAAATCTGTCTTTGATCTGCACCCGGATCTCGATCACGGGAACAAGCCTCGTGTCATCTTCGACCGCAAGACCGTCTCCACGCCGATGGCCAAGGCAGCGCTACGTTGCGAGATCTTGTCGCGGTCGGCACGCTGAAGAACTTTTTGGAAAGAGCGTTCCAAAGCCGTTTCCAACTTGCCGTGTACTTCCTTCTCGTCCCAAAAATACTGCTGGAGGCCCTGCACCCACTCGAAGTAGCTGACGATGACGCCGCCGGCGTTGCAGAGAATGTCGGGCAGCACGAAGATGTCGCTGCGCTCGGCAATGACGGCATCAGCTTCGGGGGTGGTCGGGCCGTTGGCGCCCTCGGCCAGAATCCGGCAATTCAGTTTCGCCGCATTTTCACCGTCGATGACGCGCTCCATTGCCGCTGGGATCAGGATGTCGCACTTGGGGTTCTCGGCCGAACCGCGCAAAAAGTGAGGTTAAGCAACTCTTTGAGTTTGCTGGGAAAATTGCAATTGTAAAATTGTAAATATTTGAATTTGTGTGGAAATCAGGTTTGACGCATTGAAGCAATCAACGGGGAAGGGCTGCCGTCGCATTGCACCTTCGGGCGTCACTGCCGGGAGGCTCTAAACGGATCACTTGCCAGATAGGATGTGCACGAGCTGCTGCTGCGACGAGGGGTCAGTAATATGCATCTCGTGCACGCAGTGCCCAGGCTGACGCTTCTCGAGAAGTCGCCGACGGCGGGTCAGTAAGCCTGTTAGCTATTAGGGGCCGAGGAGACCGCGGCGTATCCAATTTTTGAAATCATTACGAGCTACTAATTTGCTTCAACAATATCGCTCCACGGGCGTTTCGTTGGTCGTATTATCCAATATAATCAACGATATGGCAATTTTCGCCTAAGAATACTTATGGGAAATACAGACGTTTTTGACTCCCAATTTCGCTGGAAATGTGCGCCAATTTGAGCGCCGCCGGCGACATCGTGGAGCGAAGACAAAATGATGGAATGGGACCTTCAGTACCTCGGCGCGACGTACATTCCACCCAATCTGTCGACGGTCGAGATCGAGCACTTTTTCACGCTCAGACCCGCTGAGCTGGAAGTGATATCGAGAAGCCGTGGTGCGTCGATCCGGCTTGGTCTGGCGCTGCATGTCGGCTTCCTGCGGTTCTCGGGCGGCCTCCTGAATACGACCGATCTCATACCGGAAGCCGTCCTTCAGCACATCGGCAAACAGATATCGAAGGGCGAACGGCCGCCGCAGATCGCATCGATCCGATCGCTGTATCGACGCCGCGGCCGCACGCTTTTCGATCACCAGCAGGCTGCCGCCGGCATCCTGGGCTTTCGCAAGCTGACCGAGGGTGCCGAGCGCAACCTACTTGGCTATCTGCGCAAGGAAACCTGGGATGCACTGGAAGACGAAGAGCTAAGCTTCCGGATTCGCAAATGGCTTTATGAGCTGAAGTATTTCTCCTTGGGGGACAGACCGTTACGCAGCCTGCTTTACCGGGCGCGGCGTATGCGCGAGGAAGACCTATCCTCGGCGATTGCTCGGGCTGTCCCGGCCGAGATCCGCGAGACCTGGCTTTCCAGCCTTCTCGCCGCGCCGCCGTACTCTCCCCTGCATACGAGCCTCGACTGGCTGCGCGAAGGCCCTAAATCCCGCAAGGCGTCTGCCGTCATGGAGCAAATTGCCAGGGTCGAGTTGCTGAAGGAACTGGGTGCCGAACAATTGGATCTCGGGGTTTCGTTGGCCGCGCTGACCCACTATGCCCGCCCGCTCCAGTACCGAAAACCGTCGAAGCTCCACCAGGTGCGCAACGAGGTCCTGGAGATCGAGATTGCTTGTTTTCTTCGGCTCCAGCTTTTGCGTCACTCCGATACCGCGGCGGACCTAATCGATCGTCGGATTGCCGACCTTTGGCGCCAGGCCAAGGACCGCGTCGAAGAGCGGCAAGGCGACGAGTTGCGGCGCTATCGCAGGCTGGTGATGACGCTTCAGGGCCTGGCGGCCGACGGCCAATTGCCGGCGGAAGATTTCCGTGAACGCGTTCGGGAACTGCTGGTCCCGTTTGGCTTCGACGAGCCTCCGAACAAGGTGACGGCCATCCGCATGGAGCTGGCCAATGACCATGTTCATCTTCGGGCACTTCTATCAGCAGCCCAGCGGATCGACGTCGTTCCCGAGGACGACCACGCCCTGCATGGCGCCCTACATGTCATCGACAAGACGCGCGGAAAACGGTCTGGCGCCTTGCGTCCGACCGAGACCAATCCGTTTGGCGTATCCTGGGAGGGCTTGCTGGCCCAGGCGGATCGAACGGCGGCATTCAACGCATATGTCGCCGCCACCGCCATGCTGCTCAAACGCAGTTTGAAGAACGGCTCGGCGGCCATAGATCACAGCCTTTCCCACAAACGCCCTTCGGACCGGATGATCCCGAAGGCGGAATGGGATGAGGAAAGCCGTCGCCATATCAAGGCCCTGGGCGTCGATGAGAGCAGCGTCATCGAGTTATCCAAAATCACAGCCCTCCTGGAAGCCAGGCTTTTCGACCTGAACGAGGCTGTTGCTGACGGCCATGTGGCGATCCGCGACACAAGCGTGATTATTCCAAAGCCCAAGGCGGAAGAAGTCGATCCTAAAATCGTCTTCGCTCGACGCACGATTTTTGGCCGCGGCCTTGCCGGCCAATTGCCCGACGTCATCATCGAGATCGATGCCAGGACGCGGTTTTCGTGGATCTTGCTTGGCCGTTGCCCACGCTCGGAAAGCGAGCTGGTCAACCTCTATTGCGCACTGGTCGCCCTCGGCACGGATCTGTCCGCGGCGGATCTGGTTAGAATGGTGCCGCAGGCGGCGGCCGACAGCATCACCCAAATGATGGTCCGCCTCGAAGCCAAAGATGCGATGGATGCTGCCAACCAGCAAGTCCTTGAATTCATGCGAGGCTACAACGTCACCCGGCTTTGGGGGCCAGGCGTTGCCGCCTCGGCTGACATGATGAGCTTGGATGCACGCCGGCAGCTCTGGAGCGCGCGAACCGAGCCTCGCCGCAAGGGGTATGCCGTCGGCACCTACGCCCACGTCATGGACCAATGGGGCATCATCTACAATCAGCCGATCATATTGAACAAGCGCCAAGCCGGCGCAGCAATCGAAGGCGCGCTTAAGCAGCGGATCATCGACATCGACCGAGTTGCCGTAGACACCCACGGTTTCACCCATTTCGGCATGGCCTTCGCCAAGATCCTTGGTTTCGACCTATGCCCGCGTCTGGCCGATCTGAAGGATCGAAAACTCTATGTGCCGAGACGCTTCAAGGTGCCGGATACCTTGATATCGGTGGCCAGTCCGACCGTCCGGATGGCCGATATATACGAGGGTTGGGACGACCTGTTGCGCTTGGCCAGTTCGGTCAAATCCGGCCGTTGCTCTGCGACGTTCGCCCTTGACCGCTTCGGATCTGCCGCCCGTGGCGAAACGATCTTCAAAGCCGGCGACGCCTTCGGCAAAATCCTTCGTACCATCTATCTTTGCGATTACCTCGGCAACGAGACCTTCCGCACGGCCATCCTCAAGTTGCTAAACCAGGGCGAGTCCGTGCATTTCATGGAGCGCGCCATTCACAACGGCGATCTCGGGCCAAAGCGTGGTCGAACGGACGATCAACTCGCGGCGATATCAGGCGCGCTGTCGCTGATCGCGAATATCCTGATGACCTGGAATACCTTGCACATCGAAGAAGCCCGCGCCGCCGAGCCAAAGGTGCTGACCGACGACGTCATCAGCAAAGTCGCCCCGATCGCCCACGGGCATTTTAACCTGCGCGGCATGTTCAATTTCGACCTCGGGGTTCACCGTTCCACCCTACTGGAACCGATGAGGAACATGATTTCGCCGCGCGCAAAACCTGGTTTCTGAATGATTTCAATGATTTAACTTGCAAAAATCCCAATTTAACCATTAAATTCAATAAGTTGCTTATCGTCACTTTTTGCACGAATCAGCCGAGAACCCCGGCTTTCCCGCGGAAAGGTCGCCTTACGAATCGGATCGAGCGATCGCGGAGGCCATCGCTAAAACGAATGTCCAAGCGGTCGCCCGCGACGCTGCCGAAGCCCGGCAGGCCGAACTTTTGGAGGAATCCAAGACGCTGGCTGCGGCCAGAGCGACCTTCGATGCGCAGCTGAAGGCAATGTGCAACCACTTTGCGGTTGAAACCCTGCCGGAGGTCCTAGAAAAACTGGATGCCCTCAGGCAACAACGCGAGCTTGAGGCCAAAGCTCTCGCCAGCGAACAGGACATCCTAGAAATCCTCGAGGCCGCCACCTTTGAGGCTGCCCAGATCCGCCTCGCCGCCTTCGATGCGGAAACGGCCCGGGTTGATGTCGAGGTGACAGCGCTCACCGTTGAAAACGAGGAGGCTCGCGTCAAAGACCTGTTCGCCGAGAAGCGCCGGACCGAAAAGGCCGTCGACGACGTCGACGGCGACAACGCCGTTGCCAAGCTCGATGAGCAAAAGCGAACCCTCCTCCTCCAGATCGAAGATGGCGCGCTAAAGTGGCTGCGGTTGAAGATCGGCGTCGCAGCGGCGGAACAGGCCCTGCGGCTTTATCGCGAACAACACCGCAGTTCGCTTCTCGTGCGGGCATCCGAAGCCTTCACCGTCGTCAGCCGCGGCGCCTATGTCGACCTGTCCACCCGGGCCGAAAAGGACGGCGAGGTGCTCGTCGCCATCGCCCGCGACGGTAGTTCCAAGCAAGCGTCGGCCTTATCGAAAGGTACCCGCTTCCAGCTCTACCTCGCGCTACGGGTTGCCGGCTACCAGGACCTGGTCAGCCGGCGCCAATCCGTCCCGTTTATTGCCGACGATATCCTTGAGACTTTCGACGACTTCCGTGCCGAGGAAACGCTGAAGGTCTTCGGCCAAATGGCTAATTCTGGGCAGGTCATCTACCTGACCCATCACAAGCATCTCTGCGATATTGCACGGCAGGTCTGCCCCTCGGTCCAAATCCACGAGCTTCAGACCGGATAGTGACCAGTTTCGCGCCTAACATTCGTTCCTGGCGACCGGCGGTCATATTCTCTGAACAGCGAATATGGCCATTTTAGAGAATATTGCTCATGCAGGTCTGCGGTGAGGAGCGAGCCATGGCGACAGGCACGTGAGGCTTGTTTCCGGTTGCTCGCTGGCGATATGGAATCTTAAGCCCACTTGTGATACATAACCTCACACCAAATTATTTTCAGTTGTAGACTTTGTATCAGTCCAACATCGAGCAAACCCAACAGGAACGCTTGCGAGCCATCGTCGCTGCCCATCCGCTCGTGCGGGCGCATGAACTCAGATCCCAAGGCATAACTGCGGCGACGATTTCCCGAGCCGAGGCTAGCGGGGTTATTGGTCGCGTTTCTCGAGGACTTTACCAAAGCCTGACAAGCGATCTCGACATCAATCAAGCCCTGGCGGAGGTGTCAAAGCAAATACCGAAGGGCGTGATCTGCCTGGTCTCCGCCCTCGCCTACCACTGCCTGACCGACCAGATGCCGGGAAAGGTGTGGGTCGCCATCCCGGCCGGCGCATGGGCGCCCAAGACAAGCTATCCGCCTGTCAAGATCGTCCGCTTTAAACCACCCTATATCGACGACGGCGTCGACCACCATATCATCGCCGGTGTACTGGTCCCGATCTATTCAGTTTCCAAGACCCTGGCCGACGCGTTTCGGAACTCACGCCTTGTGAGCCGCGCCGTCGCCATCGAAAGCCTGAAATCCGCTCTTCGCGAAAAGAAAGCCACTCCGTCCGAGATTTTCGAGGCCGCACGAACAGGCAGAGCCCTCAAGTCCATGCTACCGTACCTGGAAGCTCTGACTGCCAGCTGAAGCGCTCGGCACTTAGGTCTGGCCGTGGATCCTGTCCATGGCGTTTCCCCGGTGCGGTTCAAACTCTGGTAAATTCTGGAGCTTGTACAAAAGAAAAACCAAGCGCCTGCTCATGGCGGATTTTCACTTTATATTTGAAAAATCCGGCTCAAATTCGTATATTGCATGTGCTTAGAGCCATCTAGGCTCGGACTTTCTGGCACCGTTTGTATTCGCGACCTCCCTTGGAGGGGAGATCTGATCATGGCATCGCAACGTAAGGACATCCACCGGCCCGCGACCGTTATCGTCGCCTCGCGGGAGGCTGCGCGTCGTATGGAAGATGCCCGCAAAACGGCAAGCGTGCCGAACGACGCCTTGAGGGCCGTGTTCGCCCGCGGCAACAGCTTGCTCGTCAAGAAGTAAGTGAGCGCAAGGCTTGTCGATTATCATTGAGCCGCTGGGTCTGCAGCACAACCGCGCCGGCTTCTCATGCGGCGCCAAGCTGGTCGACCAGTTTTGCAAGACGGCGCACCCCGAACACTTCGCCTCGAAACGTCGCATCTATGTGTGCTGCGCGGACGACAAGACGACCGTCATCGGCTTCTACTCGCTCAGCCTCACTTTTTTGAGAAAAAGCCGAAACCAAAAGATCAACGAGCCGTCGATCCATTTGGAGATGATCGGCGTCGCCGAGGCCTCTCAAGGCCAGGGGCTCGGCTCCGCACTATTGGCCCACGCTTTCCAAAGCGTAAGCACAGTGGCCGACTTGGTCGGCGTGATGTGGATATTTCTCGAAGCGATCAACGAGAAGTCCGAGACGTTCTATACCGATATCGGCTTCAAGTGGTTCAATCAGGATCGCAAGGAAATGATCATCCCCATCGACGCCATCAAGATGCTGGTCGAAGCAGGCGACGCGCCAGCTCCATAGCGAGCGGCTCCTAGTTCCCGAAAATCTAGCGTTCCCAACCACCAACGGAAATCGATTTCGCGCCTAACATCAATTCAGAGAAGTCGTGTGTCACCCTCGACTCGCATATTTACTATTACGCGCGAAAATTCGCCCCTTTGTTTTCCGTGTGCGCGTTAGCGCACGACGTACGTAGCCCGTTGATGGACGGTAAACGGCGTAGTTGCTCAGAAGGGCGGAAAAGGGCATCTCCTCGCAATTCTCACGCGAAAACTTAGTCAGGAGGAATCATGCGTATCGCCGCCGCTCAGACGCCTGAGTTTCTCGAGGATGTGCCGAGCGCATTGTCATATTTGGCGGAGGTGATGGAGCGGGCCCATTTCGAGGAGGTCTCGCTGCTATGCTTGCCCGAAGCCTATCTCCAAGGCTATATAACCGATGGCGAGGTGGCCCGTCGGATTGCGCTCGATCTACGCTCACCGCAGTTCGCGAATCTCCTCGACCAACTGCCTGAGAGCGCGCCGACGACCGTCGTTGGCCTCATCGAGGCGGAGGGCGACAACCTCTACAACACGGCCGTGGTCATCTCTCATAGGTCTGTAGCCGGACATTATCGAAAGCGGCATTTGTTAGCCGGAGAGCGTTGCTTTCAGCCTGGCGGTGAGGTGCGGACCTTTGACGCTGAGGGCCTGCGCTTCGGGATCAACATCTGCTTCGACACCAACTTCGCTGAGGCTGCTCTCAGCGTGGCGCAGCAGGGGGCGTCACTGCTCCTTTGTCCTGCCAACAACATGATGCGGCGCGAAGCGGCGATCGAGTGGAAGGACAAACATAACGCCGTGCGCAGAGAACGATGTCGCGAGACCGGCCTCTGGCTGATGTCTGCGGACGTGACGGGCGCGCGGGACGGGCGCGTTGCGTGGGGACCGACCGCGATCTTGAACCCTTCCGGCCAGGTCATTGCACAGCTACCGCTCGATGCACCTGGATTGCTTGTCTTCGAAATGCCTGAAGGGAGGCATTGCGCCTAAGGCTGGGCCGCCAAGCTTACCCGCCAGAAACAACGGCGGGCTATAGTGCCCCTCACCGCCTGCACCGCTTTCGTTAACGATTAATCTTTTGCGGGCAAAAATTAGAACGCCTTCGGGCGCTCATGAAAAGCAAGCCCAGCGAACGCCACATACTTTTGCGTGCCCTCCTGGGTCTGCGCGGCGCTCAAGATGGCTGGTCCGAGAGTGGCAGTGCCGGCCGTATGGCGGCATCCGCGAGCGTGGTGCGATCAAGCACGTCAGAAGCTTCGCGCCGGACCTTTGCCATGACTCGGCGCAGCTCGCAGGTTTTCTCGTCGGCGCAATCTTCGCAGCGCTTGTAAAAATTATGACTGACGCAGGACAACAAGGCCAAGGGGCCATCGATGTGGCGCATGACCTCGCCGAAGGTGATCAATTCGGCTGGCCTGGACAATTTGTACCCGCCCGTTTTGCCTCGCGACGCTTCCACCAGTCCGTTCTGCCGCATCTCGGACATAATACCCTCCAAGAATTTCCGAGGGATATTTTCCTCTGCCGACAAGGCACTGACCTGCTTCGGATTACCGGAAGTGTCACGCGCAAGATTAAGCATGGCCTTTAAAGCGTAACGGCAGCGTTGAGACAGCATAAAGTTCCGGAAATCCTTTGTAGGCTACCTCATATAGCCCCCTTTCCCCTTTACTGCCAAGACTTTGTCTACAGAGTTGCGATAACGCCCAACCCGTCAGAGCTGCGCTTGAGGCGGAAAATCTTGCTACAGCCGGACTCGGAAGGCGCTTGCGAAAGCGGCGTCGATCGAGCGCGTATTGACCGGCGAATAGCCCGCCCGCGACAAGTGCCTGACGATATCCTGCGCGTCCGCGACGATCCCGTCGTCCAGAGGCGCGGTCACGGGATGCATTGCCTCAACGGTCGCCAAAGCGACGTCCGTCGGCAACCCTGTGTCTCGGGCCAGCGCCGCGGCATAATTGCCGGGATGGGCGTTCTCCCAGACATAGGCCCTGTCCAGCCGCGCGAGGAAGTCGCGCAGTTGTGGCTGCTTGTCCCGGATCGCGGCCGGTGTCGAAACCTGATAGGCATGGCTCTTCAACAGGCCATTGCCACTCACCAAGACTCGGGCATGGTCGCGCAACACCGCGGTCGCCAGGAACGGCGACCAAGTCGACCAGGCGTCGACGCGACCGGACGCGAAGGCCGCTTTGGCGTCGGACGGCGCCATGAAGACGGGGGTGATATCCTGCGTGGTCAAGCCGGCGCTTTCCAGGGCCCGCAACAGCAGATAGTGGCCGATCGAGATCTTGCCGGTCGCCACGCGCTTGCCCTTGAGGTCCGCGACGGTACGGATCGGCGAGTCCGGGGGCACGACGATTCCAACACTGCTGCCGTCACCATAGGTTACGGCGCTGACCACCTGCAGTTCGGAGCCGTTGACGAAGGCGAACAGATAGGGGGCATCCCCGACAAGACCGATGTCGACCGCCCCCGCCGCCAGAGCCTCGAGAAGGTGTTGAGCCGCCGGGAATTCCGACCATTCTACCTGATAGGGTTGATCCTTGAGAACGCCGGCGGCGGTCATCAAGGATCGGATCGTCCCCTTTTGATTGCCGACCTTGAGCGATGCACGTCCGCCCGCCGGGAAGCCGGCGGGCGCGTGGCAGGCGGTGATGGCCATGGCCGCCGGAATGCCGGCGGCCATGTTCAGAAGATGACGACGTGAGATTTGCGACGTGGGCATGGGTCGTCCTTTTACACGGTGTAAGATGGGTCACATCGTCCAGGATTAGGTCAAAGTTCGGCGTAAAGCGGTTCGTCCTGGATCAGGATCCGCTCCAGAAGGCGCGGATAATCGCCATAATTGCGCACGGCATAGTGGACGGCCGCGCGATTGTCCCAGAAGGCCACGGAACCGGGGCGCCACGAGAAGCGAACCTGGAATTCGGGGTTCTTGTAGTGCTCGAGGATGATATCGAGCAGTTCCTGGCTTTCGGCCAATTCGAGGCGCAGGATTTGCGGATGCTGGCTGAAGTTTACCCATAGAATCTTCTCGCCGGTCTCGCGGTGTGTCCGTACGATCGGGTGTGCGACGATCGGATATGCGTGGCCGGCGCGAACAAGCGCGCTGTTGAAGTCGTGCGTCACGAACTTGCCTTCCAGGCGAGCCTTGATGTCGTCCGGCAGCGCCCGATAGGCCAGGCCGGCGTCAACCCAGATCGTGTCGCCGCCCAATTCCGGCAGATTAACCGCGCGCAGCACCGCGCCCCAGGTCGGCACGAGGCGCCAGCTGGTGTCGGTGTGGTAGGCATCGCGCAACTGCTTGGCAGTCACGGTGTCCAGATACTTCTTGGCCTCGTCGGCGCTGATCTGGTGCAACGGCGTGATCTTGGCGTCGTGCTTGGTCGAGGGATGGGTATAGAGCGGGCCGAAACGGCTGGCGAACGCCGCGTGCTGGGCATTGTCCAGCGTCTGGTCGTGGAAGAATACGACCTTGTATTTGAGCACGGCCGCCTTGATGGCGTCGCGGACCTCGTCGGTGATGGGACGACTGATGTCGACCCCCGAGATTTCGGCGCCGATCGTCGGCTGAAGGGGCCGGATGGCGAGTGAACTTTCGGCCTCGACGGTCGATTTTCTAAGTGCGGACTGGGACATGGCAAGTCTCCTTGGGCTTGAGGGGTAAGAACGCGGGACTAAAACTTGACGCTGAGGCGGGTGTAATAGAATCCGCCGAGAAGGCCCCAGGGCGCGACCGTGCCGTAGGCGCCACCGCCGGTCGTCGGCACGCCATAGGCCGTGGCCGAATAGCCCGGCGCGCCAACCAGGACGGAATCGACCGCGGCGGTCTTAAGCAACACGGCATTCGGCACGCGTGAGGGTAAGACATTGAAAATATTGTCGATGCCCGCGGAAACGGTGATCCTTTGGGTCAGGGCGTAGGCGATGTTCAGATCGGCGACCCACTTGGGGTGGAAAATCTCGTCGAGCGTGTTGTTCACCGGCTCGTGGTACGGACCATAGAGCGTATCCAGGAGGTGCACCTTCCAACGCCCCTTGCCCCAATCGGCGCCCAACGCCAGGCGATAGCGCGGCGTCTGGTCGGTAAGCTGGCGCGCCGCCAACGGCGTGAAGTTGGCCGCACTGGCCCGCACGCGGGTTATGATGGTGTCATTGGCCGAATAGACCGCGCTGAGGTTCAGGCTTCCGAACCGGTCACCGAGATAGGGCTGGTATTCTGACACCAAATCGACGCCGGTCGTGCGGCTATCGACGCCATTGGTGAAGAACTGGGCTGAGCTCAAGCCCGGGAAGCCGAGCGCCGTGACCTGGGCGGCGGTCAGATCGAAGTTCGGCGCGGATTTGACGATCCGATTGTATAAATCGGTCTCATAGCTATCCACGGTAACGCGTAGCCTGTGGGAGGGTTCCCAGGTCACACCGGCCGAATAGTTGCGCGAGGTTTCTGGCCGCAGCGGCTGAGCGCCGAGCGCCAGCGCGATCGGACCATCCGCCGGCAAGAATTTCGACTGGGCGGAGACGCCCTGCCCGTTGACGACGACCGTGGTGTTCTGTGTCGTCGAGAACCACTCCTCCGCAAGGGAGGGCGCGTGGAAGCCATTATTGATCGAAGCCCGCACCGCCAAACCCGGCAGCAACTCATACCGGGTCGTCAGCTTTCCCGCGACAGAATTGCCGGAGCTGTCATCGAAATGCTCGGCGCGCGCGGCAATGCCGACGTACCAGGGCTGGGTGATATTGGTGCCCAGATCGACGTAGGCCGCCGTATTGGTTCGGCTATGCGTGCTGGCGTCGGCCGGCGACGTCCCTGTGAAGGACTGCAGGCCGGCCTGCGGATATTTGCCGGCATAGAGGTTGTCGAAGGGCGTGCCGCCATCGGGTATGACGTAGCCGCCGTTGATATAGGAATTGGGTTCCCCTGCCCCTTCGGCGAAACGCTCCCAACGCTCTTCAAATCCCCAGGAGACGTCGAGCGGCTTGGCTAGGCCGACATTGAACGGTCGGGTGACGTCAAGGTTTGTCGTCCATTGGTCGAAGACCTGGGTTCCCAGATAGAACCGGGTCTGAGTCACCGTGGGCCCCAGGGATGCGTTGAGGGTATCCGAAGCGCCCAGTGAGAGATGGTCCTCGCCATAGGTAGTGCTGAGGTCCCAGTTCCACCCCACCGCCTGCCCTTTCAACCCGGCCGCGGCCTGGTAATCGCTCTCATGGATCAGGCGGTAAGCCTGAAAGCCATTGGGGTAGATCTGCGGCAGGGATGACAGATCGTCGGGGCGAAAGGCACCGCGGGCATCCTTGATGTTGCGATAGCTGACGGTCGTAAAGCTGTAAAATTCCAGGTTATCGTGGATCGGAATGCTCAGATTGTACGAGGTGTCGATCCCGTCGCTAAGCGTCGACCGCCCATAGGCGCTTCCATAATTGGTGTTTGCCGTGGCTTCGCGTGGATCGAGCGCGCCGTTCACCAGCGGATACAGCACGCCGCTCGAGGGATCGTTGATGGGTGCCGGCGCATTGTGAACGGCGGAGATGGCGTAATGTATGCTGCCGCCCAGGAGATGCGCGCCCCAGTCGACGTCTTCCTTACCAAGTTGCCCCTCGGAGCGGTAGCTCTGCCCGATCTCAGTGTCGGATTCGCCGCCTTCAGCGCCGTCCTTGAGGATGATGTTGATGACGCCCGTGATCGCGTCGGAGCCGTATTGCGCCGCCGCCCCGGTGCGGAGATATTCGATATGGTCGATGGCGCCGGGCGGAATGAGGTCAAAATCGACCGGTGTCGATCCACCTCCCACGGTCGCCAGGTTGTTGATCGCGGCTGAATTGTGCCGGCGCTTGCCGTTGACGAGCACCAGGACATAGTCGCCCGTCAGCCCCTCCACGGCGTAGGGCCGCACGCTGGCCGAGGTGCCGCCACCGTTTTGCGTGGCAAGGGTCAGGGACGGAATGACCGTGGACAGGATATCCTTGAGGCCGGCCTTGCCGTTCGACGCGATCTGCGCACCGGAAATGATGTCGATCGGCACGGGGCTTGAGGCAATCGCCCGCGGCCGCCCGCGAACGCCCGTCACCACGACTTCCGTAACGGCGCCGGCATCCGCCGTCGGCAACGCCGGGGACGCCGGCGCCTCGGCATGAACGGTGGACGACAGTGCGCTGCCGGCGAGCAGCGCACCGTGAAGCCACATGCGGCGCTGCCGCAGTAAATGAAAAGCAGGTGCGGACATAAAAACCCCAATGAAATAAAGAATACAACATTCGAAGCGCGGCATGTCCGCATGTGGCTTCCGTTCAATATACTTTCACCAACTGCTCTGTTTATCAAATTGAATTTGGAAATTTGTGTATTTCAAAATTTAATAGTTTTGAATATAAAACTATCAATACGCACAAAAATATAGCGGCAACGCGCCTTCTTGCACGCAGCCGCTATATATTCATTCAAAATTTCCAAGCCGAAACGTATTAGCCTATTCGCGATAACTGACCTTGAAGAAGAGCGTCCGCGGCGGGCTGACCGGCCCCTCCCAAAGGCTGGGCGTACCGCCCCAGCTCAAGCTTTGATAGGACAGGTGGTTCGCCAGGTTTTTACCGACCAGGGCGAAGCTGAGATGGCTGTTTTTGGGCGCGTAACTGATATAGGCGTCGGTATAGGCTTGCGACTTGATCTCGCCCTGGACGTAATTGAATACGTCGGAAAAATAAGACGTCTCGTAGGAGACATCGACGCCAACGCGCAGATCGCCATTCACATGGAGCGGTACCCGGTAATCGGCCGCAACATAGTCCTGCCAGTGGGGCGAGAATGGCAGCTGGTTGCCCGTCGCGCTAACCAAATTGCCAGCGACAATGGCCGCATTATCGAACGAGTCGAAGCGTGTCTTGAGGTAGCTGCTATTGGCGGTCAGACGAAGCCCGTCAACGGGCTCGGCGATCGCCTCCAGTTCAAAGCCCTCGGTATGGGCCCTCTGGGCGTTCGAACGCACCGAGACGTAGCCACCGGTGATCGGGCTGGGCACCGATGCCGTTTCCTGAAGTCCGGTATAGTCGTTATAGAAGACCGTTCCGTTGACACGCAGATGGTGGCTGAACCAGTCGGTCTTTAAGCCGCCCTCATAGGTCGTGACCTTCTCCTGGTTATACGGCACCGCGGTTGCCAGGGAACTGGCGCGGTTGTTGAAACCGCCGGCGTCAAAGCCCTGAGAATAGCTCAGATATCCGAACACATCTTGGGTAAACTGATAGGAAGCACCCACCTTCGGTGTGAACGACGACCAGGTTTTGCCGCCCTCGTAAGTGAAATTGTTGATCGCGGCATAGCTTCCCGCCGTCACAGGCAAGGGCGTTCCGCTCAGGCTGTCATAGATGCCGTGGAACGTGAAGTCGCGGTGTTCTTGCGTATAGCGCCCGCCAAGCGTGAGGGTAAGCTTGTCCGTCAGGTGATAATTGCCCTGGGCGTAGGCCGCATAGTCCTTGGTCTTGGTGTCGCCGATCTGATCTTCCGGATAGGCCGGCGTGGCGGTTGCCGCCGTCGGCGAGACCACATAGCCGATCCGGTTGCTGGCGAAGTCCTCGTAAAGAAAATAAAGACCGGTGGCGAAGTCGAACCGGTCATACTTCCCAAGCAGCTGGAACTCCTGCGTCAGCTCCTTTTCATTGTAGACAATATAGTTGTCGGAAATGGAGACCGGCGTCGACACCGTTGAGCTGTAAGGCACCAGAGGTTGGCCGTCATTGTTGTAATTGACGGGATCCTGGGCGAAACCGCGATCGGCCGTGATCGAGTTGAAGGTCAGGTTCGGATTGATCTGGTACGCCGCCTTCAGGCTTACGCCGGCATCCCACGAATGGTTCAACGGCTTCTGAGAGGCGTAGCTGAGGTTCGGGTTGAAGGTCCCGTAGATCGGGTTCTTCAAGGTGCCGCCGATGATCGGGTCGACCGGCGCATAATAGTCCGCGGCCGAATGGTCGACCGTCCCGTCGACTGTCAATAGCAGCGTGAATTTGGGCGAAAGCGTCGCCAACAGCTTGCCGCGCGCTCCCGTCGTGTCCTGATTATTGACGTGCTGCTGCAGGGTCGGATCGTAGGTGTAGCCGGAGTGCTGGTCACGTGCGACCGCCAGATTGCCGGATAAAACGCCGGGAATGAGCGGGCCGGAAATATAGGCGTGCGTATTGAAGGTATTGTATGAGCCGAAGCCCGTATCGAAAGTAAATTCAGGTGTATCCGTCGGGTTTTTAGTCACATACCGGATGGCGCCGGCGTCGGAATTCTCGCCGAAGAGCGTGCCTTGCGGACCGCGCAGAATTTCCACCCGTTGGATGTCGGTGAGGTCGGTCAGACCGTTGATGGCGCGCGGCAAATAGACGTCGTCGACATAGACTGCGACATTGGGATCGAAGATCGGGTCGGGATTGCCGATGCCGCGAATGTAGAAGATTTGCGTCGTCGGCGTAATGCCACCGCGCGGAATGTTGACGCCGGGCGTAGCGCCGGCAAGATCACGCGCCGTCACGATGTTTTCGTCCGAAATGGTATCGGAACTGATGACGGAGACCGCGACCGGCGTCTGCTGCAACTTCGTGCTCTGACGCGTGGCCGTCACGACAATTTCGGGAATTTCCGCGGAGCCATCACTGCTCGCCAAAAGGACGGGCGCGGCCGGTGAGGCCTGTTGCGCCGCGACACTGCCAGCCAGGGCGAACCACGAGACACCGGCAAAGATAGCGGTCAAGCGCCGCGCCACGACGCGCGTGAACGGCGGCGAACCGGCATGGCGAGGCGGAACTTTATGAAACGGCTGGGACGACATCGAGGGCTCCTGGAATTAAAATATAAAATCGACTTAATAGGAATTAACGCCGAGCCGACAAACGAGTTTGTCGGAGCCATCTATGAAAGGTGCTCATACGCTCAGCCTTTCTCTTTTATGTATTGAGAATTTCTGATGGAAGGCGTGCATTATTTCGTTTTACCGGGTCGCATCAAATTCATATTGTTACAGTGTGATATATCGCGAGACCCAAGACATGCCCCTGACACTCGTCGAAGCGCGCGCTGCTGAGCGGAATACCGACCGCCAGGCCGAATATGATGTCGATCCGCTGTTCATCGATCGCTGGTCGGCGCGCGCTCTCCATCCAGATCCCATTCCGGACGCCGACTTGATGACCTGTTTCGAAGCGGCGCGCTGGGCGCCTTCGGCCTTCAATGCCCAGCCCTGGCGCTTTATCTATGCGCATCGCGACGGGGCCGATTGGCAGGACCTGTTCGACCTGCTCAACGTCAAGAACCGCCAGTGGGCCTATCGTGCCGGCGCCATCGTCTTCATCGCTTCACGCAAAGATTTTATATTCCAGGAACAGGCTTTCCCGGTCGACAGCCACTCCTTTGACACCGGCGCAGCCTGGGGCAGTTTCGCCCACCAGGCCCACCTGCTCGGCTATACCACCCGGGCCATCGGCGGCTTCGACCGCAAAGCGGCGCCGGGCGTGCTCGGTCTGCCCGACAATTATCGCGTCGAAACCGCCGTCGCCATCGGCCGGCGGGGTGGCAAGGAAGGCCTGCCCGAAACCTTCCACGCCCAGGAATTTCCCTCGGAGCGACGCCCCCTAGCCCAATTCGTATTTGCCGGCCGTTTCGATGCCGGGAAGGATCAATAGCCGTGGCCGCCTATCCGATTCCACTCGTCCCGCCCTATACATTGTGGCTGTCTGCCGCGGAGGCCATCACGCCCTCCTTGCACACGGCCCTATCCGCGGCCGTCCAGCCGCAGGGCTTCGAGGTCAAGGAGCTGCGCTCGGCCACCAACCCGCTGGTCAAGGCCCAGGCGGTGTTTCACGATATCCGCACCCTGCTGCGCGAAGCCGACAGCCTGACCGTGCTGTGGTCCATTGCTGCCGGGCATAGCCACAGTGTCATCATCGGCGCCGTCGAGATCGCCGGTAGCAATGCCGGGCTGGGTTACGCAACGCATGGCGTCCCGACGCACGGCACGCGGTTTCGCCTGGTCACCGTCCATCGCCACCTGCTCGACGACCGGCCGGACATCGTCGAACGCTTTCACGGCTGCCTTCAAGCGGTCTATGGCGATGTCGATATCGACCTGTCCGAGGACAGGCGCCATCGGCTCCAGGCGGAGGCCGACGCCTTTTTCGCCGCTCGCCTGATCCCGGCGCGGGTCCATATCCGCAACCATGTCGTCGAAGCGGCTTCGTCACCCGTCCTGGCGTCCGATCTCGCCGAGCTCAGTTGCTAACCAATATGTTCCTTGCCGTCAGCGCTCGATCAATCGCCGCGCCGCACGGCACGCCGCCTCTTCCCGCCGCTGCTGAAACCTGGCGGACGATTCTCGGGCTTGTTGCACCAGAAGCGGATCGGCCGACCGGGGAGAACCGCTCTGGAACGGCGGGGCCGGATCATATTCCATGGCGAGCTGCACGTGACGCGCCCGTTCGCCCCCAAAAACGTCGGCCGCGAGTGTAAGCGCAAAGTCGATGCCGGACGTAACGCCGGCGCCGGTGAGTCTGTTGCGATCCCGAACGACCCGTTCAGCCACCGGAATGGCCCCGAACAACGCAAGTTGGTCGATGGAAAGTCAATGGCACGTGGCCCTGTAGCCACCCAGGAGTCCGGCAGCGGCGAGGACAAGAGACCCTGTACAGACAGACGTGACCCATTGCGCGCCCGCCGCCTGCCTGGCGATGAAATCCAGGGTCTCGATGTCATCCATCAAGGCAAGTTGTCCCGGGCCGCCGGGCACGAACAGAATATCCGCGGCAGGACAATTCTCAAACGTCGTCGTCGGAATGAGCTTCAATCCCAGCGCGTCTTCAACCGGATCGAGCGACTTCCAGGTCAATCCGATCTTCAATTCGGGAAAGCGGGCCAAGACCTCGAAGGGTCCTGTAAGATCCAACTGAGTGAGTTTGGGATATGCGAGCATGATGACTTGCATGACGCCTCTTTCAAATCATCATGGAATGCCGTGCGCCGTCCCGGACGGCGCACGGCACTGTTTACTGATCGTAGCCCGGCAACAGCCTCTGGACCTTGCGCAAGGACGCCTCCCAGACCAGATCGTAATGCGTGCGCTTGCCCTCCTGGGCGATGCCGCCTTGTCCGCTCAGGCGTTCGGTGAGCTGGCGGCGCACTTCTTCCTGGGCTTCTTCCGGGGCGATCAGGATATTGTCCCGGCCGATCGACAGGGTGCGCACCTGGGCGGTGCAGGCCGATTCCAGCTGGTAGATGTTGCTCCACGCTTCGCCGACGTGCCCGCCCAAGGCCAAGGTGCCATGGTTGCGCAACAGCATGATCTTGGTGTCGCCCAGATCGTTGACCAGTCGCTCGCGCTCGTCGAGGTTCAGCGCGACCCCTTCATAGTCGTGGTAACTGATGCGCGGAATAATGGCGAGCGAGCGCTGGTTCAGCGGCAGGATACCTTCCTTGTGCGCCGACACCGCCATGCCGTCCGGCGAATGAAAGTGAGCGACGAAATGCGCGTCGTCCCGGGCGGCATGAATGGCCGAGTGGATGACGTAGCCGGCATAGTTGATGCCGTATTCGTTCTCTCCGATCAGATTGCCGTCGAGGTCGACCTTGACAAGCGAAGAGGCGGTGATTTCGTCGAAGGTCAAGCCGAACGGGTTGATCAGGAAATGGTGGTCGGGCCCCGGCACGCGCGCGGAAATGTGCGTGTAGATCAGATCGTCCCAGCCATAGATCGCCGACAGACGATAGAAGGCGGCGAGATCGCGCCTGACTTGCCATTCGGCTTCGGTATAGGGGGTTTCAAGCGTTCTCAGAACAGCGGACATGACGGTCTCCTTAGCCAGCCAGAGCGGTGCCGAGTTCGAGGCGCTTGGCCACCTTCTCGCGCGTGAGAGGAATGAGCGAGCGGCCATATTCGATGGCATCACCCAGCGGGTCGAAGCCACGGATCAGGAAATGGTCGACTCCCAGTTCGTAATAGTCGAGCAGCGCGTCGGAAACCTGCTCCGGCGTACCGACGAGGCCCGTCGAATTGCCGGCGGCGCCGGTCAGTTGCGCCACGCCCGTCCATAGGCGACCGTCGCGGCGGCCGGCGGAGGCCGTCTGCAACAGGCGCTGGGCGCCGACATTCGGCGGGGTATGACCGCTGATCGGCAGACCCGCCTTCAGCCGGTTTTCGCGCACGATCTCGACGATCTCATCAGCCTTCTTCCAGGCGGCCTCTTCGGTGTCGGCGATGACAGGACGCAACGACAGGGAAAAGCCCAGGCCGGTGCGGCCATGCCGGGCGGCCGAATTACGGATGCGGCCGATGATTTCGCGAGTCTGGTCGAGCGTTTCGCCCCAGGTGGCGTAAACGTCGGCGTGCTTGCCGGCGACCTCGATCGCCTCTTCCGAGGACCCGCCGAAGAAGACCGGCAGGTTGTCGGGCTTAACGGAGGAGAACGCGCCCTTGACCGAATAGAACTTGCCGTCATGATCGAACGGCTTTTGCGCCGTCCATTCCTGCCTGACGATCTCGAGATACTCGTCGGTGCGGGCATAGCGCTGGGGCTTCACGGTATGATCGCCGTCCCGCGCCATTTCTTCATCGGCGCCGCCGGTGATGATGTGCACGGCGACGCGGCCGCCGCTCAACTGATCCAGCGTCGCCAGTTGCCGCGCCGCCAGGGTCGGCTGGGTAAAGCCCGGACGGTGGGCGACGAGAAAGCCCAATCGCGTGGTGAGCGCCGCCGCGTGCGCCGTGACGATCTGGCTTTCCGGAGAATTCGAACCGAAGGGAATGAGCACCCGGTCGAAGCCGCCCTCTTCCTGCGCCTTGGCCGCGGCGTCGACATAGGCCCGGTCGAGACCGCGCGTGCGCTGGGTGCCGCCACTCAGGATGTTGCCGTCGGCGCCCTGCGTCTCCGAACTGTTGTTGAAGCCGATATAACCGATAAATTTGACGCTCATAGTGCTCTCCTTAAATTACGTAGAATCCGTGAGTGGCGTCGCGCGCCAGTTGGTCGACCAGGCCGTACTCCCAGTCGAGATAGGCCTGCATGGCCGCAGCCTTGTTCTCGGTGCCCTCGTAGGGGCGCTTGTACCGGCCCTCCGGCCCACGCGGCGGCGGGGCACCGTCTGGCCCGGTTTCTAGCGCCCCCGCTCCGTCCAGGTCGAAGCCGCCATCGAGCACGTAGACCTCCCATCCCATCTGGGCGAGCCAGGACGCGCTCATATCGGCACGCGGCCCCAGGTCGTCGGACAGCACGATCCGCGCGCCGCGCACCGGCGCATAATGATCGGTCTCCTGTACCAGCTGCCCGCCGGGCACATTGATGAAGCCGTCGATATGGCCGGCCGCGAAAGCCGCCTTTTGTCGCACATCGAACAGGTAAAGGGTACGCGTGATATCCTGGCGCAGGATATCGAGATCGGCGGGCGTCAATCGTTTGACGCCGGCGCGATAGGCGACGTTGCGGGCCAGGTCGCGCGCATTGTCTGCGCCGTCGGGCACCGCCTCGAAGCCCTTGCGCGTCTGGCCGGTCTCAAGGCTCTGGCCGGCTAGTGTCCAGCCGATCGTGCCGTTGCGCAGGGCCACGACGCGATTGGGTATGCCTGCGTTGATCAGCGACTGCGTACCGATGATCGAGCGTGTGCGACCGGCGCAATTGACGACGATCGTCGTGTCCGGGTCGGGTGCCAGGTCGCGAGCATTCAGCACAAGTTCGGCGCCGGGTACCGAAATCCCGGTCGGAATCGACATGGTATTGTATTCGTCGAACCTGCGCGCATCGAGGACGACGATATTGGCGCGTTGGTCGATCAGGGCCTTCACCTCGGGCGAGGTCAAGGACGGCGTATGACGCCGATGTTCGACCAGCTCGCCAAACGCCTTGGCATAGGAATTCACGTCTTCGAACAGCTCGTAGCCGGCCGTGCGCCAGCCCGACAGGCCATCTTTCAGAATGCGGACATGCTCATAGCCAAGATCCTGGAAGCGCTCGGCAGCCTCTTCCGCCAGGCTTTCCCCGCCCCCGGCCCGATCATCGTAGACGACCAGGAGCACATCCCGGCGCGGGATGCGCCAATGCGCCTCGATGGCAATACGGCGAAGCGGGATCTGGGCGGCGAACAAGGGGTGGCCCATGGCAAACTCCGCCTCCTCGCGCACGTCGATGAGGGCGATTTCCTCACCGCGCAGCAGGGCGGAGCGGATGGCTTGAGCGGTAATAAACGTCATGATTGGGTCGCAGTCCTCGATCGATCCCAGATATTGGGGAGGGTTGGGTTAGCGTAGCCGGAGATAAACGGCTTGGCGGCGCCTTCAGGGGAATAGGTGGCGCGGCTGACGGCGCCGATATTGCCGCCGTAGACGTGGATGCTGACCGACACGCCGGCATCGGCATTGCTGACGCGGTGGATGTCACCGATCCTCGGACTGACGGCGTCGACCTGGCCGGCGCGCACGATTTCGGCGGGCCCGGCGCAGACCAGTTCGCCCGTCGCACCGCGCCGGAAGCTTTCGACCCGCTCGGCGCCACGCAGGACGCCGACAAGCCCCCAGACCGTATGGTCGTGGATCGGCGTCGCCTGGTCCGGTCCCCAGACGAAGCTCACGACCGAAAAGCGCTCGCGGCTGTCGCAATGCAGCAGGTACTGTCGATAATACTCGCGGCCGGGCTGGGCGTAGTCTTCCGGAAGCCAGTCGTCGGTGGCGATCAGGTACGTCAAAAGGGCCTTGCCGGCACTCAGGATATCCGCTTCGCTGCCCCGGCTGTCGACCACCTCGCCCATGGCCGAGACAAAGGCGCGCAGCCTCGCCAGGTTGGGCGCGACAACTAGGGGCGCATGAAGTGTCATGACTATTCCGCCGCCACCGCGTTCAGCCCCAAGCGCGCCGCAACCGCCTCGCGGAATAGCGGCAGCAGGTTGCGGCCGTAGTCGATGGCGTCTTCCAGCGGATCGAAGCCGCGGAAGAGGAACTTGGTGACGCCCAGGTCGTAATAGTCGAGCAGCGCGTCCACGACCTGCTCGGGCGTACCGACCAGGGCCGTGGAATTGCCCTGGGCGCCGGTCAGTTCGGCGATCTCGGTCCACAAACGCTTGTCGCGAACCTTGCCGCCGCTCGCCGTTTCCAGAAGCCGCTTCGAGCCTTCCGACTGGTTCTTGGCACGGCGGGAGAAGGTCGGCGCGTCCTTGGATTTCAACGCTTGCGCGTCGGCCAGGATGCGCTCGGTCCGCGCCCACGCCTCGTCCTCGCTGCG
>OVEP011215942.1_pt1 | contig 28570 bp, 23 predicted proteins | sample 1779801 | NCBI WGS metagenome assembly OVEP01 (sample SAMEA3914791, study PRJEB12502) | metagenome | biome: forest; material: soil | place: Canada | collected 2011-07-03 | depth 0.1 m
AGGCGCCAGAGGCGCCCCGCCTCAACCAGGTCATCCGCCATGGACAGGAGAAGAGGCCCGAAGCCGATCCCGCATTCGATCAGGCGCAGGACTTCTTCGTCGTTCGGCGAGCTTGCAACTCGGTTGTCGCGAAATTGACTATCGATGCCGACACGGGCGACGGAGTCGAGGCCGGCGCCAAGATTGTCGCTCTCGAAGGAAATGTAGTTCAACCGCTCGAGGTCTTTCAGCACCAGCCCCGTCTTGCCGAACAAGGGGTGGGTCGGCGCGCAGTAAAAACCCATCTCATTGGTGTTGAGATAGCGACACTTCAAACCGTTCACTTCCGCGCGCAAGACGCAAAAGCCGATAGATGCCTCGCCCTCCATGATGTTGCCGACCATTTTTCCCGAGGGAACCGCTTCGGCAAAAATCGTTACGTTCGGTTGCGCCCGGTGGTACTCCGCCAAAACGACGTCGAGCATCGGGCAGACCATGTGGCTGGCGATTTGATACGATATCTGCCCGGTCAGCTTCTCCTCGTCGCCACGCAGGTCGCCAATGCCTTCGACCGAGCGGCAGATATGCAAGGCCTTTTCGTGAATCAGCCGGCCATGATCGGTGAGCTTGAACAATCCCCGCCGCCGGTCGATCAGGCGATGGCCAACCGTTCTTTCCAGCCGGGTCAAGGCGTTTGAGATGCTCGGTTGCGTCTTGAACAGGCGTTGCGATGCGGCCGTAATGCTCCCCTCCTCCGCGATGACCAAAAAGGTCATGAGCAGGTTCCAGTCAAAATCGCGCAGGAATTTTTCGTTTCGCACCTTCGCCTTTCAGGCTAAGAGCCTTCGCCGATCACGCAGTCACATAGTCTTAGCTGCATGTGCGAGATGATTCACATTTACCGTCGCTATGCAATGCATAGCCAACATCAATTTGGACGCTGCGATAATCGGGATAGGTTTGGCTCCGGGTAAATCGGAGGCAGACGGATCATGGGCAGGATGACACGACGGGGGCTGATGGCCGGAACCGTATCGGTGGCCGCGACCTCTATTGTCGCACAGGCCGCGCCCGGCTTGGCGGCGCCATCCCTTTCACCGAATCCGGATCTGGAGGCGCAGCGTGTGCCCGCCGCGAATGCCTGGCTTGAAATTTCCCGCTCGGCCTTCAGGAGCAATCTCGGCACCCTGCGGGCATTTCTGGACGATAACGGCAGCAAGGACACTGAAATTTGCGCGGTGATGAAAGCCGATATGTACGGGCACGGGATTTCGATCCTCGTGAAAGAGGTCGCCGACTTCGGCGGGCTGCATATAGGCTTTGCCGGAAACGAAGAAGCCAGGGTGATCCGCGCCTTTGGCTCTGAAGCCGGCGGCAGACCCTTTACGGGGCGGCTGATCCGGCTGCGCATGGCGACGATTCAGGAAATAGGGGAAGGCATCGATCGGGACTACAATATCGAAGAATTGATCGGAAACCTCGAGCTTGCCAAATGGGCGAGCGCCTACGCGGTATCGAAAGGCAAAACGATAACCACCCATATCTGTTTGAACTCAGGCGGCATGAGTCGTAATGGCCTGGAGCTCGGCAGTGACCAGGGCATGCAGGATCTGGAGGCGATCACGAGGCTGCCAAATCTCAATATTGTCGCCCTGATGACGCATTTTCCGGCCGAGTCCGATGGCGATGTCGCGGCGCACCTGGCGATGTTCAGGGCGCAGACCAAATCCGTATTTTCCAGGAAGTGGCTTAGCGAGTCGAAGGTTAAGCTGCATGTCGCCAATTCCTATACAACCTTAAGGGTCAAGGATGCGCACCTCGACATGGTTCGGGTCGGCGGTGCTCTAATCGGCGACACGGTGGACCTCGACTTCAACAACCGGCCGACGACGTTCAAACGCCCGATGACCTTCAAATCACGGGTCGCCTCGATCAATTTTTACAAGCAGGGCGACACGGTTAGCTATGACCGAACCCGGACGCTTACGCGCGATTCCTACTTAGCGAACATTCCGGTCGGCTATTCGGATGGGTATCGCCGCGATTTTTCCAATCTGGCCTATGTCCTGATCAATGGTCATCGCGTGCCGATCGTGGGACGAGTGACGATGAATACGACTATGGTCGACGTCACCGACTACGTTGCCGACACGGTCAAGGACCGGATCCAGTTGGGCGATCAGGTCGTGCTCTTCGGCAAGGACCGCGGCGACGAGATCGGTCAGGGGGAACTGGAGGGCGCCAGCGGTGCGTTGGGCGCGGAGTTCACGACGGTTTGGGGCGAACTCAACCCGCGGATAGCCGTAGATTAAATACGTGGGATCTAATCACCTACGATATCTGACAGGGCAATTGCCCCGTCGGTTCGTTATTCGAGGGTTAAAGGCCTCGTTGCTGCCACCTCGAACCAAGTAAGTCGGATGGCAAATTAACACTCGATTCGGCGTCAAATGCTACCCGCTGACGCAAACCCAAGATCGCTGGACAATAGCGCTTTGGTTTGGCTCTTTCGCCTTATCCGCCTTCCTCTTCATTCGAGATCACGCCCCTCGGCTTCCGGGAGATAGATCGCCAGGGCCGCTGTGCCAACCAAGAAGCCATTTATAAACGTCGCGGTCAGATTGAACGAGGAGGAATGTGCAATAAGAGCGCCGACGACGCTGGGCGCGATCGTGTTTGCGGCACGCTGCGACACGATACCCAGACTGTAACCGAAAACCCGGATGCGCGTCGGGTAGAATTCGGCCATCCAGGTATCCCAGACCCCCCAAGCACCCAGGCTAAAGAACGCCAGGAGGAAGTTACAGGCATATAGCGCCATTTGACTGGGCGCGTTGGCGAAGCCGTATCCGGCCAGCGCGGCAGCAAGGACGAAACTGACAACAACCCACTTTCGACCGAACCGGCCAGTTAGCCACGAGGCCGCCATATAGCCGGGGATCATACAGAGAGCTGAAATGGCTATGAACCCATAGCTCTGAGGAAGGCTTAAGCCGCGCTGCTGAAGCAGGGTCGGCAGCCATGTCTGCAGACCCAGTAACCCCAACTGAACGCAAAATTCACGGCCACCTGCAGCGCGGTGATCCAGAACAGACGTCCCTTGAAAACGTCGAACAAAGATCCCTTCGCCGGAAGTTCTACGGTAAGGGCATTGGCATTCGGCAACGCCATACGACCACAGCTCAACCGTTCCAGAACAGCCCGTGCCGCCTTTTTCTGGCCCACACGCGCCAGCCAGTAGGGTGACTCTGGAGCGAGAAACGCCACAACGATCGCCCAAGCTCCGGCAACCGCACTGAACCCCAAGATTGCGCGCCATCCCAGAGGGGTAAATAATACCGTGGCGCCCAGCGCCATAAGCAGCCCAATCGGCCAACCCGAGGCAAGATATACGGTGTAGCGGCCCCGAACGTTCACCGGGAGGAGCTCTTCGAACAAGGGAAAGGTAGCGACAAGCATGCCGGCAGCAGCCACGCCGGCGGCTAGCCGCAACGCATAGAGGGTCAGGAAGGTGGGCGCCGCTGCGCTTAAGCCGGCGATTATCGCGTACAGGATCATGCTCCAAATGATGGAAGAGTGCCAAGCCGGCCAAAAAATGCCGATGAGTCAATGGCATATTATCGAAGACATGGCCAACCTGGACCAAAACCCCGCTGTCATGGCTGCCTGAACTGTCAAGACCGTCACTAGATTTAGACATGACTCATTGCCCCCTTTCTGAGGTTACCCACCAGTGAACCGAAAGTGCTCTAATGCCTCGCCTCGCTTTCGCGGGGTTACAAGGCGCTGCTTTGCGCTACGTCGATCTTGCTGGACAGATCAGCCTTGCTATTGACCGAACCGTCCATGGCGCCGAAGAAAACGTAGACGAGTTTCGTATCCTCAAGGAAGCGCGAACGCTGCTGCTGATCGGGCGGAATCGTTACTATGTCGCCCCTTTTCAACACGCGCGTTTGACCGCCGCTCTCGGTCTCAATCGCCCCCTCCAAAATGATGCTAATCTCGCGCATGCCATACTTGGAAAACCCATCCGTTGGCATCATCTGACCTGCGCTGAAATGCCCGGTACCTACCACTACCGCATTCGCCGAAGGATCGACGAAACACATGTGTTGCAGGAGGGGCTGGGCAGTATCATCTGCCCAATTGAGCTTCTCTGCTTGCATTACACGCCCCCCAACTAAAGCATTTTGCGGAAGATTGACGGGGTGCCCACGTACAATAGGACGACGTCGTCAGAGGACTCGTTCCAGGCGCTGTGAGGTGACTGGGATCTGAAGTGCATGCTATCGCCGGGCTTTAACGTCGTGCGCAGGTCCCCGACTTGGGACACGATCTCGCCGGAGATGACGTAAAGGAAATCTTCGCCCTCGCGTTGATCGATAGGGAAGCGGTGCCCAGGCGGAATGGTCATCAAAATTGCGTCCATCTGCTGACCTGGCAGTTTGGAGCTGAGCTGATGATAAGTAACCGGGGAGTCGAGATTGATGACCTCGGGTTCTTCTGCGCGACGCACGATGTTGTCGTCCTGCGGCACCTCCATGAAGTAGCCAATGTCGACCTTCAGTGCAGTCGCGAGTGCGGAGAGAGATACCAGCGAAGGCACCGTTTGATTTCTCTCAGCTTGAGATAGGAAGGGAGCCGACAACCCACTCGCCTCCGCCAAGGCTTGCAAGGTCAGGCCTAACTCCTGGCGACGGGACTTTATGCGTCCCCCGATTGCAATGGTGCGGGTCTTTTTAGAACTGGCGAGAAAGGACATAGTCTGAAACTCCGGGGTAGTGTCGGCAGGTCTGTCTCGATCTTCGTCACGGGGACGCAGTGAGACAACATTACTCATGGATACGATTTGCGGCGTCTTAGATCTCGGTCGGTTTGACCGGAAGCCGCCATCGGTACGGGATATGGAAATCTGAAGCTAGGCTACGCATGGTTCCTCCTGATAGTTGCGCACCGGTCAATCACTGCCGTCCTAGAAGTGGTAGCAATTGACCAGTGGCCTATGTTTTTTATCTTTCTGGAGAGCTAACTCTCAATTTGTCTAAAAGTCTTTCCGAATTGTCGCCCGAATAACCGCCGGGTTGGCCGGTTCGACATAGCCGCCGGCAACATATTCAGCGTTATATTTGACGTCGAATACATTGTCCGCGTCGATGGAAGCCGTCCACTTCTGCTCGGGGTTCTCGATACCGATCGACAAGCCCACAAGGTTGACGTCGTTCCTCGCGGTTGAGTTTTCGGTGTCCCAGTATTGCTTACCAAGGAGACGATAGCTGGCTCGGGTCACAAGGTTCAGCGAACCGCCGATCGAATGGCGATACTGAATCGCGAGATTAGCCGTCATGTCGGGGACGTAAGGCGCCTTATTGCCAACATCAGCCGGATCGACCCTGTAGGCCTTGATCTTACTATCCGTCACGCCGACGCTACCTGAAAGGGTCAAGCCGGGCGCCAGATTGGCGGTCGCTTCGAATTCACCACCCTGCAGCCGCACTTTGTCGATCGGCACGAGGACCTGGGCCGCGATGGCGCCAACGAAAACAAAGTATTGCTGGTTGGTGACGTCGGTGTTGTAGAGGTCGCCGGTGTAATGGACAATGCCAGAGAATGCGGATCCTTTCAGGCCAATTTCACTGGTCGTCGCGACTTCTTGAGGCACTTTATCTACGATCCCTGGCGTGCCCGCCGCAGCCGCGGCCGCCCCTGCCCCGTTTTGATTGAACTCACCGCTACGGAAGCCGACACCCCAAGACCCGTACACCGACAAGTCCGGCGATACCTTGTAAGTCGCGCTGAGCTTGGGTTCCCCGTGACCGAATGTGGCGCTATTGACAGCACCCGGTACGCCGGAGGTGTTATACTGGGATACGTATTGAGTTCGCTTGTCCTGGTCATAACGGAACGCGGCCGAGACCTGCAAAGCGTCCGTCAGATCGTAGTCGAAGTTTGCAAACAGCGCCGTGGCAATATTGTGGTTTTCATCGCCGAGGAAGCTAAGCGTGGGATTGATGCTCGTCATTCCGGCTGGCGTCCGATGGACCTCGAGGATCCCTTCGCCGTTGTTTAATCCGGTCGTCGTTGAGATATAGCGATCGGTCGCCAGATAGTAGCCGCCAAACATCCAGCGGAAGCGGGTGTTGCCATTTGATGTCAGGCGAAGCTCTTCGCTGGTTGCGTCGACGTCGAGATACTGCGTCGCACTGGCGTCGACGTCAAAGAGATTGGTCCCGGGGATCAGTTGTAGCGTGTCCGTGTTGCCGTACGGGTAGCCATCGCCGCTATAGAATTCCACAACGTGGTTCCAGGCTGTTACCGAGCGCAGCGTTGCACTACCCAGATCATAGGACATGTTCAACGAGGCTTCGGAAATTGTCCGCTGGTCCACCCCGATGTCGCGGGAATTATAGACATCGCTAACCTGGTTTGCGTTACCCGGGACCGTGAAACTGACCGGGTCAGCGGGATTGATAAGCCCGTTTGGCAAGAGCCCCGCACCCTGGAAATGGTAGTTAAGAGCGCCACCGTCCGTTTTCGAATAGTTCAGGCGAAGGTCCGCCGAAAACTTGTCCGTCGGGACCCACTTCAGAAGGCCTTGTTCGGTCGAATCGCGGAAGGGATCTTGCTTCTTATTGAGGTAGATATTGTCGAAATAGCCGTCGCGATTAACATAGCTGACGCCGAGACGGCCAAACAGTACGTCTTTCACCAACGGGCCACTGATCACGCCCTGCGCGCTGGTTTCGCCACCGCTCCCGATCCCGCCTTGAATATGTCCTGTGAAATAGTCATCGGGCTGTTTCGTGGTAATCAGGATGGCGCCGCCTTCGGCGTCGCGCCCATAAAGCGCGCCTTGCGGACCGCGAAGCACTTCTATGCTCTGCAGATCGAATAGCTCTTGGGTGAACTGGTAGGAATTGACCTCCTGCACGCCATCGACCACCACGGCAACCGGGGATTCACTGTTGCGAACCTGCGTGATACCGCGAATGGAAATCGCGTTATAGCCGGCGTTCTGCGCCTGAACGATCGTGATATTGGGCGTCAGATTGATGAAATCCGCGACCTCTCGAACGTGGGCATCCGTCAACTGCTTTGATGAGAAGGCGGAATCGGAAATCGGAACCGTCTGCAATTGTTCAACACGTCCCCGCGCTCTTACGACGACAACAGTGTCCGCATCAGCGCTTGAAGGCTTCGCAGCCGGCGGTGCAGCGGGCTTAGTAGATGCATCCTGTGCAAAGGCAGACGTCGATACAAAGAGTAGACCAAGAACCGTCGCCGCGATGGAACCACCAGCCATAAGCCGGCTCTTCATATTTCCATTGCCCGTATATTTCATTTGAAGCCCCTTTCCGAACACTGAGTGTGTTTGTGTCGATATAATTTTCTCTAACTGTTTGTATTAACGCCAAAAATGCATGCGAACCTCTAAGCCTGGGTCCGCTGTACGTCATCAAAGTATCATCAAATTTTTTGACGTCAACTAATATATTGACATAAGTTAAATGTTCGATAGGCTTAATTTGTTGCTGGTTGGCGGAGCTCAAAATCCCTTTGCGCGCCCCGGCGGCGTCGAGGCGATGGATTGTCGGCTTGGCAAAAGTGTAGCTATATTTTCAGGGAAGCCGCCAAACGATGCGCATGCCTCTTCTTGGCCTTATGGGAAGGCGAAAAAGCGAGTTGGATCAGAGTAGCCAAGTTTTTCGTGTAGCAACTGACGTCGGTGGGACGTTCACTGACCTGGTTGCGATTGGTCCCAGCGGCATCGTGACCGCCAAGGCGGACACCACCCCGCCAAATTTTGATCAGGGCGTGATGAACGCGATTGCCAAGGCGGGCATATCACCGGCGCAGTTCGACTTCTTCGCCCATGGCACCACGGTCGTCATCAACGCATTATTGTCCCGCACAGGCGGTAAGACCGCACTCATCACTACGCGCGGGTTCCGTGACGTGCTTGAGATTGCGCGGGGCAATCGCCCCGACCTATTCAACTTTGCTTTTATTAAGCCGGCGCCCTTTGTGCCGCGCTACCTTCGGTTCGAAGTCAAAGAAAGAATTGGCCCTGACGGCGAAGTGCAAGAACCGCTCGATGCCTCTTCACTTGATGAAATCGGGCAGGCCATGGCTGCAGAAGGCGTCGACGCCGTCGCTGTCTGCTTCCTCCACGCATATGCAAATCCCGCTCATGAAGCGGCCGTTTGTGCGCATCTCAGGTCGCGTTGGCCTGACCTGTCCGTCGTCGGCTCTTTCGAAGTCTGTCGCGAATGGCGCGAATATGAACGGACCAGCACGACTGTCCTATCGGCATATGTTCATCCCATCGCCAAGCGCTACCTGGGCTCACTCGAAGCTGGGTTGAAGAAACTCGGGCTGGTCTCGACACCCTATATCATGCAGTCGAATGGCGGTGTGACGACGGTCGAGGGCGCTCGCAACAATCCCATCGCCCTTGTGGAATCGGGCCCAGCAAGTGGAGTATTGGGTGCGGCAGCCCTTGGACGTAAGATCGGCGAACCGAACCTGATTGCCCTCGACATCGGCGGCACGACCGCCAAAACAGCGCTCATTCGCGATGGCCAAGCGCGGATTACGACGGACTATAGAATCGAATGGAACAGGACCAATCCGGGCTATCCTATCCGCACGGCCGTCGTCGACCTCGTCGAAATCGGCAATGGCGGCGGGTCGATCGCCTGGACCGACCAGGGCGGCCGTCTTCACGTCGGACCCAAGAGCGCCGGCTCCTCGCCGGGACCAGCGGCCTATGGCCGCGGCGGAACCGAGCCAACGACCACAGATGCCAATCTCGTTTTGGGCCGGATCAATCCCGCGCTGTTCCTCGGTGGGGAACGTGCGCCAGACATGGCCAATGTGAATGCAGCGTTTCAGAAATTCGCTGATCAGATGGGCAGCACCATTCAGGATGTCGCCCGTGGCGTAATCCGAATTGCCAATGCGAATATGGTCAATGCCTTGAAGCTCGTTTCGCTAAATCGTGGCTTTGACCCACGCGAATTTGCTTTGATCGCTTTTGGCGGCGGCGGATCAATGCATGCCGTGTCGCTGGGCAAGGATCTGCAGGCCCAAAAAGTCATCATCCCAGTCAATTCCTCTGTTTTCTCAGCGTGGGGCATGTTGATGTCCGACATCCGTCGTGACTTCCTGATGACAAAGGTTGAGCAGATCACAAGCAGCTCTGTTGCCGTGCTCAATTCGGTCTACGCGAAAATGGAGACGGAAGCGCTCCAGGTATGTACAGCGGAAGGTATGGACGCCGGCAAATTGAAGTTCGAGCGCTTCGCGGACATGCGCTATAGCGGTCAGGACCACACCGTGAAGGTCCCGGTCGCGAACGGCAGTCTCGATGTCGAGGGCCTAAAGCTGGCCGTCGAGGCATTCCATCGAGAGCACGAGCGCGAATACACTTTCCGGCTGGAAAACGACGTCGAGCTCGTCAATTACCACATCGTCGCGCTGAACGTGACAGACAAAATCGACCTGCCGAATAGGCCCAAGACGGGCGCCAAACCTAAGCACGTCCGCACCGGTAGTCGTGTCGTTGATTTCGATACCGACGGCGTCCACGAGAGCGACACCTATGATCTTGGTCGCTTTGAGCCCGACATGACCGTAATGGGCCCGGCGATCATTGAGGACAAGACAACGACGATCGTCGTTCACCCGGGCTGTCTCGCCCGCATGGACGCCATCGGCAATATCCATATCGATTTGGGGGTCGTCCAGTGACCGGCAAAGATCCATTCACCCAAGAAATTATCAAAAACGCGCTCGTGGCTATCGGCGACGAAATGTTCCTGGCCATGGCCAAGACGAGCATGAGCCCGATCATCTACGAGGCGCTCGACTATTCGGTGGGCATTACCAATGCGGCCGGCGACCTCATCGCCCAAGGCAATGGTACGACCGTTTTTCTCGGCATGATCGATTCCCTCGTCAAAGACATCCTGGCGAAATTTCATTCGAGCGGCGAGATCTATCCGCAAGACGTTTTCATCAGCAATGATCCGTACCATGGTGGCGGCACCCACCTGTGCGACGTCGCAATTGTCCAGCCGATCTTCTATAAGGACGAACTCGTCGCCTTTGCGATGAACAAGGCGCATTGGGTTGACGTTGGCGGCATGGCTGCCGGCAGCTTCACGACCGACTCCACCGAGATATTCCAGGAGGGGATCCAGATCCCGACCATCAAGGTCATGGAACGCGGTAAGCCTGTGCGTGGCGTGCTTGAACTCCTCCAATCCAATATCCGCCTGCCCAAGGACTCCATGGGCGATTTTTGGGCGGGCATGGCAGCGAACCGAGTGGCGGAAGCTCGCTTGGTCGAGCTCTTCGACCGTTACGGTCGCGACTCGCTTTGCCAGGCAATGGATGAACTGCTCGATTACGGCGAAGCCATGATCGCGGCCGAGCTCAAGCGGCTTCCGCAAGGCACCTTCTACGCTGAGGACTGGATCGACGACGATGGCATCACGGGTCAACCGCTGAAAGTCTGCGTGAAAATCGAGATCACGCAGGATAAGTTCAAAGTCGATTTTACCGGCAGTGCCCCTCAGACCGCAGGGCCGATCAACAATTCCCGGACGGGCCTTGTCTCAGCCGTCCGCACAATATTCAAGGCACTCACCAATCCGGGTATTCCGGCAAATGGCGGATGCTTTCGAGCCATAGAAGTCATCTGTCCAGACCGCACCTTGTTCACCGCCGAACACCCGGCGCCGGTGTCGACCTACTGGGAGACCATGCTTTATGCCGAAGACCTTATTTGGAAGGCCCTGGCAGAGCATCTTCCGGATCGCCTGACCGCGGGACACGTTCTATCGGTGTGCGCCATTGTCTTCTCGGGCAAGCATCCGAAAACGAAAGAGCCTGCAATTCTCGTCGGCCCGCTCGTAGGGGGATGGGGAGCGATGAAGGATCGAGACGGGCTGAACGGGCAGTTTTCCGTCGCAGATGGGGAAACCTATAATTTCCCCGTTGAAGTGACTGAGGCCAAGTATGGCGTGAAGGTCCGCAGATACGAATTCCACGACGAAGACGGTGGCGCCGGCCAGTTTCGCGGTGGCAAGGGTGTCGCTCTTGAATACGAAATCCCTCAAGACGATTGGTTGTTCACGGGGAGCTTTGGCCGCTTCAAGTTCCCGCCGTGGGGCGTTGCCGGTGGGCAAAATGGCTCGCCGAATTACTCTGAAATCCTGCGCCAGGGCGAACGCTGCGATCCGCCGGAGATCGATGCCAAGCCGGCGCGGACCCTCTTAAAAAAGGGCGATGTCGTCCGGATGGTCACCGCCACGGGCGGTGGCTGGGGTGATCCGAAGCTTCGCGACCGCGCGGCCATAGAAAACGATTTGCGCAACGGCTACATTACGTCCGAGCAGGCAAGCAGCAGCTACGGCTATAAGGCCTGAACGCACTCGATCCCGGAACTCAGCTTAATGTCCGTTACCAAGACCCATGGGGAGAGCCTTCTGCTCTCCAACGCCCGCATATTTGATGGCAAGAGCCCGGATCTTAGCGACCCCAGTTTCGTCGTTGTGCAGGGCGGAATTACCGTCGATGTGTCTCGTGAACGCCCGAATATAGCGTGTGACACCGAAGTCGATATTCATGGCCAGGCATTGCTTCCGGGCCTCATCGATGCGCATTTCCATGCCTATGCGACCGAGGTCGATACCGCCAAGTGCGACCACTTCCCATTGAGTTACCAGTCGCAGCGGGCGCGCCTGCTGCTGGAGGGGGCTCTACGCCGCGGGTTTACTACCGTGCGTGATGTCGGAGGCGGAGATCACGGCCTTTGGCGCGCGGCTGAAGAAGGTCTCTTCCCCTCCCCGCGCTTGTATTACTGTGGGCGTGCTTTTAGCCAAACGGGGGGACATGGCGACGCGCGCGCACCGTATGATCCGGGACAGTTGTGCGGCTGCCAGGCTCACGGAGCCCTGGCCGAGGTCGTAGACGGCGTCGATGGTATTCGCAAGGCCGCTCGCGAAGCGCTTCGCCAGGGCGCGCACCATTTGAAGATCTTCCTGTCAGGCGGGATTTCGTCGCCGAGCGATCCGATCGGGTCATTGCAGTTTGCCGACGAAGAAATCGCGGCAGTCGTTGACGAGGCTCGCCGACGTGGCGTGTACGTTGCGGCCCACGCCTACACGGCCCCCAGTATTGAGCGTGCAGTTCGCCTGGGCGTCCGCACGATTGAGCACGGCAACCTGATCGACTATCAGACAGCCGTCCAGGTCGCGAAGTCAGATGCCTTTGTCGTTCCGACCCTGGCAACTTATGAGGCGCTCAGGCAGTTCGGCTCCCAGACAGGCGCCGCGGACCACACCCTTGCCAAGTTGGAGGACGTACGCGAACGCGGGCTGCAGGCTATCCAGCTCTGCCGGTCGGCTGGCGTTCAACTTGGCTTTGGAACCGACCTGCTCGGAGACCTTCACCAATATCAGCGGGACGAGTTCCGTCTACGCGCGCAAGTCGAGACACCGTTCCAGATCCTGGAGTCGGCAACTTCTGTAAACGCTGAGATTCTCGGAATGGAAGGAAAGCTCGGTGAGATCACCCCGGGCGCGTTCGCCGACTTCATCGTCGTCGACGGTAATCCGCTCGAGGATATTTCGCTGCTCTTTGTCGAGAGCACGGCGATTACGCAAATCTATAAAGCCGGCCAAGCCTTTGGTCCGGGTTCGGGTATCGTTTAGGAGGACGCGGCGCGCACCGTATTTTAGTCCGCTGACAAATATTGAGGATCTCTCAACAGCGAATACCAAGCGGAAAACTAAAGGCATCCTTATACCAGCCGACCCGTTCCACAATGGAAATCAGCTTGCCGGACGGCATCCTGGTCGAGGGGGACCGCAGGGTTGACCGACCGCTTGAGTTCCCATGTCCACTCAGCCACCTCACGGCCTCTGGATCAGGTCTTCGCACGTAGACGCAGAAGCTTGCATCTCGTCTGCGTCTATCGACGGAGCCGCCCCTCCAATGAGCCGGGCGATCGGCTTTTGACTGGTCTACTTTTGATGCCCTTGGTAAGAATGGGTGCTGCTTGCCCCCGCAGTGCGAGTCTCGTGGAGCGCCGAAAGTCGGCTGTCATTGATGGCCGAAACCGTTCTGTTAACGGCCGCCTGCTGACACGCCCGATCTACCGAGGAGGAGAGGAATTCATCGTGGGGCTGAGGCGGGCTTTCGCACGCAAGCCAGGCGCCGTACTCGATTTTTTGGTATAGGCTCGCGACACCGGCGCCGGACCGCAGCTGGGACCGATCGACCGTGACGGTCACAGTGTCCGGTGAAACCTTGGCCGCAGATGCGGTCGCCAGAAGCGCGATCGCAAGTAATGGTGTGCACATACGTTTCCACTCGTCATACTTTACAAGCATGCGTTTCCCGCCCCAGATTTACCATAAAATTAAATAGGTGGTGGGGGTGCGCCAACACCCCCACCCGTGCTGCTTATCTGTACCCCGGAGAGAGTATAGTTTCTTGCGGCGCTTCAATATTACCAAATGGCGACGCATCGTCAACTGTCTATTTTAAATATTTCATAAATAGCTATGACGTAACAATCTTGACTATAAAGATTCGAATGTATACAGCCTTCACTCCCAACTATACTTGATCGAAATGAGATTGGTCCCACAGCTCTCGGAATCCCAAAACTGCGGCGCCGACCGCGGCAGCATTTCCTGAGACTTCTGCTGGCCTGACAACTCGCTGCGACCATTCCGCGCCGAGGCTGATCGAAAGCCGCTTGCTCACCTCGTGACAAAACAGCTTGACGAGGGAGGCCGAGATATTGCCTCCAATGAAGATCGCATCAGGATCGATAACGCAGGTGGTGGAGAGAATTGGCAGATAAAGAAGGTCTGCGGCGCGCCGAGCCCATTCGTCGGCAATGGCTAAGACCCTGGCGTCGTCCAATAGGTTCTCTCCAATCCTTTCCTGCGGATACCCCGCAATCTTCAATGCGCCGAGTAGCCCGGCGACAGAAACAAAGGACTCCACACCCTGGGCAAAGGCCGAACTGCTGGGCCGAAACGGGTTGACGGCGGGAAGGAACCTCAGCTCGCCACTTCTGAGTCTACTTCCTCGCGTATGAACGCCTGCTATTGAAGGGAGGCGCAATTAATTCCGTGCGCATCTGGATCGAAGGCGCCTTTCAAGGCGTGGGACATTAGGTCGTCTTAGTGACCTCAATGTACGCGAAGCCATAAATCAACCGTGCTTGCCATAGTTCTCCCAAATCCCATCCGACTCGGTTCACCAGGAACGAAGCGGCTCTATGCAAGCGACCCTTAGAAGGCGAAATTCACCCCAAACCCGCCATGTGCTTCGGTGCCAATCAAGTGGTTTGCGACGGTCGCATTGACGAACGCGTCAAGCTTCAAGCGACGATTAACGCGATAGCTGACGCGCGCCCCTGGCTGCAGGTAGGTAATTTCGCCCGAGCCCACGGTTTGATCCCCGAATCCGTCGATAGACGCGTCAATGCTGCTGCGGGAGCCAAAGGTCCTCGAAACGGTACCATCAAGAGCCAATTCTATCTGACGGCCAAACAGGTGGGTATATTGCGCTGAAAGGTCGACCATACTGACCTCGCTAACCCCCTTGCTGTAAATAGCATTGAATGGATTGGCATCGCCTTGCGCCTCCGCGTAAGCGCTTTGAGACTGCCAACTGCGTCCGATGCCGACACTGCCGGCTAGCTCGTCGCGCGGTGTCAGGCGCGACACCCAGCCTCCTCGAAAATAGATGGAGGTGTCTGTTGAGGTTGTTTCGCCCATACCTATCGCAGTGCCGGATCCCGTAAGATAATCGCGTTGATAGGACGCGTGCTGGTTGGGAGCAATCGACCCACCAATCTCGAGGTAGGGCCGCGATGTCCCCATATTCGCGGGGTCGTATCTTAGTCCACCGGCGAAGATGTATGAGTTGGTGATGTTGGTGCCTTTTTCCTCATATTGACCTACGGCGATACCGAAAAGAGCGGTAAGCTCAGGCGTAATCTGCTTGCGACCATGCCCTGAAACGTTAAAGCTGCCAAAGGTGACGTCTGCGCCGCCGCAGTCGCCGCAGCTTACCTGTTCGTTCTTACCCAACAGCACGTTGGCGAAGAGATTTTCGGTGATCAGCTGCGCTTTCTGGCTCGCGGCCAGCTGATTGAGCGACTGGTCCAGGTCGCCGGTGGTTGTCACATTCACCGGCCCTGCTGTGCCCAGAATCTGCGTGCCTCTTCGGGTCTCATACTGTTCTGTACCATCGAACACGCTATTCGGCGCCACTGTTGCGCCCTGCGCGCAAACGCCGGCCGCACTGGCGTTGCACCAATAGTGGCTTCCTGAGAAGAGCCCATTTTGGAAGAGCAAATAGCTTTGTCCGGCTTGGCTGTAATTGAAGCTCAGGTTCTGCGCGGTCGCCGTAACCGCCGAGCCCGACACGGCCACCGAGCTGTTCGCATTTGTCAAGGTATAGGCTGCCCCATTACTGTTCAAAGCCAAATTCCATGCTGTGAAGTTTGAGGTCGCAAGCGTACCCGTCGTTCCGTCAGTCGTGATTTGGCCGACGACACTGCCTGTGCCGATCAGTTGCTTAACGATGTAGGTCGTGGCTTGGGCGCTAGCTTGGCTTTCAGGCACGACGATCATTGCCGCACTGATGACGGCAAGGGTTAGGCGGTAAATGCGCATGGCGAAATCCTGTCCGAAATAAAGATGGCGGGCGAAGCGGCCGGCGATGGGCGATCAGCGGCCGCACAAGGACGGTTCAAGGTCGGGACTTGTCATCACAGCGCTCGGCGTTTGGAGCTGCGTCGAGGGCACACTCACCTGAGTGGATGGAACGTCAACTTGTGTCGACGTGACGGTTACCTGGTTCGACGTAACATTGACCTGTGTGCTGGCCACCTTGATCTGCGAGCTCGTGACCGCTACTTGCGTCGGGGGCTCGGCGATCTGGTTCGACGGGAACGTCGTGACGCCCGACGGCGTCTGCACCTGCAAGGTTGGTACGGACACGACCAGCGCGCCGTTCGCGCCTGAGGAAACCTTGTAATTTTTGTAAATCGGATCTGGTGCAACAACCGTAAGTGGGTCGCTCGGCGCTGTACTTGCGCCATCGGCGGAGGCGCTCGCCCCCACGACGGTCGCGGAGGTCGCCGTTTCGGCGACGCCAATGCGTTGAATCATGGCGTTGGCCTGGGTGCTTGTAAGGGCCTGGTTTTCGCCATTCAGCAGGCCGGTCGGATCGACATAAGCCCTCGCGATCGCATCACCTTCGGCATCGGCTTCGGCTTCCTCTGCCTCCACGGCCTGCTCAACCTGCTCGGCCGTGACAGCGGCATCGGCACCTGCGTCGCTGGGCGCGGCCTGGGCCCCCGGTGCACCTGTTTTAATCACGTTGGCCGCATAGTCCTGAACCTTTTGACGTGCAGCGTTGATGTCGTCTTGATAGCCTTGAATTCTGGCTTGGTATTCTGGAATTCGAGGGTCGTTTGGGTCAAGCGCCTGTAGTATCGTTAGATTCGTTTGCTCGGTACTCATCTCGATTGACTGCTGTTTTATTACGGCCAGCGCCGCCAGGAACGTGCCGAATGGCATGTTCGTGATCTGGGAGTCATTTCCACCAGATTGCATGTCCTGATTAACCCACTGATTTATCCACTGTGCCGCGATAGGATTGAGCGATGGATCACTGATCGCTGCTTGCAATTGGCTCGGGATGTAAGAATACCCGGAGACAGTGTCGTTTCCGTTTGCTCCCGGGGTCGTTTGCACTGCCAGCAGGTCGGGATGATTCAGGAAGAACATGATGACTTGCGGCGGCGGCGGGTATAGATTTGCTGATGGCGCCGAGGGGGGAGCCGGCGACGGGGCCTGTTGCGCTGGTCCCGATGTCGTTTGGGCCGATGCGCCCTGCGTGGAAAACGCCAGAGCGATCGCGGATGCGAAAAAAACGCCGTACATCTTTGTCGGTCTCATTCTCATCTCCGGTATCACAAGCTTCCAGATCGCGGGCCGGCCAAATCAAACTCAGCCATAACCACGTTATGGGTGAAGTAGCAGGGATGGGCCGCGCGACGCATCGGCCGGATGGGGGAGCCAAATGGGGGAGACCATCAGGGCTATTGACGAGCGGTCTCGCTCGGCCTCAGGTGTCGTCATGCCGTCACAAGCCACGCCCACGGGTGCCGAGCCCAGTTCCGACTACGCCGCGACCAATCCGTTGCGCCCCTACGCGCTTGCCGGTGGAATGTCCGTGGCGCTGTTCTCGTTAAGTGCGCTGATCCTCTTGATCACGCTACGCACGCCCGCCTTGCGATCCAGCACCGATCCCCTGGCCCTTTATACCTTCCTCGTAATCGTCGCATGGTGCGGGGCTGTTGGAACGATGCTGGTCCGGCCGCCCAACCCCCAGCAGGCGGTGATCCTTTGGGGACGCAACACAAACCTATTGATTTGGAGCCTGCACATCGCGGTCGCCTGGCTGATATGGGGGGTGTTGCCAAGGGTGCCGTTGATCGACCAGTTTTACGCCACCGCGTTTCTGATCGCCTACGTCCCCGCGCAAATTATTAGCAGTCCGGAGAGCACGCGCGCCAATCGCGGCGGAATCCTTATCGTTCTTGGATCGGCGACTGTTCTGCTGGCTACGCGTCGTGTTCCAGCGGCGACGCTTATGGCCGTCTATGTAGCGAGTTTCGGCGTGCTGATGTACGTCCTCAGCGACAAGGTTCTGAGGACCGTGAATGCTACGGTATCCCAAAGGCTGGAAAGCGAAGCATATGCTCGAACGCTCGATCGGCTGTTGGCTACGGTATCTGCGGAACGGGATGCAAAAACGCGGTTCATAGCTGCAGCATCTCACGACCTTGGCCAGCCCCTCCAGGCAGCGGCCTTGTTTTTCGATCAAAGCCTCCGGGCCCAGGACCCTCAAGTCAGGGCTCGCGCAGTAGATGGCGTTCACCGCGCCTTGTCGTCCGCTGAACAGCTTTTAGCACACATGCTCAACCATCTAAGGCTCGAAGGCGACGAAGTCGTGCCCCAATTGTCGCCGGTAAGACTTCGGCCTCTTCTGGAGCAGATCGCTGTACAATACGCCCCGGTGGCGGCGCAGGCCGGCTTGGAATTCTCGATCGCCGGCCGCGATTTGACCGTTTTGCTCGATCCTGTTCTGGTCCAACGGGCATTGGGAAATCTTGTACAGAACGCCGTCGATCATAGTCGCGGAAAACGTATCCTGCTTGCCGCACGACAGCACAACGACGAGATGATGCGCTTGTGGGTTGTCGACGACGGCGACGGGATCGGTCGCTCCGATGCGCGCCTGATCTTCGACGACTATTATCAAGGTGCACGGCCAGCGGGCTCGGTGCCAAGCGGCTTTGGTCTTGGTCTCTCGTCCGTCCGCCGGATCACCAAAGTCATGGGAGGATCGGCAGGGCTTGATCCTCGTTGGCTTAAGGGAGCGGCATTTTATATCGAATTTCCACGACCGGCTGACTCGAAGGGCAGGCGGAACGGACAAAGGACTGCCCTATGAGGTCTTGTCTTATATGCGATGACCACATCCTGGTGAGGGAGGCGATCTCCGGCACAATCAAAATGGCTTGGCCAGAAGCGAGCATAATCGAAGTCGGCGATTTTACATCGGCGTGGACTGCCGCAAAACAGAAGCCGGAATATTGCATCGCTGACCTTGTCATGCCTGGCGCCGATCCACTTTCAGGCATCGCCGGAATTCGTCGAGCGGCTCCAGACTGCCGGATCCTCGTCGTGACCGGAACTCAGGAAGACCCAATGTTGCTTGATCTCCTGGACCTTGGCATCGCCGGCTTCGCGCCAAAAACGGCAAGCGGGGCTATAATCGAAGCCGCCCTGCGTCTGATCGTTGCTGGGGGGCGCTACCTGCCACAGCGTATCGCCGATATCGCCGCCTCCAGATTTGAAATGGCGCAATCCGAGAAAACATCTTTTCGCACACCCGCCGGCGCTGCGCGGCTAACGGAGCGTCAGCTGGAGATACTTCGTCACGCGTCATATGGCGCGTCAAACAAAGAAATCGCTAACAGCCTTGGTCTTGCTCCTTCGACTGTCAAATCTCATCTCGGGCATATTCAGGATTGCCTTGGAGCCCGCAATAGAATGGACGCCTGTGCCAAAGCTCGCGCTCTCGGTTTATTCATCGAATAATCGGCAGACCGAACCGCCATGTACAGCCTGATCTACACGGCCAAACTCTCTGACATTGATCCCCAGGCCTGGCTCGCCGCCGTGCTCGCCCGGATCAATGGCCACCCCAACCTCAAGATCGACGAGTTGCTGCCTTGGAACTGGAAGCGGTTGAGGGATCAAGAGCGGCAAGCCGCTTGATGGCGAGCCAAAATAGATTGCGAGATCATGGACCCCACTAATCAAGACGAAGAACACTGGTGCTCTGCGCAGAGAGAGAACGTCGCTCGTTACAAGATCCAGAAGAAGGGGTCCAATGCCGACTGACCTTGACCACGCTTTGCTGCTGGTCGGCTTCGCCGGCGCGCTGCGGCGTTCAGAACTCGTCGCGTTGAATGCAGAGAAGCTGACTTGGTTCGAGGATGGTGTGAAACGTCCGCTGGAAAAGTCCAAGACCGACAAGGAAGGTCAAGGCGCCGAAGTGATCACCGAAGCCTAATGACGATGGGAGCTCCGTTCGTCGTGCCAAACTGAAGACGACCCAACCTGCTGGAAAGCTCGGCTTTTAGGGAGGGCTGAATTCGCCAGGCGCAACACGCTTTTGCATGCTCTCGCCATGCGGCATTTTAGAATTCCCGCCATTCGTTTTACTCATAGATTCAGAATCAAAGAGCATATTATTGCGGGCTGGAATGTGACACCTCAATATGCCCCTGACACCAAAGTGTTATAAAAATAAAAGGGGACTACGCATATGACTTTGAATAAAGTGAACAAAGCGCGGAAACTTAATGGCACCGCGATCTTGGCCCTGTTAAGCGGGTCTGCGCTCATTCTTCCTACTGTCGCGCTGGCTCAGGCGCAAACAACAGCTGCGCCAACGAGCCAGGCTCCAGCGGCCGCGGACACCACTGTAGTTGTCGTCACCGGCAGTCACGTTAAGCGAAAGGATGCCTCCACGGTCGGCGAACTCTTAACCCTCAACAGCGCCGATATTGAGCACGCGTCCGTTGGCGCAGTCGGCGATTTAGTCCAGCAGCTTCCAAGTGCGGGCGTCAGTTATAATCGAAATGGGTCCCAGGGCACGTCGTATGGTGGAAGCTCGATCAGTCTTCGATATCTCGCCGACAGCGACGGCGATGCAAATCGTACCCTGGTCCTAGTCGACGGCCATAGATGGGTCGACGGTGTAGGAGCGCGGGGTATCCGGGACTTCGTCGACCTCAATACCATGCCCGTCGGTATGGTCTCTAATATCGAAGTGCTCCAGGACGGAGCCTCCGCGATTTACGGGGCAGATGCGATCGCCGGCGTCGTGAACATTCATACACCCACCAACTATGAGGGTCTTGAATCAGAAAGTAAGTACGGTGTCTCGTCCCACGGCGACGGCACCGAAGCGGAAGAAGTGCTGAAATATGGACATAAATTTAAGTGGGGCTCGCTGTTCATTTCCGGCAGCTATGTCAAGGACGGCCCCGTTCTGACCGCCGACCGGGGCTTGACCCAGGTCTCCCTGACGGCCGGCTTGGCAAATCTCGCGACGCCTGGCTCCAGCCCGCGCGGTCTTTACATTCTTCCGGGCTTTTCGACATCAGCAAGTCCGCTAACGCAGAATGTCGGCATCACCATGGCAACGGGGCTGTCGAGCTATCACACTGCGTCTTTGCCTGGGGATTACTACAATACGGACGCCCAGGGTGTGGACGCGGTGAGCCCGAGCGAAAGAAAGGGTCTCTACGCCAAACTGACCTTTGATTTGCCCGATGGCATGAAGTGGACGGTCGACGCACTCTATAACGAGCGGCGCTCCACTCAATTATATTCGCCGTCCAACCTGTCGATCGGCGGCACCTTGGGAACCTACAAAGGATTCTCAATCGCCGCAAACCAGCCGTATAACCCGTTTGGGGTTGCATTTGCTGCCAACCAGCCGTGGAATATTCAGATTTTCACGCCAGCTGCCGGTGACCGTGAGCAAAAGGAACTTGTGCAAACGGGACGCATCTCCTCGACCCTTTCGGGTAGCTTCAACTTTATGAAGCATGACTGGGATTGGAGCGTCTTTGGGTCTGCGGCCGAGGACCACATGACCTTCAACGAGGACGGCTTCATCGACCTTGAGCATGTTGAACTTGCGCTTTCGAGCCCGTCTGTTTGCGCCGCGGCGCCGGGATGCGTTCCGTTGAACATCTTCGGCCAGATGACGCCGACGCAAGCGGCATACATCAATAACAACGCGCATGAAACCAATTCCACCTGGCTCTATGATTCGACGGCCGACATCACCGGAACTCTCGTCGACTTGCCCTATGGTCCCCTGAGCGTAGCCGCAGGCGGCGAAATCCGCGACGTCAGGGGACGGGACTACCCGGATTCCTATGTCAATGAACTTTCGACAGATTCCGGGGTGCTTCCCCTGCCGGTGTCCGATCCAACGACCACTCAACCCACGCGGACACCGACGGCAGACGGCCTTTATCAGGTGCGGGAAGCCTATGTGGAGCTTAACGCGCCACTGCTGGCTGACCTGCCTTTCGTCAAACGCCTTGAACTTGACGTGGCGTCACGCTATTCTGACTACAGTACGGGCAGCTCGAAAGTGACCTCAAAGGCCGGCTTCGGCTATCGTCCGGTCGACGGACTGCTCCTGCGGGGAACCTGGTCTCAGGGCTTCCGGGCGCCATCCTTGATCGAGCTATATACGGGCAATCGCCAGACAAACCTCGCGGGCACCAACACCGACCCGTGCGACGGCGGAGCTGCAGCCCATCCTAATCTGCCCGGTTGTGCCGGTATCTCTTCGAGCTACAATCAGAACCTCTACAACGGCGGCCTTGTTCCCGAAACCATTTCGGGCAATCCTAACCTGAAGCCCGAAACGGCCGAGACGTGGAGCTATGGCCTCGCCTTGACGCCCACCTTCATGCGCGGCTGGTCCTATACGATCGACGCCTACCGCATAGCGATCCACGATGCGATTTCGACGCCCTCCGCCTCTGCCGCCCTCGATCTTTGTGCCGATTACGCCGGCGCGTACTGCTCCGTCGTCTCGCGCGATCCTTCGACAGGTCAGATCCTTAACTTTACATCCAGTTATGAAAATCTGAACGAAATCAAGACGTCCGGATTCGATACGACACTTCGGTATCACGGCGTGTCAGGAGTCGGTGCCTGGGACGCCATGCTCAGCGGCACTTATCTTAACAACTTCGACACTTACGAGCCCAATCCTACCGGCGGTCCCGAAATTGTCATCCACGCTGCGGGCACTTCGACAGGCGGCACTTATCCGGCGACTGCGCGGTCCACGTACCCACATTGGAAGGGCTTGGCGACCTTAAGGTGGAGTCATGATGATTTGGGTGCGATGGTAAGATTGCGCTATATCGGATCCACAACAGACGGCGCGGCTCCCGCTCTTCCCGTTGTCCCTGTCAAGGGCAGCGAGGTCCCCTCAATAACCTATACGGACCTCGAATTGGACAAGCATCTCGACCGCTCGGATGTCGATATCACTGTTGGCGTAAATGACCTTTTCGGCACGATGCCGCCGGCCTCCTATGCCAATGCACCGATCAACTTCGACATTTATACGTATGATGTCGTGGGCCGATATTTCTATGTAAAGGTGAACAAGAAGTTCTGATATCTTCGTTTAGAATGGGAGAGCTTACTTCTGAATATGCGCCCTATGAGCCCAAAAGCTGAAGCGGCCGTTGTACAATCGGTGCGATTAATCGCCCGATACGACTAATCCGTCGGATTCAGAAGACGCTTGTCTACGGGTATACAATCTCAGCTCCCATCTATTTGCACCCGATATCGGATACATGGGCAAGGCCAAGTCTCAACTTGTGCCTTGCCCCCCTTTTTAAGTTGGATTCTAAATGGAAGAACTGGTTTTACAAGCCAGCGGCGTACATATTACGCGGTCGGTGTTGATCGCTATGCGTGATGGTGTGCATTTAGCCGCGGATATCTATCGTCCTTCGGAAAGCGGCCAGCCGGTCGCTGATCCCTTACCGGTTTTGCTGGAGCGCACGCCTTACGATAAGCGGGGCACCAATCCGGGTGAGCGAACCGTCCGTGAACCCGTGCCGGTGTCGAAACCCGAGTCGGCGATACGGCTGGCCAGGGCGGGCTATGTTGTCGTCGTTCAGGATTGTCGCGGCCGCTTCGAGTCGGAGGGCACCTTCACTAAATACGTCTACGAAGCCGAGGATGGCGTCGACACCGTTGCCTGGATTATGAAGCAGTCGTGGTGTAACGGCCGAGTAGGCACCTACGGCCTGTCGTATGGCGCACATGTGCAGGGCGCTATGGGTTGCTTGAATCCACCGGGCATTTCCGCAATGCTTATCGAGAGCGGCGCGTTTTCTGACGCTTTTCAGGGCGGAATCCGCCAAGGCGGCGCCTTCGAATTGAAGCAGGCGACTTGGGCTTATCGTCATGCCCTGAATAGTCCCGAAACCCTTGCAGATCCTGTCCGTCGCGCGGAGCTCGAGCGGCAGGATGTTCGGTCCTGGTTCACCCGTATGCCGTGGACGCCTGGGCATTCGCCTATTTCCGCAGCGCCGGAGTATGAAAGCTACCTGTTTGACCAGTGGCGCAGCGGGCTGTTTACGGACAAGTGGAAACGCATTGGCCTTTACGCCAAGGGGAGCTACCCTACATTCTCAGACGTGCCGACCTTGCTAATGACGGGGTGGTACGATCCATATTCCCGGACGATGATCGACAATTTCGTCGGGCTGTCGACTTGGAAGGCGGGGCCTATCTACTTGATTATGGGGCCTTGGACCCATGGGCAACGGTCTGTGACCTTCGCGGGGGATGTTGATTTTGGGCGGCAATCGTTGTTCGATAGCCGCTTTGCGCCGGACTTCTTTGTTTTCCGCCGCGCCTGGTTCGATCATTGGCTAAAGGGTGCGCCCTCCCCGATCGCTGACCGAGTCAACCTGTTCGTCATGGGGGGGGGCAGCGGCAAGCGGACCGAGACGGGTAGACTGGATCATGGCGGGCGCTGGATAACCTCGCCGACTTGGCCCCTGCCGAACGTGCGCAGCACGGCGTTCTATCTACATGCCGACGGCGGACTGTCTCAGCGCCAAGCTTCCAGCGAGAAGACCTTCCTGAGTTACCGCCATGATCCACGGAATCCGGTGCCGACGATTGGTGGCGCGATCACCTCTGGACAGCCGGTCATGGAAGCGGGCGCGTATGACCAACGCGAAGGTCCAGATTTTTTCGGATCGACACCTCCGTACAGACCGATTATCACGCGATCTGACGTGCTGTCGTTCGAAACTGAACCGCTGACCGAGCCGGTGGACCTCATCGGCGCGATTACGGCTACCCTTCATGTATCATCATCGTGCGTCGATACGGATTTCACAATAAAGCTAGTGGACGTCTATCCGCCCAACGACGACTACCCCGACGGCTATGCCCTCAATCTGGCGCACGGTATCCTTCGGGCGCGGTACCGTGAGGGGTTCGATAGAGAAGTCCGATTGGAGCCGGGCAAGGTCTATCCCGTCACAATCGAAGGGTTCCCGACGGCCAATCACTTCGCAGTGGGCCACCGCATTCGCATTGAGGTCGCCTCCAGCAACTTCCCACACTTCGATGTCAATCCCAATTCCGGAGAACCCGAAGGTTTCGGCGAGCGTCCGCAGGTCGCCGAAAACAGGATATTCATGGACAAGATGCGTCCTTCGTGTGTTCATTTGCCGTTAGTCTACAAATAGATTTCGGGATATCGGCGATGAAGTTAAGCTTGCGTGCCTTTGAAAGCTTTCGAGAAACATTCGCAACAGGTTCCGTAACTGCTGCGGCTGATCGCATCGGGATCACTCAATCTGCCGTGAGCCGATTTATTGCGCAACTGGAACGAAATATTGGCTTCAGTCTGTTTTATCGCGACAAGGGGCGTCTTATGCCAACCTCTGAAGCACAAATACTCTATGACGAGGTCGATCTTGCGTTCGGAAGCCTTGATCGCCTTCAGGGTCTTCTCTATGATATTGCGCATTACAACGCGGGTCAAATTCGCGTGGTAGCGCCGTCTGGAATATCCCATGGGGTACTTGCCGAGATCCTAGAGTTGTTCTTGGAGCTTTACCCGAAGGTTCGCGTCTCCGTCGATTCGCGTGACGTTGCCATGGCCCTGTCGATGGTGGCCACCCGCGCCGCCGATTGTGGCTATGCGAAGATACCAATCGCGCGCAATGACCTAGACGCAGAAGTCCTGACGGTCGACGAGACCGTGTGTGTGATCCGGGCGGATCATCCGTTGGCGCGGCATGATGTCCTCACGCCCAAGCTTATCGGCAGTACACCGTTGATCATGTTGGGGTTTGGCACCACATTTCGGTCAGATATCAACAAGGCTTTTCGTGACGATTCGACCGTTCCAAATGTGCGCGTCGAAACGCGCACAGTGGCGTCTGCATGTGCTTACGCTGCGAAAGGCCTCGGATTGACTTTGGTAAATAGCCTGTTTGTGGGTGAAAACTTCCCGCTCGGCCTAGTTGCCCGCCGATTTGAGCCCAGCATTTTGAACGAATATGCCTTCATCAGTTCCTCGTTGGCACCCCGCAGTCGCTTGGCAGAAGCTCTTCTAGAAGTTTCGCGCGCATATTTTTCACGTCGGGCTGCAGAGAAAGTAAATATATGACTCAGTCAAATGCTACGGCGGCAAAAAGCAAGTTGGGGCTGATGCACCCACTGGTGGTCATGGTCTTTGTTGTCTGCATAGCTGCGCTAGCGACCTATGTGTTGCCGGCCGGACACTTTCTACATCATGACAAATTCATCGTTGCCGGGACTTACCACGAAATTGCAAAGAAAAATGACTTATCGGCGTTGTTTTCGCCGACATCGCCGAGCCTATCGGACAAGCCGGCTCGCGCAGCCAGCATAGTTTCTTTGTTTACCTGTCTACCGGGTGGGCTACTCAAGGCCATCAACCTTATCATTATGGTTCTGTGTTCGGGCGGAATGTTTCAGACGCTGCGACGAACAGGAGCCATCGACAAGGGGATAGAGGTTTTGCTTGCAAGAACATCCGGCAATTCTTATCTCCTCGCCTGCTCCTTGCTGATCGTCCTTGCTTGCGCAAGCACTTTCCTCGGGACCCTTATGGAATATCTGCTCATCATCCCCATCGTGAGCATTGTCGGCGATCGTTTGGGCCTGCCCAAAATGTTCGCGATGGCTGTCGTTGGTATTGCGGCGAAGATCGGGTTTGCAGCATCGGTAACAAATCCCTATGCACTCACCGTTGCTCAGCCATTGGCAGGGGTTCCTGTGTTCAGTGGTATTGGCTTGCGGCTGACCCTGTTCGTCATCTTTCTCACGATGAGCATGGCTTATGTGGTGTTCCACTTGCGCCGCTGGAAGCCACGAACCGAAGAGCAGGTACATGAGGTCCACAATCTAAGTCCCCGCCAAATCCTGGTTCTGCTCACCCTTTTATTCGCTGGAGTCGGGATTGTCCTTGGTACAAAGACGTGGGCTTGGGGAGGGCTTGAACTTGCCGCGTGCTACATCGCGCTGGCTGTCGGGATTTCGGTCGTTGCTGGATTGACACCTGGCGACGCGGCGGAAGCCTTCCTGGGAGGGATGCAAGCGATGATGCTGGGAGCTCTAATGGTCGGCATGGCTGCTTCCGCCGAACTGTTGCTGAGCAACAGCCAAGTGATGGATACGATCATCGCCATGGTTACTCGCCTGGCGCAAAATCCGTCTGCACCTGTCGTCGCCAATGCGTTGATGGGCGTGGAAATGCTTCTCGACATAGTCATAGGGAGCATATCTGGCAAAGCGGCGTTGAGCATTCCCATTCTGCTTCCGGTGGCACATCTGAACGGCATAAGCGGCCAGGTGACAGTTATGGCATTCGTTCTTGGCGGGGGTCTTATGAACATGGTCACACCCACCTGCGGCCCGCTTTTGGCCTTCCTCGCCGCCGCCAGGGTGAGCTACGTTTCTTGGATTAAGTTTATACTCCCGTTATGGCTAGCGCTATGTCTCGTTGCGGTAGCCGCGCTGTCGCTGGCGACAATCTTTCACCTTTGAGAACTCTTTGCGGGGCGCCTGTGTGTGACGTTAGGATAAATTGACCAGTAACTCCTTCAGGCGGAAAGACGGTAGCAAAATCAGAGGTAGATTTATAACGACTAAAGCTTTCGATCGTCTTATATGAAAATAGGATGGCGATGTGAATGCCACGTTGTAGAATACGCTGAATGGAATCCCTCAACTAAAATTGGTAAGATTTAAGCATCTTTAAAATGAATTTAGACGCAATAGACAAAAATATTCTGCGGGTAATTCAAGGCAATTCTCGCGTGAGTATTGTTGAGCTGGCTGATAAGGTAGGTTTATCTGAAACACCTTGCGCACGTCGGGTACATAAGCTTCAGGACGAGGGAGTTATCCAGGGTTACTTTACCGCATTGGATCAGGCGGCGGTCGGACTCCCTGTAAGTGTGTTCGTCTTTATTAAATTGGAACGCCAGTTGTGTGATAATCTGGACTCCTTTGAGTGCCTAATCGGCAGCCTTCCTGAAGTAATTGATTGTTATCTGATGTCCGGACGTTTTGACTACTTGTTGCGTGTCGTGGCATCAGATATTTCGCACTTTGAGATTTTTCTAAAAACTAAGCTTACCCGGATAGAGGGCATAGCAAGCGTCGAGTCTAGCTTCGCGTTAAATCAGATTTTGCACCGCACCAACTTGCCGATTCCGTAATCGATCCGTTCGTTGACAATCGCTGCTTCGACAAAACCCGGCTCTCAAATCAGATTTTAGTCTAGTGGAACCCTAGGCGCAGGCTATGGAGTTCCTGGCCAATCCGTGCAAAATCCCGCTTCTTGAACGGGCCAATGTCAACTCCCGGGCCATAGGCGGGCACTTCGATTTACGCAGCGCAAACACCAATCGAATGAGGTTTTGGTCGGTCGAATTCACGCCACAACCGACTTATTCTCTCGATAAACGGTGCTTTCAGGAAGCTCTTAACCCATCCCGTTGTTGTTGGAGGTCATGCTGCGGACAGTTCGGCCAAGAACCGGCGGATGTTTTCGCTCATCGCCTGGGTGCGCTGGGTCAGCTGGTTGGCGGCGCCTAGCATCTCCGTCGATGCCTTTTCAGTGTCGGCGGCCGAGGCGGACAGTTGCGCCACCGAGCTCGAGGCCATCGACGTGCCGTCCGACGCCTCATTGACATTGCGGGCGATTTCGTTGGTGGCGTCGCCTTGCTGGTGCACGCTGTCGGCGATCGACGAGGCGATCTCGTTCATATGCTTGATGGTCTCGCCGATGCCGCGGATGGCGTTGACGCCGTTGCTGGCGGCCGACTGGATATCCTTGATGCGCTCGCGGATTTCATCGG
>OVEP010000625.1_pt2 | contig 27982 bp, 32 predicted proteins | sample 1779801 | NCBI WGS metagenome assembly OVEP01 (sample SAMEA3914791, study PRJEB12502) | metagenome | biome: forest; material: soil | place: Canada | collected 2011-07-03 | depth 0.1 m
GCCTCGCGGTCGAGCTGGTCGTAGCTGAGCCGGAACGACGCGGCGACAGCCAGCTCACCGGTCTCCAGTTCGGCCAGGCGCCGGCGCTCGGAGGCCAGGCGGGCAACCATGTGAGACAGGTGCCAGCTCGGGCGGGCAGCCAGGCGGGATGCCGCGGTCCGCACCGCCAGCGGCAGGAATCCGCAGGCCTCCGCCAGCCGGTGGGCCGCATCGGGCTCGGCGGCCACCCGTGACTCCCCGGCGATCGCCGCGAACAGCCGCACCGACTCCTCCAACGTCAGCGGCTCCAGGCCCACCTGCCGCGTCATCGGCATCCCCGCCAGATATGCCCTGCTGGTCACCAGCACCGCGCACGACCGGCTGCCGGGCAGGAGCGGCCCGATCTGGGAGCCGTCGCGGGCGTCGTCCAGCAGTATCAGCACCCGCAGGCCCGCCACCCGGGACCGGAACAACGCGGCTCGTTCCGCGGTCCCCTGGGGGATCGCTGCGTCGGCCACGCCCAGCGCGCCGAGGAAGGCGGCCAGCACCTCGCCGGGGTCGGCCGGAAAGGCACTGGCCCCGCGGAGGTTGACGTACAGCTGACCGTCGGGGTACCGGTCGCACACGGCATGGGCGACGTGCACGGCGAGCGTGGACTTGCCCACCCCGCCCATGCCGGACACCCCCACCACCGGCATGGCCGGGCCATCAGCGGTCAGGTCGGCGCACATGGCCCGGCTGAGCACGTCCCGGCCGGTGTAGTCGGCGATGTCGGCGGGCAACTGCGCCGGAGGGAACCAGGAGGAACCGGTCGGCCCGACCCTTGCGCCGCAGGCCGGCACCGGCAGCACGGCCGGCGCGGCCAGCTTCGGATCGCCCGACAGTATTCCCTGATGGAGCTCGCGCAGGCGTGGCCCCGGGTCGACGCCCAGCTGCTCCATGAGCGCGCGACGGCCGTCGGCGAACACCCCCAGCGCCTCGGCCTGCCGTCCGCTGCGCCACAGCGCCAGCATCAGCAGCTCCCGCATCGGCTCCAGCAGGGGATGCTGGTTCACCCAGACGGTCAGCTCACCGATGACACCTGCGTGCCTCCCCGCCTCCAGCTCCGTCGCCAACCACGTCTGGACGGCAGCCAGTCGCCGTTCGACCAGCCGGGCCCGATGCGCCTGGGCGAAGGGCCCCGGCAGCCCGGCCAGCGGCTCGCCGTTCCACAGCTCGCACGCCTCCTTGAGCAGCTCGACCGCACCGGGGGTGTCACCCAGGGTGCGGGCCCGGCCTGCCGCCGCGACCCAGGTCTCGAACACTTCGACGTCCACGGATTCCGCGGCCAGCCGCAACACGTAGCCGCTGCCCGAGGACACCAGAACCGTCGGATGCGCCCGGTCCGTCTCCAGCACGCGCCGCAGCCGCGAGACGTAGGTGCGCACGACGGTGACGGCGCGGGCCGGAGGCTCTTCCCACAGGGCGTCGATGAGCTCGTCGACGGAGACGATCCGGCGCGCCCGGAGCGCCAACGCAGCAAGCATCGCCCGCTGCTGGGGGGGACCGAGATCGAGCTCGGTCTCTCCCAGCCAGGCCTGCACCGGCCCGAGCAGGCAGAGGCGCAGCTGTCTCCCGCCACCCGGGGTCGACGCACCGTGGGGCTCTCCGATGCCCGTCACCGCCAGACGGAAGCGCAGCCGGACGGACCGCAGCCGGACGGACCGCAGCTCCGGGCCCGCCGCATTCCGGTCACCGACGGTGGCGTCGTGTCGGTCACGTGTCCTCGCGCATTCGATCTGCCGCACGCAGGTACGCGCGGAACCGGCTGTACGACACGGATCGTCCTACCAAGGTGCCGACATTGCAAACTGCGCCCGTCGGAGCGAGCGCGAACCACCCTCGGCGGCACCACAGGTAGGGTCCCGTCAATCTTTTGTTGATCGGCAGCAGCTAGCTTGCGCCCAACGCGCATGTCAGCCGAGCCGTCGGCGGACATGGGGAACTCCTGCGGTGCCACCAGCAGCACAGGAGAAGGAATGACGGTGTCGCGTGCGGTCGATGCCTTTGCCGACCGGTTCTGACGGGGTGCTGCCGCCTGGAGGCGGCAGGTGCACCGTCAGGCGCAAAGAAAGGAACCAAACGCCGTGCCGCAGCAGGCCGACGACGTTCGTACGACCCGATCGATCCCGGTGGCCATTCATGCCCCGGACCCGCTCTCCCGGGCCGGCGTGGTGAGCTACCTCCGGCCGTGTCCGGAGATATCGCTCGTGGACGGCAACCAGCAGACCGGAGCCGGGGTGGCGCTGCTGATCGCCGACACCTTCGACCAGACGGCCCTGACGAGGCTGTCCCAACTCGTCCGGGGCGAGAGGACGCGCGTGGTGCTGGTCCTGGAGCGGATCCAGGAGCCGGAGCTGCTCAATGTCGTCTCGCTCGGTGTGACCACGATCCTGTGGCGCCGCGAGGTGACGGGGGAGCGCTTGCGCCAAGCCGTCCTCACCGCCGACCGGGGACACGGCGACCTTCCCCCCGACCTGCTGGGGAAACTGATCGGATGCATGGGCCGCCACCGGTGGGGCGAAGGCCCGGCGCAGGAGAGTACCTCCGCCGACTTCGGCCTGGAGCCGCGCGAGGTCGACGTACTGCGGCTGGTGGCCGACGGGATGGACACCGGGGAGATAGCGGTCAAGCTCCTGTACTCGGAGCGGACGATCAAGAACATCCTGCACACCGTGACGACGCGGTTCAAGCTGCGCAACCGTGCCCATGCGGTGGCCTACGCACTGCGCGAGGGCTACATCTAGCACTGGCGGGTCCGGCTGTGCGCCGACCTGACGGGCAGTGCTCCGGAGCCGACCCGGCGCTCGACCCCCTGCGGCATTCGGACTGGTCGGGGCCTCGTGCCCCGACCAGCCCCGATCCGCTCTCTCCGCCGCCGACCATGGTTCGGCTGCGGCACGGACGGCGGAGCATCGCTGTGGCAGGGTCGGCCCCGGTCTCCCGCTGGTGGGCAGGGGCCGGGGCCGTTGTGGGGAGGTCAGGAGAACTACTGCAGTTGCACCGCCGCGACTACGCAGGCTGCGATGTCACCAGGTCGAATTCGTTGCCCTCCGGGTCTGCGAACGTGGTCCACCGCAACGAGGGCTTCTCGAAGTCGCCCAGGGACTCGGCGCCGAGGCCGATCAGCCGCAGCGACTCGGTCTCGAACCGGTCGGTGCGCAGGGCCAGGCGCAGCCGATTCCTGACGGGCTTGAGCTCCGGGTCATGGTGGAGGGTGATCTTCGGCCCGCCGGCGGGGTCGGTGGCGTCGATCGCCGCGTATGCGGGGGTCGCGCCCGGGTTGACCGGCCGGCCGAGGACTCGTGCCCAGAAGTCCGCCAGGGCGACGGGGTCGGCGCAGTTGATGCTCAGAGCCGCGATGCTCAGGTGCACCGGAGTGCTCATGCCTGTTTCCTTTCGACGGGTTCGTTCATGAGGGTCGATCAACTTCGCTCGCTGATGACGTGCTGTCACGCCGCCTCGGCGGCCACGTCGAATTCGTTGCCCTCCGGATCCAGCAGCGTGGTCCAGCGCATGCTGCCCGACTTGAGGTCCGCCTTCCAGGTCGCGCCGAGGCCGACCAGCCGCTCGACCTCCGCCTCGAGGTCCGGGGCCACCAGGTCGGGGTGCACCCGGTTCTTCGCGGACCTGCCCTCGGGAACCTGCGCGAAGAACCAGTGCGGCTCGGGTCGACCGGGGTCCTGCAGCCCGATGGAGGCGAATTCCTCGACGGCGCCGGGATCCAACTCCCGGCCGAGTGCCTGGGCCCAGAATCCGCCGAGCGCGGCGGCGTCCGCGCAGTCGAAGGTCAATGCCTGCAGACGGATCGTCATGATTCCTTTTGTCCTCTCGTGGAGAGCACCGGCCAGCACAGTTCAGTGACCAGTGCCTGCTCGTCATCGGTGTCAAACCGGCTCACCAGGTAGTTCTCCCGGATCGCCGTGCGTTCGCGCGAGCCCAGGCCTCGTTCGGCGACGAAACTGCCCAGTGCGGTGTAGGTCCGGTCGAGTTCGCCGAGCGAGCCGCGATGCACTGCCACCGCAACCGGCCCCTCGGCCCCGATCGGACAGCTGTGACCGGCGGACGCGCTCAGTGGAATGAAGGCGGTGACCTCGCCGATGTGCGATTCGAAGAACTCCGCGCTGTAGACCGCGCCGTCCGGGCCGGCGCGCAGATCGCTGTCCGAGCCGAGTTCCCGGCGTAGGTCCGCGAGCGTGTCGGGCAGCCACTGGAAGGCCTCGTCCCAGGCCACCCGCGCGCTGACCAGGAGGGCCGAGGCGCCGGCCAGGGTGCGGAAGGCGACGTCCAGCGCGGGTGATCCACCGCCTTCCAGCAGTTGCCGCAGCGAGGCCACCGCTGTTCTGGTCTGCTCCAGTTGGCGCTCCATGCTGCGTAGGTGACCGGCGATGACCTCCTCGCGCACCGTCGGATCGGTCGCGGTCAGCACGACCTTGACCTGGTCCAGCGGCATCCCGAGATCCCGGAAGCGCCGGATGAGCTGGGCCGTAGGGGCCTGGGCCGTGGCATAGAACCGGTATCCACTGCCCGGGTCGATCCGCGCGGGGCACAGCAGGCCCAGATCGTGGTAGTGACGAAGGGCCTTGACACTGACATGGGTCATCCGGGAGAACTCCCCGATGCTCAGCAAAGCAGCCACCGGTTCAATCCTCCGTCCCGGCGGGCGTCCCAGGGCGCGCGACGCCCGCCGGGACCTCCCCGCCTGCCGGGGCCGCAGCCACGGCGGCCCGTACCTCCAGGGCGCACTTCACGGAAACTCCTTCCAGGTGTCTTCCAACCGGTGCACACGACTCTCGTCCCTCCCCCTACAGGAGAGTCAACACGTGATCAACCCCGTGCCGCCAACTGCGACAGGACCACCGAGTCCAAGTCGCCGAACTCGACGACGACCGGGACACGAGCCTTGCCGCAGGCCCTGCCGCCCACGAGGGTCAGTGTTCGAGGGTGTCTGTGAGCAGCGCGGCCATGGTGGCGTCGTCGAGTCGGGACGCGTCCCAGGTCGCGGTGAACCGGGTGATGCGGTCGGCCGGGTCGAGTTCGACCGCGATGATCCCGTGACTGCCGAGGAATCCGTTGCCGATCCACTCGTAGCCGCCTCCCCGGCCGCTGCCCAGGGTGCGGCGCACGGTGGCGCCGACGCCGTAGGGCAGACGGGTGTATGCCCGGCCGACGTAGGCATCGACGGCCAGAGCGCCGGTGAACTCGGTGTGCAGCGCGAGGTCCTCGAAGACGGCGTCCTCGGCGAACAGCCCCGTGGTGTCACCGGTGGCGAGCGCCGCGCAGAGGCGGTCGAGTACCGGGCGCAGAGCCGGCGAGGAACGCTCGGCGACGTACTCCTCGCCATAGGTCGTCGGGAACCGGGCGTCCGGGGTGCGCAGCGCATTGACGGCAGCGATGCCGAAATGACGCCCGTCCCAGTAGTCGACCTCGCGCACGATCAGGCCGTCCCGGAAGTCGACGGCGGCGATCGCCCGTATCTCGTGGCCGAACAGCTCCGGCGAGTCGGTGAACTCGACGATCGCACTGTTCTCGTCCCCGATGATCCGGGTGGCGTAGGAACGCGCGGTGTCGGGCCACGTCGGCATGTACTGCGCGAAGACCGCCTCCAGTGCTGCCCGACCCGGCACGTACCAGCCCAGGGTGGCGTCCGTGTAGTACAGCGAGTTCGGCGAGAAGTGCGACATGAAGCTGTCGACGTCGCGGGCCGTCTTGTCCCGGAACAGGCTGTTGACCCGCCGCACGAGCAGGGGCGTCGCATGCGTGACGTCCTGCGGTGGATCCGGGAGGGGGACCACGGGCGGCGTGCTCGGGGCCGCGGCAAGGGCAGGGCTCGACGCGCCGGCAAGAGCCGTGGCGGCGGCGATCGCCCCCGCTGCTCCCAGTACGGCACGACGGGTGGGCTGGCGCATGATGGCTCCTCAGAGTTGACTTCACCGTTCTCCGGCCGGTGCCACGACTCTCGGTCCTCCCGCTACAGGAGAGTCAACACGCCATCCATGGTGCGGAGACGAACGGATCCGGTGCGGCAGCTACTCCGATGGACTCCCCGCCGCCCTCGTCGATGCGCAACGCGCCGGGCGCGATGTTCTCCGCCGCGCTGCTTCCGCACCGCTGCGAGGACGACCGGGGGTGAGGTGTTGCCGCGGGTGCCGGACCTGAGACCGGCACCCGCCGTGCCTCAGGTGTGCAGCAGGTCGGCCTCGGTGACCGAGTGGCACAGCGTCAGCCGCAGGGCATGGGCGGGTTCGGCGTCCCGGCGCTGCCAGTGCACAGCGCGGACCGTGTAGCCGGGGCCCTCGCGCAGCCAGTCGGCCGCAGCGGCGAACAGGTCGGCGGGATCCTCCCCGGCCAGCACCAGTGTTCCTCCGGTCTCGACCGCGACCCACAGGCCCACGTGCCCGTCCGCGAACACCCCCGCCCGCTCCCGCAGCTCCACGGCCACACCTTCCTGCCCTGTGTCCACCTGATCCACTCCCTTTCGTGTCGACGCCCGGTGGTGCCCTCCTGCCCCTCCGGACACCGGGCACTCCCACGTCGTCAAGAGCACCTTGCCCATACGGGCGGCGTTGTGGCTGCCGCTACGGAGCGGTGGGGAGCTCTGCCGCGGCGCCCAGTGCGTGGGCCAGGTCCGGATGGGTGGTGAAGGATCCGGTGGTGCCGGTCGAGTCTGCGATCTTCAGGAAGGCGTCGGGGAGCGGGCTGAGCAGGCTGATCCCGGGGTGGTGCCGCGCGGCCAGGAGTTGGGCCAGGACATCGACGTGCAGGTGGGTGACGGCGGAGAGGTCCACCACCAGCGGGCGCCCAGTGGCACGCGCGTCGTCGATCAGGGTGCCGACGAAGGCTTCGGCCCGCCAGTCGAGGACACCGCGGAGGATGACCACGTGCGCCTCGTCCCGGTCGAAGTAGCTGACGCAGGCGTCCTGGAAGCGCTCCAGGGGGGCGTTGTCCCAGGGCCGGTGGTTATGGGTGCAGGAGGTGGGGGAGGAGCCCACCGACAGCGGGTCAGGACGGGTGGGCGGATCCATGCGGGCACCTTTCCTGAGCCCGGCGCCACGAACGAGCCGGTTGCGGACGGGGTCCCGCTCAGCGTACGCGCTACGGGCCGGAGAGGAAGCGGCTTGGTGAGCGCTGGGCATGTCCGCGACCAGGGCCACGACGCCGCCCACTGGATCCGTGCCGGGAATGCAGGGCCGTTAGGCTGGTGCGCATTTGCGGGCGAAGGCCCGGAGAGTGAATCGCCTCGGGAGGTGTGGTGCAGCGGGTGGAGGAACCGTCGGGCCTGCCCGTGCGCTCACAGAGCTGGGAGCTCACCGGCCTGAGGAGAGCCCTGGGACCGGCCCGTGACCACGCCCGACAGTTCCTGGAGGCCGGGTCGGACGACCTTGCGGAGGATCTGCTGCAGGACGCGCTGGTGGTGGTCGCCGAACTGGTCTCCAATGCGATCCGTCACGCCCCCGGCCCCTGTGTCCTCACTCTCTCCCAGGACGGTGGCCGGCTGCTGGTCTCGGTCCGTGACGGCAGCGCCAGCAGCCCGGCCCCGCGCCCGCCGGACCTGTCGGCCGGCGGGGGAGGGTTCGGCTGGCACCTGGTCCAGCGCCTGTCCGAACGGGTCGAGGTGCACACGCACGGCGAGAGCGGCAAGACGGTGACGGCGACCCTGGTCCTGGTCGGCGGCGTGAAAAGATGCGAAGTATGAACGTGCGTACGACGGATGGTGGGTCGTGGGATCCGCGCGGGGCCCTCGCCCCCAGCCGCGGGGATTCCGCTCCCACGGCCGGGACGACTGCTGCGCGGGGAACGGAAGCCGGACGATGATGCCGCTGACGCTCCTGTTGCGCACCACCGCCGACGGGCTGCTGGTCGAGGTCGGCGGGGCACTGGACTTCGAGACCGCGCAGGACTTCCACGACCTCCTGCCGACGTTGGCGCTGCTCCCGGGGCAGCAGCTGAGCCTGGACCTGGGAGCGGTCGAGTTCTTCGACTCCAGCGGGGTGCGCGCCCTCCTCGCCGCCCGCAGTCGGGCCATCGGTGAGCAGGCGGACCTGGCGCTGTTGGCGGTTCCGGGTCACGTCGCCCGAGTCCTTGACGCCCTGGGCCTGCAGGGGAGCTTCAGCACCGACCGCCTCCCGCCTCCGGCGGGTTGAGCGAGGCCTGCCCGTGGGCAGCGTGCCGAGCGTCTGGCGGCAACTCAACCACCGTGTCCCGGAACACCTGAGGGGTCGCCTCCTGCCTGCGCTGCGGCGCGCGGGGTGGTGACCGGCGACGCCGGGGAGTGTGCTGGGCCGTCCGGGGTAGGCGGAGGGCCTGACAGAGTTGTCCGTCTTTCCGGCGACCCGGGCACGGGCTTGCCTTATCCGTCTCACAGCGAGACGGTTGCCATGCGACAACGTTTGTTGTCGGCCGTCGAGACAGAGAAAAGAGTCGGCCCGGTACCACCGGTGACTGGGCCTGTGATCCTTTATGACCTCCTCTCCGCCCGCACCCACCAACCCAGCACCGCCGGCTTCGACCGCGTCCGGACGGACGCCGCGGCCGGCTGTCGGGGCGCCGCTGCTGCGCGCTCTGGTCGACGCGGCAGCGCCGGTGCTGGTCCTGGCCGGGAACCCGGTTCGGGTGCGTCTGCACAACAAGGCCGCGGAAGCGCTCTTTCCGGCCCTGGGCGAGAGCGACGCCTTCACCGTCGACGTGGTAGCCCCCTGGCTGGTGCAGGCGCAGGAGCAGGGCGTGGATGCACTGGACGGTTCGGTGGGCGGCCGGATGTTCCGGGCCACCGCGCAGCCACTGCCGGGGGAGTGCACCGGCTGGCTGCTGACCGATGTCACCGCGGAGCACGCTGCTCTGCAGCGCCTGAGCGACGAACGGATCCGCACCCAGTTCCTGGTGCGCGCCTCGGCCCGGCTGCTGGCCTCGCTGAACCAGCGGCGCTGCCTGCGGGTGACCGCGGAACTCGCCGCGGAGCAACTGGCCGACGCAGCGGTGGTGGTCACCCCCGCCCGTGGGCGCCGCGTCGCAGTGACCCGGATGGTGAGGGGTCGGCAGATCGAGGAACTGACCATCGGCGTGGACGTCGACGGGGTACCGGGGCTCAGCGACGCACTTGACGGATTCCCGCCGGTGCCCTCGCGTTGGGTCGACCCCGACCTCGCCCCGGCCTGGCTCGTCCCCGAGGGCTTCGGCGAACTCGGATCCCTGGTCGTCACCCCGCTTCCGGGCAGCGGCGCGTCGGTCGGGGCACTGATCCTGCTGCGACGCGTGGGGAGTCCGGGATTCGACGAGGAGGAGGAGCTCTTCGCACGGATCTTCGCCGCCCGGGCCGGCGCCGCGATCTCGGCCGCCGTCCTGTACGCGGAGCGCACCGAGACCACCGACATCCTGCAGCGTGCCCTGATTCCCCCGCCCATCGACCGCCTCGACGGCATCGACCTGGCCAGCTCCTACCGCCCCGCCCGCGCCGCCGACCTGATCGGCGGTGACTTCTACGACGTCCACCCGCCCCTGCCCACCCCGGGCGAGGACGACGGGCCGGGCGAGACGCTGCTGATGCTCGGGGACGTGTGCGGCAAGGGCCCCGGTGCCGCGATCCTGACCGGGAAGATCCGCAATACCCTGGCCGCGCTGCGTCGCCTCGAACCGCGCCACGGCCACCTGCTGGAACTGCTGAACGCCACCCTCCTGGACGACAGGGACGCCCGCTTCGTCACCCTGGTACTGGCCGGAGTCACCCCGACGGACAACGGACGCCTGGAACTGAGGCTGACCTCCGCCGGGCATCCCGCCCCACTGATCGTCCGCGTGGACGGCAGCGTGGACCAGGCCGCCACCCGCGGCACCCTGATCGGCGCGCTGCCCGACATCACCTCCACCACCTGGACCACGGTGCTGGAGCCGGGGGAGATGTGCCTGCTGTTCTCCGACGGCGTCACCGAGGCCCGGGGCGGCCCCAGCGGCCGTGAGATGTTCGAGGACCAGCGCCTGCGCGACACCCTGGCCGAGTGCGCCGGGATGCCGGTGGAGGCGCTGGTGGAGCGGGTGGAACTGGTCACCTCGCAGTGGCTGGGCGGTGGCGAGCACGACGACATCGCCCTGCTGGCCCTGGGCGCACCGCGCCGCGGATCGCATCTGACGATGGTGAACGGCCACGGACGGGGCAGGTACACCGGATGAGGTGCCACTACCGGGTGGCGCCGCAACGGAAGGCAGCCCCGGTGACTGATCAGGCAGACACGATCGACGCCCGAACCGCCGCCGCCTGGCACCAGGACTTCTTCGCCGCACTGGCCGACATGGACGAGTACCGGGCCACCGACATCGTCCTGCGAGCCCGGGACAGCGGCCTGAGCACCCAGCGGATCCTGCTGGAGGTCATCGCCCCGGCTCAGGCCCTGGTCGGTGAGGAGTGGGCAGCGGCGCGGTTCACCGTGGCCCGGGAGCACGCCGCGACCGCCATCAGCGACCGTGCCATCGCCGCCCTCTCGCACCCCACGACCAGCGGCCGCAGCATCCGCGGGCGGGTCACCGTCGCCTGCGTGGACGGCGAATGGCACGCCCTGCCGGCCCGCCTGGTCGCCGAGACGCTGCAACTGCGCGGCTGGCAGGTCGACTTCCTCGGCGCCCACGTGCCCACTCCGCACCTGATCGCACACCTGCACGCCAACGGTCCCGACGCCGTCGCACTGTCCTGCTCACTCGCCACCCGCCTGCCCGCGGCCCACGCCACCATCGCCGCCTGTCAGGCCGCCGGCGTCCCGGTGCTGGTCGGCGGCGCAGCCTTCGGCCGCGACGGGCGCTACGCACGGCTGCTGGGCGCCGACGCCTGGGCGCCGGACGCCGACAGCGCGGTGGCCCGGCTGGAGGATCCGGAGGCGATGACGCCGACGTACCGGGACCCGGGCGACCCCCTCAGCGCGCTGCCGCACCTGGCCGACCAGGAGTACACCCTCCTGCGCCGTAGTCGGCGACAGCTGGTCGAGCAGACCATGACCGGACTGCAGAAACGGTTGCCCGCGATGAGCGCCTACACCGAAGCGCAGCGTGAGCACACCCGCGAGGACATCGGCCACATCGTCGACTTCCTCATCGCCGCCGTGTACATCGACCGGGCCCAGGTGCTGGCCGATTTTCTGGAGTGGACCTCCGGCATCCTGCAGGCCCGCAACGTCCCCGCCCGCACGCTGCTGTCCGCCCTGGACGTCATCGCCACCCAACTGCACGATTTCCCGCGTGCGCTGGCCACCATCGACACCGGCCGATCCGCGGTGACCCGAGCCACCAGACCCGCGCACAGCCGTACGACCGAGGACCGTGTATGAACACCACCGAACCGTTGACGATCACCGTCCAGCACAGTGCCCCGGGACGCGTCGTGCTGACCCTCAGCGGACCGTGTGACTTCGAGACCGTCGACGACCTGCGCCGTGCCGCCGACGGAGCCCTGGCCCGCGTGCCCGCACCGCAGTGCCTCACGCTGGACTTCACCGCCGTGGACGCCTGCGACTCCTCCGGCCTGTCCGCCATGATCTGGATCAAGCGCTGCACCGACACCGACGGCGTCCAGCTCCACCTGGTCGGCCTGAACCAGCACCAGCGCCAGGTCATGGTCATCACCGGCCTGGACGGCTACCTCGCCGACGCCCTCACCGGTCCCTGCCAGGACCACGGTGAGGAGACCGCAGCAGCCACCGCTACCTGAAGCGCAGCCGGCAACGGCCGATCTCTCCCCGACCCGGCGGCCCGCGGCGGCTCCCCCTGGTCCGGAGACCGGTGGAGCTCGGGGCGCATCGCTGCATCGCCGGGTTCAGCCCGGCCGCAAGGGGTAGCCGCAGAACGGGTGGCCACGGTGGAGCCGGGCGTGCACCGCCTCAGGCAGCGAGGGAAGGAAACGACCGAGGATGAGTGAGAGCGCAGGTCGGAGTTGCGACGCCATGGTGGTCTTCGGGGTCACCGGGGATCTTGCCCACAAGATGACCTTCCCCTCCCTGTACCGCCTTGAGGAGGCCGGGCTGCTCGACTGCCCGATCATCGGGGTCGCGCTGGAGGACTGGTCACCCGAGCAACTGCACGCCTCGATGAAGGAGGCGGTGAGCGCGGACCAGGAGTCGGTGGACGACAAGGTCCTCCAACGGCTGGTGGACCGGCTCAGCTACCTGGGCGGCGACTTCGCCGACCAGGCCACCTACCAGGAGCTGGCCCACCGGTTGGAGGGCTGCTCCAGGCCGCTGTTCTACCTGGAGATCCCGCCTTCGCTGTTCGCCACAGTGGTGACCCAGCTGGGTCGGGCCGGGCTGACCGAGGGCAGCCGGGTGATGGTCGAGAAGCCGTTCGGCCACGACGCCGACTCGGCCAAGGCGCTCAACGCGCAACTGCACCAGGTCCTGGACGAGGAGCAGATCCTGCGGATCGACCACTTCCTGGGCAAGCAGCCGGTCCTGGACGTGTCGTGCCTGCGCTTCGCCAACACCCTGCTCGAACCCGTGTGGAACCGCGACCACGTGGCCGCGGTGCAGATCACCCTGGCCGAGGACTTCGGGGTCGAGGGCCGCGGCGCGTTCTACGACGCGGTCGGCGCGCTGCGGGACGTGGTCCAGAACCACCTGCTGCAGGTCCTGGCGCTGGTCGCGATGGAACCCGCGCGCGACACCGGCTCGGACGCACTGTGGGACGCCAAGACCGAGGTGTTCCGCTCCGTCGCGGACGCCGACCCCGCGGACTGCGTGCGCGGCCAGTACCAGGGGTACGACCAGGTCCCCGGCGTGGCGACCGGCTCCGATACCGAGACGTACGTGGCGCTGCGCCTGGAGGTCCGCAACGACCGCTGGGCCGGGGTGCCGTTCTTCCTCCGGGCCGGCAAGGAACTCGCCACCCGCACCACCGAGGTCCGGCTGATCTTCAAGCAGGCCCCGCCCCAGCCCTTCCTCCAACTGTCGGACGAGGCCCGGCCCAACCAGCTGGTGCTGCGCATCGACCCTGAACCGGGCATGCGGCTGACGATGCTGTCCAAGGCGGCGGACGGAACCGGCTCCCGGGAGGTGAACCTGGACCTGACGTTCGCCCAGGAACTCGGCAGGCCCCCCACACCCTACGAGCGCCTCCTCCATGACGCGCTGACCGGGGACCGGTCGCTGTTCACCCGGGAGGACGCGGTCGAGGAGACCTGGCGGATCCTGCAACCCCTGCTCCAGCAGCCGCCGGCACCCACGCCCTACCCCCGCGGCAGCTGGGGGCCCGAGCCGGCGGACGGCACCGGCGAGGGCCACCTCCCGTGGCAGACCGCATAGCCCGCGACGCCACTCCGCGCCTCGCACCCGTGTACCCCGAATGGAGCTTCCGCAATGACGACAAGCACTCCGATGCAACTCGGTATGGTCGGCCTGGGCCGGATGGGCGCGAACATCGTCCGCCGACTGCTGCGTGACGGCCACAGCTGTGTGGTCTTCGACACCGACCAGGACACCGTCAAGGCACTCGAAGCAGAGGGCGCCGTCGGCGCGAGCTCGACCGCCGACCTGGTCGGCAAGCTCACCCGGCCCCGGACCGCGTGGGTGATGGTTCCGGCGGGTGACACCACCGGAACCGTCATCGAGGAGTTGGCCGCCCACATGGAGTCGGGGGACACCGTCATCGACGGCGGCAACTCCTACTACCGCGACGACATCCGCCGGGCTGCCACCCTCCGGGAACAGGGCATCGACCTGGTCGACTGCGGAACCAGCGGCGGAGTGTGGGGCATCGACCGTGGCTACTGCCTCATGATCGGCGGCCGTGAAGAGGCGGTCGACCGCCTCCGACCGATCTTCGCCACCATCGCCCCCGGCATGGAGACCGCGTCGCGGACCCCCGGGCGCACCGGCGATCCCGACCCCAGCGAGCAGGGCTTCCTGCACTGCGGCTCGCACGGCGCGGGCCACTTCGTGAAGATGGTCCACAACGGCATCGAGTACGGAATGATGGCCTCGCTCGCCGAAGGCCTCAACATCCTCCAGCACGCCGGCGCCGGTGAACTCGCCGTCCAGGGCGACGCCGAGACGGCACCGATGGAAGAGCCCGAGTTCTACCGCTTCGACATCGACACCGCTGCGGTCAGTGAGGTCTGGCGCCGAGGAAGCGTCATCGAGTCCTGGCTGCTGGACCTGACCGCCTCGGCACTGTTCCAGTCCCCCGACCTCAAGGAGTTCACCGGTCGGGTCTCGGACTCCGGGGAGGGGCGGTGGACGTCCATCGCAGCGATCGACGAAGGCGTCCCGGCCCCGGTCCTCACCGCCGCCCTCTACTCCCGCTTCGCCTCGCAGCGCGGTGACGAGTTCGCCGACCGGATCCTTTCGGCGATGCGCAAGGGCTTCGGGGGCCACGAGGAGAAGAGCTGACCTGCGTTCCCGGCACCGAAGGCGGAAGCGCCGTCCGCCCCGGAGCGGCCGTCACCACCGGCGGTGCACGGTTGCCTTGCCGCCGGTCACCAGGCTTGCCGGCGGAACGTCGTCAGCCACGACCGCGCCGGCGGCGATGACGGCGTCACGGCCGATGCTGACGCCGGGCAGGATGGTGGCACCGGCGCCGATCCACACGTTCTCCGCGACGTCGATGGGTGCGCCGGTGAGGTACAGCCGCCGCTCCTCGGGATCGACCGGGTGGCCGCTGGTGATGAACGTGACCTTCGGGCCGATCATCGTGCGCTCGCCGATCCGGATGCCCGCGTAGTCCAGGAAGGTGCAGTTCTGGTTGATGAACACGCGCTCGGCCAGGTCGAGGTGGAGGCCGTGGTCCGTGTAGAAGGGCGGATGGATCGTGACCCTCGGCGGCAGTTGCTTGCCGAGGATCTGCTCGAACAGTTCCGCCTTGCCCGCTTCGTCCTCGAAGGGCAGGACGTTCAGGCGGGAGGTGAGCTCGGTGACCCGCAGGACCCGCTCGGCCATGGCTTGGAACTCGGCGCTGTGGATGCGCATGAGACGGTCGCTGGACGGCTTCGCAGTCGGCGACCGGGTGTTCGGGGGCGCTCTGTCCCGTGCGGTCGCCGACTTCGTGGTGATCGACCCGGCGGGGGAGACGGCGGCGAACGAGGCCCACCACACGCCCGACGGCGTCGACGACCGTACCGCCGCCACCCTCACGATCGCCGGCCGCACGGCGTCCGCCGCCCTCGCCGCGGTCGCCCCCGGCCCGAACGACACCGTGCTGATCGGCGGCGCGGCGGGCGGGGTCGGGCTGTTCGCCGTCCAGCTGGCCCGGATCGCAGGAGCGCGCGTGATCGGGACGGGATCGGTGACATCGGCCGACCATCTGCGCGATCTCGGAGCTGAACCGGTCGCCTACGGCGACGGCCTGGCCGACCGAGTCCGGGCCCTCGCTCCCGGTGGTGTCACCGCCGCGATCGACCTGCACGGGGTGGAGACGGTGCACGTCGCGAGGGAACTCGGTGTCCCGGACAGTCGCATCTGCACCATCGCCTCGCAGGTCGAGGGCGTGCCGGCGGCCAACGGCGCGAACGCGGCCCCCGGCGCCCTGGAGGAGATCGCCCGCCTGGTCGCGGCGGGTCGGCTCCGGGTACCCGTCGCGGCGAGCTTCCCGGTCGAGCAGATCCGCCGCGCGGCCGAGCTCCAGGCGGGCAGGCACGTGCAGGGCAAGGTCGTCATCGACCTCTAGCCCCGGGTGACCGCGGGGTGCCGTCGGCGATCGTGGCGCCGGCCGCCACGGCTTCGGCACCGCGACCGCCGACAGCGCTTGGTCAGTCGCAGTCCCGGCAGATCGGCTGACCGTCCTTCATCCTGGCCAGTTGGCTGCGGTGGTGGACCAGGAAGCAGTTCGTGCACGTGAATTCGTCCTCCTGCTTCGGGAGCACCCGGACGGCGAGCTCCTGGTCGGAGAGGTCCGCGCCCGGCAGTTCCAGACCCTCGGCCGCGTCGAAGTCGTCGACGTCGACGCTGCTGGACGTCTTCTCGCTCCGTCGGGCCTTGAGCTCCTCGATACTGTCGTTGTCGGCGTCGTCGTCGGTCTTGCGCGGCGCGTCGTAGTCGGATGCCATGGTGGTGTCCCCTCGCGGTGCAGTGGATCAACGTCAGCTCGTCAGTCTGGTCTGCTCCACCGCCAGGGAGCCCGCGACACCGTCGCCCGTCGCCCTTTCAGGTGTACGAGGCCGCACGCGGCGACGTCGGGAGGCGGTGCTGGGCCACCCCACTGGGTGAGCACCGGTACAGCCATCCGGGCGATCGTCACGAGGGTCGCGCCATCGCTCACGCCGAAACTGCTCTACCGCCGTGCCGTCCGCGCCGACGCGGACGGCACGGCGCTTCCGGTCTGCGCAGACGGCCGGACCGGGCGAAGTCGACTTGCTGTCGCCGCAGGGCTGGGAGGGCATCTCTGGGGGGACATGACAATGGTTCGGGAGCGATCGGGCAGCAAGGTGCCAGGCCGTCCCGTGTGCGGTGCGCCGGTGGATCGGACGAGGTTAGCGTCCTGGTGTCTGCCGCAGCGATCGTCCGACGGCCGAGGACGAGGTCTGCATCAACCGTTCCCTGTACGAGGAAGGAATCCCAGATGAAGGTCCTGCCCCGCACACGTCTGGCAGTGCTCGCCGCGACCGCCGTGGTCGCCGGCGGCCTGCTGGCGACCGGCGCCGCCGCCCAGGCCGCCACCGTCCACCCCGCCACCGTCCACCCCGCCACCGCCACGCACGCCGGAATGACCTGGACCGTGGCCCAGCAGCAGTCCAACGGCGAGGTGCACGTCAGTTACGACGCCACGACCAACGCCTACGCGGGCGACACTCCGGCCACGGCCGTCCTGCCGGTGCTGTGCCTGGTCGCCAACGGCGCTCCGGCGCCGGCGGACATCACGCCCGGCTTCTATGCCGGTTGGGGCGAGGGCTGGGTCGGCCTGACCCCCGCCGTCTCCGGCACCACGCTGACCAGCGAGGCGACGGCGGACGCCCTGTGCGCCAGCGACTTCGGCACCGGGGCCAAGGAGGCCGAGTTCCACGACGGCCACTACGGCACCGGGCTGTCCAGCACCGGCGGCTGGTCCTTCTGGGCCTACGGAACCATCCCCACCGGGGTCCGGTTCTGGGTCGCGATCGACGACCAGCCCGCCAACCCCTGGAGTTGATCCGGCGCTGATCCGGCGCTGATCCGGCCCTGACTGCCTGGGTCGACAGCCCCCGCCCGGCGGGCGCCCGCGCGCCGGGCGGGGGCTTGGCCGTGTGCGGCCAAAAAGGCCCTGCTGTCACGCCTCCGCCATCGGTACGTTGAGGTGACATGACATCAGATGGCTTAGGCCACTCCCTTGTTGACGCCACTCCCGGCGAAGCAGACGCGGTCGGGGCGGTGCCGCTGGTGGGCACCGGTGCGATGCTCGGATTCCTGGAGCGGGCGGCTGCGACCGTGGCCTTCGAGTGCCTCGCCGTGCTGCCGATCGAGGACTGCACCACCGTCACCCCCCGCGCCGCCCACCACCTCTACCAGCGGGTGCTGGCCACCGGCGCGCAGCTGCGGATCCTCTACCCGGCGCGTGCCCGGAGCAGCAGGGGCGTCTGCGACCATGCCCGGTGGGCGGTCGCCCGGGGAGCCGCGGTGCGCACCGCGGCGGTCCCGCCCCCGAACATGCTGATCTTCGACCGCAGGCTCGTCCTGCTGCCGACGGACCAGGGCGATCGCAGCAAGGGCTCGGCCCTGATCGGGGACGACAGCGTGGTGTCGGCCCTGCGGCTCTCCTTCGACCAGGCCTGGAGCACCGCCGAACCGCTGGGGGAGTCGGCGGACCGCGATCGGCCGCCGGAGCTGACCGACACCGAACGGCTGCTGCTGCAGCTCCTGGCCACCGGCAGCACCGACGAGCGGGCCGGGAAGCAGTTGGGCATGTCGCTGCGGTCGGTCCGCCGGATGACGGCACGGCTGATGGAGCGTCTGGACGCGGTCAGCCGCTTCGAGGCGGGGTGCAAGGCTGCCCGCCGAGGGTGGCTCTGAGGGGTCCGGGACGTGGTGAGGCCCGGCGCAGCGCGCCTGGCGGCTGTGCCGGGCCCTCACCACAGGGCCACCCCTCATGCGGTGCCGTCCGGTGACCGGCCGGCGCCGGTAGTGGGCGGGGCTACGCCTTGTGCTGCATGGAGCTGCGGGCCGGGTTGGCCTGCTTCTCGGCCTTGGGGTCCTTCTCGTCCGCCTTGGCCTGCACGCCCGCGCGGATGCGGTGGCCGATGTCCGGGTCGATGTTCGTCCAGTACTCGAAGGCGCGCTGCAGGACCGGTTCGGTGACGCCGTTGAGCAGGTGGCCGACCACGTTGTCGACCAGCCGGGCCCGCGCGTCATCGTCGAGGACCTCCCTGACCATCGTTCCGGCCTGGCCCCAGTCGTCGTCCTCGGCGTGGTCCACGTAGGCCGTGCGGGTGATCTCACCGCTCACCTGCCAGCTCGGCGGGGTGCCGAAGCGGGCGGTGTCGGCGGCCGGTCCGCCCTTGGAGTTGGGCGCGTACACCGGATCGGTGGTCTTCCGGAAGGCCATCGCCCCGTCCTTGGAATAGCTGTGCACCGGGACCGTCGGCGCGTTCACGCTCAGCTGCTGGTAGTTGGTGCCGATGCGGTGGCGGTGGGCGTCGGCGTAGGAGAACAGCCGTGCCAGCAGCATGCGGTCGGGGCTGGGACCGATGCCGGGCACGAAGTTGTTGGGCTGGAACGCCGCCTGCTCGATCTCGGTGTGGTGATCGGTGGGATTGCGGTCCAGTGTCAGCCGGCCGACCTCGATCAGCGGGTAGTCGTCGTGCGGCCAGACCTTCGTCAGGTCGAACGGGTTGAACCGGTAGGTCGCGGCGTCCTCCTCCGGCATGACCTGCACGTGCAGCGTCCAGCTGGGGTACTGTCCGTCGCGGATGTGCTCGAACAGGTCCCGGGTGTGGTAGTCGGTGTCGACCGCCGCCATCTGGTCGGCCTCGTCCTGGGTGAAGAACTCGACGCCCTGGTCGGTCTTGAAGTGGTACTTCACCCAGCAGCGTCGCCCCTGCTCATTGATCCACATGTAGGTGTGCGAGGTGTAGCCGTTCATGTGCCGCCAGGTGCGCGGGATGCCGCGGTCGCCCATGAGCCAGGTCACCTGGTGGGCGCTCTCCGGGGAGAGGGTCCAGAAGTCCCACTGCATGTCGTGGTCGCGCAGGTTGTTGTCGGCGCGGCGCTTCTGGGAGCGGATGAAGTGCTGGAACTTCATCGGGTCCTTCACGAAGAACACCGGGGTGTTGTTGCCGACCATGTCGTAGTTGCCCTGCGAGGTGTAGAACTTCAGCGCGAACCCGCGCGGGTCGCGCCAGGTGTCCGGGCTGCCGCGTTCCCCCGCCACCGTCGAGAACCGGGCCAGCACCTCCGTGCGGGTGCCCGGCTGGAAGACGGCCGCCTTGGTGTGGGCGCTCACGTCGCCCGTCACCTCGAAGTGGCCGAACGCACCACTGCCCTTGGCGTGGGGCTGGCGCTCCGGGATCCGTTCCCGGTTGAACTGGGCCATCTGCTCGATCAGGTAGCCGTCCTGCAGCAGGATCGGGCCGTCGGGCCCGGCCGTCAGCGAGTGCTCATCGCTCTCGACCGGTGCGCCCGAGTCGGTAGTGGTCGCCGGGATGTCGGTCATGCAATCCGCCTCCCAAGAGTTCTCGGGGGAGAGCCAGGCACTCCCCACGGCCGCGCGGCGCGCGCTCTCGGTGATGGAGCTGATGTCGCCCGCGCGACACCTGGACGGGTAACCCCTCGCCGCCTCCGGTAAACCGTCCACGCCGCAGGGCACATCTCGCGGACGCAGCGGCGCTCGGGTGCGGAGCCGCCTTCACGGCTGAGTTCCGGTGCGGGGCGAGGACGGCGCTGTCGGTCAGGGGTCGGCTCTCGGCCCCGGCCCGCCCGGGTTCAACGTGGTGATCATGGGGTAGGCGCCGTTCGCACTCCTGGGTGGGGGCCCGGCGCCTCGCCGGGAAGCGGAGCGGCGGGGCGCCGACCCGGCCGGAACGACGCCGGCCATGAAGACCGCGTGCTGCCCATTTGGACACATGTTCGATTACCGGCATCGCCACGCCACGCCCGCCCCGGTGTGGGTCGCCGCGCAGAGATCGACCGAAGACGACCTGGCCGGCCGAGTCGGAGGGGCCGGAGCGGGGGGTAGGCCGACCGCTGCCTCCACACTGACCCGGGCCCCGACCTCGGGCGGCAGCACCTGGTCCCGGTAGTCGAGAGGTTGGTGGCGCGAGATGGTCGGTGACGCCGGACGCATCGTCAGCCTGGAGCACTACGGCGCCTCCGCCGACTACCAGCGCCTCTACACGAGTTCGGCATCACCCCCCCGGGCCGTCGCCGCCGCCGCGCACGACAGTGTCCGTGACCGCCACGGGACCCCGCGTCCCGGCGGGCACCAGCAGACCGCCTCTCCCGCCCAGGGCGGAACCGCAGACCGGGGCTGAGGGTCGCGGCCGCGGTCGGTCCGGGGTGCCGACAGGGTGAGTCGGACCGACACACGTTCGGCGTCGCCCCTTCCTGCCGGTCACGCCCCGGCGCAGCCCCAGGGTCGCGGGGTGACCACCAAGGGAGAGCCCGCACCTTCACGGGTGTGAGGCACCCGGGACGGGGCAGGTGCGGCACAGCACCATCGCCTCGACCTTCCCTGAACCCCAGCGTCGTGGGAACCCGGCACGCGGTTCCCACCGTCTCCCTTTCTGGAGCAGGCCATGCCATTGATCAATCTTCCGCTGCTCGAACGCCTCGTCGCCGACCTCGACGCGTTGCCGGACCAGCCCGAATCCGAATCGCGGCGCGAAGACCTGTACTACACGCTGTGCGTCTCCACCGGAGTCCGTGAACCGGACCGCGCCCTGGCCCGGGCCCGCTGCCTGCTGGCCTCCCGCCGCGAACACTCCCTGGCGACCGCCGCCTGAGAGCGGCCCCTGCCCGCGCGGGCTCCGTCGCCTCGGCACGGACCGCTCGCCTGCGGCCGGTCCGCCGGTGTGCGGCAGATCCTCGCGGTGCCGTCCCCCCGCCACGGGACCTGGAGGGCCGACACCGAGGAGTCCGCGAAGAGCAGGGGCGGCCGGAGCGCCGCCGGCGGGCCGCCCCGAGCTCGACGTGAGACCGACACCCACCGCCTGCGCCTGGCATCGATCCCAGGACGGCGCAGCAGACAACGGAGGCAGCTCATGCATAAGCCCACCTTCATCGCCGGGCTCGCTGTGGGCTATCTACTCGGCACCAGGGCCGGACGCGAGCGCTACGAGCAGATCCGGAAGGCCTCGCACGCGATCGTCCAGGCTCCGGCGGTGCAGTCGGCCGCGCGCGCCGCAACCCACGCAGCCGGATCAGCGACCCACACCGCTGCCCACGCCCTGGCCGAGAAGATCGGCCACCGCCCGCACCGGGCTGGCGACCACCCCGCGCACTCGACCGAAGCCGCCGTCTCCGGACTCGCCGACCTCGCCACCATCCGCGCCTGACACGCCCGACACAGATGCCGGCACAGCTGCTGACTCCCAATGTCATTGCCGCAATGACATTGCCGCAATGACATTGCCGCAATGACATTGCAGCAATGACGTTGCCGATCCCGGCTGATGACGTGGCGACGTGAGCCGTGGTCGCGAAGACCCCGGCGACACGGGTGGTGAACATCCCCGCGGCCCGCTTCTTCGTGCAACAGCCGAGGGGCCATCGGTCCGGTGCGGCCTGCCCGCGACCGTCACCGCGCTGCTGCTGTCCCTTCGACGGCCCGCCCCGTTCCGTTGTGCCACAGGCGCCGTGGCCCCGGGCCGGCCGCACGTATCTGCTCCCATCCCCACCGCTGAGGACGGCGCCGGTCCGACGCAGAGGCGGCGCACCCCGCGTCTGCAGGGTGCGCCGCCTCGGTCCGGTCGAACTACCGGCTGCTATCAGGTCACCATCGGTACCAGCGGCCGCCGCCGGAGCCGCGGAACGCGAAGCCCAGCACCCAGACGACCAGAACGATGATCGCCACCCACCACAGGATGTGTATCGCAAAGCCGGCGCCACCCAGGAGCAGGGCCAGCAGTAGAACAAGCAGAAGAGCACCCATTGTTGTCATCCTCCTTCGAAGCAGCGTGTAACCCCGCTCCGCCGACCCATGCCTGCTCCGAGAAAATTCGGGCCTGGCCGACGGTGACCCTGGGCGACAGCTCTTGCCCGTCGGGGACTACGTGTCCACAGGTGTCCGCGACCCCCGGACAGGCAGGGAGGCGGAGTCCTCCGGACCGCCACCTCGGGGCGCGGAACGGTTCCGGGCCGACCGCCGACGCGGCCTGCCAGCGCGCAGGATCGTGGGTCGGGGTAGTCCGCCCGTGAGAGGGTAGGCGTCGGTGTGGCCCTCGCCCGGGGGTTCTGGTGAGGGCTGGGAGACTGGTGGGATGGACGTTCGTCGCAGGAACAACGTGAGGGTCACTGGTCGGGCGGACGGGCCGGTGGTGCTGCTCGCGCACGGCTTCGGCTGCGACCAGAACATGTGGCGGCTGGTGCTCCCCGCCCTGGCGCGCGACTTCCGGGTGGTGCTGTTCGACTACGTCGGCTCGGGCCGCTCGGATCCGGGCGCGTGGAGCGAGGAGCGCTACAGCTCACTGGAGGGCTACGCCCGCGACGTCACGGAGGTGTGCGCCGAGCTGGACCTGCGGGACGTGGTCTTCGTGGGGCACTCGGTCAGTGCGATGGTCGGGGTGCTGGCGGCGGCGCGGGCCCCGGAGCGGTTCTCCGCGCTGGTGATGGTCGCGCCCTCGCCCTGCTACATCGACGAGGAGGGCTACCGCGGCGGGTTCAGTGCCGAGGACATCGGCGAGCTGCTGGAGTCGCTGGAGTCGAACTACCTCGGCTGGTCGGCGACGATGGCTCCGGTGATCATGGGCAACGGGGACCGGCCCGAGCTGGGCGAGGAACTGACTGCCTCGTTCTGCGCGACCGATCCGGACATGGCCCGGGTCTTCGCCCGCACCACGTTCCTGTCCGACAGCCGCAGGGAGCTGAAGACCGTGGCGGTGCCGACGCTGGTGCTGGAGTGCGCACAGGACGTGATCGCCCCGCGCGAGGTCGGCGCCTACGTACAGGCCGCGATCCCCGGCAGCCGTCTGGTGACCCTGGACGCGACCGGGCACTGCCCCCAGCTGAGTGCGCCGCAGGCCACCGCGGAGGCGATCGTGGACTTCGTCGGCGCCGCCCGGTGATGTGCCGCACCGACCAGGTGCCGAACGAGCCCTCGGACCGGGACCAGGACGCGGGGGCCACCGACGCGGCGTTCACCTCGCTCCTGGAGGACAGCGCCGAGGAGCTGTACGAGCAGGCCCCGTGCGGGTACCTGTCCACTCTGATGGACGGCACCATCGCGAAGATCAACAACACGCTGCTGGACTGGCTGGGCCTGCCCCGGCAGCGAGTGGTGGGGCGGATGCGGTTCACCGACCTGCTGAGCGTGGGCGGCAAGCTGTACCACGAGACGCACTTCGCACCGATGCTGCGGATGAACGGCGAGATCAACGGCATCGCCCTGGAGATCAAGGCGGCCGGCGGGTCCCGGCTGCCGGTGCTGGTCACCTCCAAGGTGAAGACCAGCTCCGACGGCGAGCCGATACTGATCCGCACCACGGTCTTCGACGCCCGCGACCGCCGCACCTACGAGGCGGAGCTGCTGCGCCGACACCGCGAGGCAGAAGAGGCCCGCAGACAGGCCGACGCGGACCGGGCGCGCCTGCAGGAAGCCCTGGAAGTACTGCAGCAGAGCCTGCTGCCCGCGACCCTGCCGGCCGTGCCGGGAATGGAGGCCGCCTCCTACTACCACACCGCCTCCCCGGACCTGCTCGGCGGTGACTTCTACGACCTGTTCCCGCTGGACGGCACCCGCTGGGCGTTCTTCCTGGGCGACGTGTGCGGCAAGGGCCCCAAGGCCGCCGCGGTCACCTCGCTGACCCGCTACACCCTGCGCGGCGCCGCGATGCACGACCGCGACCCGGTCAGCGTGCTCAGGACACTGAACGCGGTACTGCACGAGCGGTACAACAGCGGCGACGCCCGCTACTGCACCTCCATCTTCGGCTTCCTGGAGCCCGACGGGGACCGCACCGCCGTACAGCTGGCCTCCGGCGGCCATCCCAGCGCCCTGATCCAGCGCGCCGACGGCAGCGCCGACTACCTGCCCACCCCCGGCGGCATGCTCATCGGCATCCTGCCCGACGCGCAGTTCACAACCGCCCGCACCGTGCTGTCCCGTGGGGACACTCTCCTGCTCTACACCGACGGCCTGACCGAGGCCCGCATCGGCCCCGGCCGCGACCTGTACGGCGAGGACGCCCTGCGCGATTTCACCCGCGCCCAGCCCCCGGCCGGACCGCAGGCGCTGGTCGCCGCGCTGACCACGCTGTTGACCGGGTTCGGTGACGGCCTGGACGACGACACGGCCCTGCTCGCCCTCGGCATCCCCGCCACCCCTCCGGCTGCGGTTGGTGATCCCCTGGCATGATTCCGCTGAAAATTCACACCCGCGGCGCTGCCACCGGTCCCGTACTGGAGATCACCGGCGACCTTGACCATGCAACCGCCCCCGCCTTGCGTCAGTGCCTCGCCACCGTCGCCCTCACCCCGGGACAGTGCCTGGTCCTGGACCTGTCCGGCCTGGACTTCTGCGACTCCAGCGGCATCACCGCCCTGCTGACCGCCCGCAGCCTCGCCACCGCGCAGGGAGCCGACATGGCCCTGGCGGCCGTGCCCGCCAACACCACCCGCATCCTGCGGATCACCGGCCTGGACCGCGTCTTCGTCCTCCACCCCGACACCGAAACCGCCACCCGGCCCCCCGACGTCCCGGTCACCGGAGACCGGCCGGCCTGACGCCGGACCTCGTCCTGCGGGCCTGCGGCCCGGATTGCGCCCGGAGTGTGCGGGCAGGGGTGACCTTGTTCGGGCCGGACGGCTCGGGAACACTCGAAGGCGATGGGAGCAGGATGGGCCAGGGTCTGGTCGCCGGGGGCTTTGCCCTGGCGTGCGCGGTGGGCGCCCTGTGGGTCGGGCAGCCGTTCCGCCGGTCGGTGCTGACGGCGCTGTCGGTGGCTTCACTCGGGTCGGCGGTGGTGTCCCGGCTTGCGGTGCCGCACGGTTCCCTGTGGACCGCCGCAGCCGTCGTCCTGGCCGGTCCGGCGGTCATCGGAGCGATTGCGCTTGCGGCACTTCTGGTCGCGGACGGTCTGCTGCTGATCCGGTCGCAGGGCACCGCGCCGCCCCAGTTGGCGGCTCTCGCGGCCGGCACCGGTCTGGCGGCCCTCACCGCGTCGAGCATCCTGACCGTCTGCTGCTCCGGCAGTCACACGCTCGCTGAGGTCTGCCTCGTGCTGGATGCGACGGCCGCCTATCTGTCCCTGCTCTTCGTCCTGTTCCTCGGTCATGCCGTACTGAGCGGACGCCTGCAGCCGCGTCGGTCCGCCGACTACGTGGTGGTCCTTGGAGCCGGACTCGTCGACGGCGAGGTTTCTCCCCTGCTCGCCGGTCGGCTGGAACGCGCTCTGACCGTGTACCGAGCCCTGCTCGCTCGCGGCAGCCGCCCGACCCTGATCACCTCCGGTGGACGGGGACCGGACGAGGAGCGTTCGGAATCCGAGGCGATGGCGGCCTATCTCTCCGCCCGCGGCGTACCCGCTGACCGGATCCGCCGCGAGGACCGCTCCCGCAACACCGAGGAGAACCTCGCCAACAGCGGCGACATCATGCGCCGCGCGGACCCCGACTACCACTGCACCGTGATCACCAGCGACTTCCACGCCTTCCGCACCGGCCTGCTGATGCGGCGCCTGGGTGTGCGGGGAAGAGCCGCCGGTGCCTGGACCGCGCCCTCGTACTGGCTGGCGGCTGCTCTGCGCGAGTTCGTCGCCGTCCTCTGGTACGACCGGGCGGTGTTCCTGTCCCTGAGCGCCCTTCTCGCCCTCCCCGTACTCGCCGCGCTGCTGCGGTGGTGACCGTGCGTCAGGTCGACGCGCGCCTCTGGAGGGCACGAAGTCTCCTGGACGGACGGTGGCGCTTGCACCTGTGTGCTGGACCTGAGACCTGAGACCTGAGACCTGAGACCTGAGACCTGAGACGTCAGCGCGGGCAGCGCCAGGACGACCGGACGTGGCGGCGATCCCGGCGATGACCTTCGCCACGTGGGCGCCGGCGGAAATACTGCGGTGTCGAGTGCGGTTGGCTGTGTCGAACTCAGTCGCCACAACTGGAGCCCACGTGAACCGTTCGTTCGTCTTTCTCCTCGCCAGCACCCGATCGGACGGTAACACCGAGCTGCTGGCCCGGGCCGCAGCGGAGCAGCTGCCGGGCAGCACCGAGCAGCGCTGGCTGGACCTGGCACAGCTGCCCCTGCCCGACTACGTGGACGCGCGGCACGCCGACCGGCCCTGGCCCGAGCAGACGAACGAGGAACTGCTGCGGCAGGCGACGCTCGGCGCCACCGACATCGTGATCGTCTCGCCTTTGTACTGGTACTCGATGTCCTCCCACGCCAAGCGCTACCTCGACTACTGGTCGAAGTGGCTGGCCACCCCGGACCCGGGCTTCAAGGGGAAGATGGCCGGACGCACCCTGTGGGGCGTAACGGCGATGGCGCATCGTCAGGAGGTGGTCGCCGAACCTCACGTGCTCAGCCTGCACCACACCGCCGCCTACATGGGCATGCACTTCGGGGGCGTGCTGCTCGGGAACGGCTCCCGGCCGGGGCAAGTACTCGCGGATGAGCAGGCGATGATCCGAGCCAAGACGTTCTTCGCCCAGGAGGCGCCACTCGCTCGCTTCCCCTATGAGGAGTGACACGTCTCCGCCGGGCACCGATGACCTAGGCGATGGCGGACGACACGCCTGACACCACCGCTCCTGGTGCCGAGAGAAGTTGACCGTATGCGCGGCGTCCTGTGCCTCCGGGGCGGCGTCGGTACGCCGCTCGCGCTGCTCCACCTTCATGCAGTACCGCATGCCGGAGTTCGGCGCTGTTCTTGGCGGACCCGGTCCGGTCGGTCAGGCGCAGGAGTTCCGCCCCCTGCGGTGTAGGAGCCGTGCGGGTGCGCCGGGGTGGCTGTCAGTGCCCGACCGGCGCCGTGCCCGACGGGTGCCGTGCCCGACTGGAGATAAGGTGGCATCCGGCCGCGAGCGGTGGCCACACGCAGCGGTGCCCACCCGATTGAGGCTCGGGTGGGCACCGCTGTCAGGCCGACACGACCGTCACATGTGCGAACGTCACATGCAGGTGCGCGAGGACCAGTGGCTGCAGAACAGCGACTCGATGATCGACTCGGACTCCTCGTGCAGGCCCTGAAGGTCGAGGATGAAAGCCATGACACACCTCAATTCTTTCGGTTGCCGGTGACTATGTGGTGCCACCGGCGGGAGTGGGTGTTACTTGTGCACCGCGGACACCGGAGCGCCGTGGTGGTCCAGGAGGGGAAGGGCGGTGCCCTTCCGGGCCGACGCCGCGTGCAGCGCCAGCAGGATGCCGGCCGAGCCGGTGGCCAGGTCGGTGGAGAGGCGGTAGAGGAGCTGGCCGGGGAAGGCCGCGCGGTCCTGGTGGCGGACCAGGTGCCAGGAGAGCAGTGACACCTGCCGCTCCAACTGCCGCCCGTCGCCACCGGCCGCGGCGAGCGCGCAGATCATGCCGGCCCGGCCCTCGAACAGCCCTGGCATCAGCAGGAATTCGGCTTCGCAGGCGCGATCCAGCAGTTCCACGGCCTGGGCCAGCTGGGCATCCTCACGGTGCCGCAGCAACCCGCGAGCGACGAACGCCGCGCCGGCCGATCCCGCGCCGAGGTAGGCGGTGCCCTGGCCGTCCTGGGCGAGCAGCATGCCCTTCTCGTCCACCTGCGCGCCGGCCAGGTCGCGGCCCAGCGCGCCGAAGGCGAGATCCAGCCAGCGCTCCTCGCCGGTGTGCTCGTACAGCCGGGTCAGGAAGAGCGCCACGCCCGCGCCACCGTGCAGCAGCCCGACCCGGCCCTGGCCGAGCGGCGCGCCCG
>OVEP010007277.1_pt3 | contig 27091 bp, 27 predicted proteins | sample 1779801 | NCBI WGS metagenome assembly OVEP01 (sample SAMEA3914791, study PRJEB12502) | metagenome | biome: forest; material: soil | place: Canada | collected 2011-07-03 | depth 0.1 m
GCGATGTTCAGTGCCGGCATCAGAATCGTCGTCACAAAGACCAGACCTGCAATGGGCCACATACCGTCGGCGTATAGCGAAGAAACTGCCCCAAACAGCGTGGTTTCGACGAGCGCGCCCTTGACCCAAAGTCCGACGATCGGAAAACAGTTAGCAACCACGAACAGGATCCCGGCAGCCAGGGTGAACGCCAGAGCGCGGTCGTAAGTGGCCGGCAGGCTTCGGTAGAGGGCCGCACCGCATCGGGCACAGCGCGCGCTACCGCGTTCAAATAGCGGCGCCTTCCACTGGAGCAAATCACATTCGTGACACGCGATTAACTCGGTTTCATTCATTGTCGGCATCCGCTTGCGGGCGCGTCACCCAGAAGCGCGCGGCCCTTATTCAAAACTCATGCGAGAGGCGCCAGCCTAACACTGCAATTCAAATATGTAAACCGGATAGACGGTTTGTTTATGAGTCGGACTCGCGAAACGCTGTTACCGAAGCGGGCCGTCCGTCGCGATCGCGCCACCAGGTGTGGCGGATTCATTATGGATACCGAAAATTCGAGCGCACACGGCGCTCAACAGCGTTGAGCGTCCTGAATGGCGCTGCTGCTCACCGCAACATCGTCTGTTCCCAGCCGGCCGCTTTGGCCTTGATCCGTCGGGTCAGCCCGCGGACCGCTTACGGCGTTTTGGTGGCGCCTTCTGAGCCTGCCAGCTCTCTTCGTCGAGGAGACGGTCGAACAGCCTGTTGCGATCTGAATCGCCCAACGGTGACAATCCCAACAGAGCGTGAAATGCGAGTCCGCTGGCAGCAAAGTATCGCAACAACGACAAATCCAGGTCGGTCGCTTCGTCTTGCAACGCCTTCATTTTCGCCGCGTCAGACGTCTTCATGTCGTCAAGCAGGGTCGGATTTTCGACAATCGCTGCGAGAATGGCGCGTGCCACGGAATGCGGCTGATTGACGGATTCCCGATAAATTGCAATCTGGGAGGCCAGATTCGGTTCGGCCTTCGACGCACCTTCCTTCGCCATATAGTCGCGCGCCATGTGCTCGAACTGCTGCCGCTGATGTTCCAGCAGCGCGCAAAGCACACCTTGCTTGGTGCGGAACTGATGCAGCAGTCCGCCTTTACTAATGCCGCTTTCGCGCGACAACGAATCGAACGTCAGTCCACCGACACCTTCCCGGGTGAGGATGGTGAAAGCGGCTTCAATCGCCCTTCTGCGGGACATCTCCGAACGGGTCTGGTTATCCATTATCGATATTGATGAAATCGCGATGATTGCGGCGCTGGCCCAATAACTGCCGCGTAGCCAGGGTGTTTGGCAAGTCATTCGATGCAGTGAATCGGGGTCTGCGAGCAGGCTCGCCAACCGTCGGCTCAAGAGGGTTCGCGCTGAGGAGTGGAATTGTACCGTGTCGAATACCTCATAAACAAGCCGGATAGACGGTTTACAAATAAAAGCGGCGGTGCTACTGTTCGGCCTCATCGGTCCCGTCCGGAACAGGACGGCTCCCACACCCGATTTGCCCCTCAAGGAACACAAAATGCTCAGGAAAAACCTCGTCCCGCTTCTTTTCACCGCCGCGGCGGTGCTGACCTTGACTGCGTGCGCGGGTGTGCAACCGGTCGCCTATACGGGCATCTCCTCCTCGACGCAGTTGACGCAGAACCGCGGTGAGGATTCAGGCAAGGTGCCCTACACATACGCGGCCCCCGTGGTCTGGTCGCGGTACACACAGGTCCTGCTGGATCCGGTCGTCGTCTATCAGGGCAATGACAACCAGTTCGGCGACATGAAGGACGTCGATCGGGCCGCGCTTGCCGATTACATGGGAAAGACGTTTTCGGAAAAACTGGCGACACGGTTCAGTGTGGCGAAGCAGCCCGGCCCTAACACGCTGCGGGTCAAGCTAACACTGACTGGCGCCGAAAAGACCACGATGCTGGTTGGACAGGTCATGCATTTCGACCTTGCGGGCAATCTCTACAACGGCGTGCAGTCAATCCGCGGCGGCCAGGGGGCGTTCAGCGGTTCGGTTTCCTACGCCGTGGAAGTCTATGACGGGGCCAGCGGCCAACTGCTGAAGGCCTACGTTTCGAAGCAGTATCCCAATGCGATGAACCTGCCGGCAGCCTTCGGCTCATTGAGTGCTGCGAAGACCGGCCTCGACAAGGGTGCGGACGCGTTGGTCGCCCAGCTTCATTAACGGGTTTCCTACTCGCAGAATCGCGCGGACTGGCGCTTTGCCCGGCGCGTAGTGCCTCCGCCGTATGAATCACCGGAACTCGCCGCGGGAGGCAAGCGGCTGTTCCGGACTTCTCCAGGGTTTGCGCATGCGCGCATTGGCCGACTTCGTTGTCTCACTCGCGCCCCCGCCTTTGATGGTCGCCATCGTGTTCTCGATCGCGTACCTGCTGGTGGGCATTCCGATCCAATTCCGACGCGGCGCGGGTGCCAGAGACGTGTTCGGCACGCTGGCCGGCGTCTTCGCCGCCCTCGTCTACATCACGCTCGTCGTGGGTTTTCATCCGGGTTATCACATCACCCCACGATAACGCGGCTCAGCGCGGCATTGGCTAAACAGGTTCCTGCACAGGCTGACGAGCGTCGGCCAGTACAAAGTACAAGGTCACGCCACCGGCAATCAGGAGCATGGCCAACAGGTAGAGACCGTTGTCGAGTTTGCCGGTCGTGGTCTTGATCCAGCCGATCATGGTCGGGCTAAAGAAGCTGCCGAGTTGCCCGAGGCTGCTGATCAGCGCAACGCCACCTGCTGCGCCGCTTCCGGACAAATACTCCTGCGGAATCGACCAGAAAATCGGCAGCGCCGAAAATGTCAGGACAACCGCCACGCTCAGCAGGCCGATCAGCGACGCGAGACTGCCGGTGGTCAAAGCCAGCATCGACAAAGCGAGGCCGCCGCCGATCGCGCATACCGCGTAATGCACACGCCGTTCGCGATACCGGTCTGAATGGCGCGACACCAGCACGATGCCGACCGCCCCGATTCCATAGGGAATCGCGCTGTACAAGCCCACGTGCAGCATATCGGTCACGCCCGCTCCTTTGATCAACGCGGGCAGCCAGAAGCTCACGGCCATCGTGCCGCATGTCAGCGTGAAATAGACCGCCGCTAGCAGATAAACACGCGGGTTGCGCAACGCCTCGCGGAACGATGCTGACGCTACATGACGCTTCGCTTGCTCATCCGCATCCAATGCAGTCTGCAGACGACGCTTCTCATCGTCGGTGAGCCACCGCGCCTTTGCAGGCGAATCATCGAGCACCCACCAGGCGAGCGCCCCTAGCCCGATCGCCGGGACGCCTTCGATGATAAACAGCCATTGCCACCCAGCCAGTCCGCCCATGCCCCCGGCGTATTGCATGATCGTGCCGGACACGAGGCCGCCGAGTACACCGGCGATCGCTACGGCAACGAACAGCCATGACGTTACGGTTGCCCTGCGCGAAGCCGGGAACCAGAACGTCAGATACAGGATGATGCCCGGGAAGAAACCCGCTTCAAATGCGCCGAGCAAAAAACGCATCGCGTAGAGCATGGAGGGCGTCTTCACGAATGCCATGCAAGCTGACACCAGACCCCAGCACGCCATAATGCGCACAAACGTGCGACGTGCTCCGATGCGTTGCAACACAAGATTGCTGGGCACCTCGAAGAGAAAATAGCCGAGGAAGAATACGCCAGCGCCGAGTCCGTACACGGCGTCGCTAAAACCCAGATCACCTTTCATCTGGAGCTGCGCAAAGCCAATGTTGACGCGATCGAGAAACGCCACGACATAGGCGACGAACAGGTACGGCACGATACGTAAAGCGACCTTGCGGTAGAGCTTTTGCTCCGCGTCGGGCGTGGGAAATGCCGGTTGAGTTTGCATGTTCTGTCTCCTGTCTTGCCTCGTGGAAGTCTCTTCGGACCTGTTCTAATGTTTCGACAAACTGGGCAGCGGAACCGACTCGGTCGCGGCCCGGATCGCCTGTCTGCACCGGCCGATGTCGCCGACTTCTTCCATCAGCAGTAGCGCCAGCCGTGCGAGCATCAGACTCTCGCGCTCACGCCCGACCGAACTGATCGCCTCGCAGCACGCCGTGTAAAGCTCGTCTCGCTCGCTGTCTTCAAGCATCGGCATGAAGGTTCTCCGTCTGAGTGAACCGGGCATCGAGCGGATCACCACTCGCATGCCGCAAAGCTATGCGGACCGTCGCAACGGACGGACTGTTCCACGCGGCGCATAGATGACCGTCGGGACGCACGAGCCATACGTCGGCGTCGCGCGCGCCGTGAGTGGCCGCGAGCGCACCCGTGCAATCCGTCAAGACGCGCGTGCCAGACCATGCAGGCAGTGGCGCGGTGGCGTCGAGCTGCACCTGCACCACATGCACCGGCGCAGCTTCGGCTCGCGTCAGACACGTCAGATCGTCGCATCCGTGTCCGAACATGAGCAGCGTGAAATGTTGTCCCCCTACCTCGGACAGGAACCGCTCTCCCCGGCTTCCCGTCACCGGAACATCGGCAATCAGGTGCCCGGGACGTGGGCCGCGCGGCAAGCCCGCCCCGCTCGACAGCGGCGAATCGGTGTAGTCGATCGCACTCGTCTGCCGCGGATTGACGAGCTTCGCGATCTCGCGATGCCGTTCGGCCAGCGACAGCGCCGCCTCGCGCATCAGCGAATAGCCTCGGGACGGCGGCGCCATGAATTCCGTGCTACGCATCGCACTCTTTGCGTTGACGCGAAACGCGTGGACCCGCTCAGCGCTGTAACTGTCCAGCAGCGCATCCCCGCCCCAGCCCTGCAACACCGCGGCCAGCTTCCACGCGAGGTTGTCCGCATCGTCGAAACCGGAGTTGAGTCCCCGCACGCCGAAAATCGGCATGGCATGGGCGGCATTGCCGGCGAACAGAATGCGGCCGTGACGATAGGTCTCGAGCGACATCGCGCCTGCCCGGTACGCGCTCGTCCACACGAGCTTCCATGGCAGATGCGCCTGGCCGATCAACTCAAGCTGCCTTTGCACGTAAGGCGTGACGGCTTCAGGTGTGATCGCCGCGTCGATGTCGGTATCGTCCGGCACCTGGTAGTCGATACGCCAGAGATTGTCGGGCTGCTTGTGCAACAGCATCGTCCAGCCCGGATTGGACGGCGGATCGAACCAGGCGCGCCGCTCCGCGGGTTCAGGGCTCTCCAGTTCGATATCGACGATCACGTACTTCCCTTCATAGGCCGCACCCAACAGTGGCAAACCGAGCCGTTTGCGCACAAAGCTCTGCCCGCCGTCACAGGCAACCAGCCACGCGGCGTCGAGCGAGTAAGTCCCTGCCGGATGCTTGACCTCCAAAGTCGATCCGTCAGAGCCCGTCGTCAGTCCGGTGAGCTGACTGCCCCAACGGATGTCGATCAAGTCTGCGTAGTTCGTCGTGATTTCGTCGACGAGAAACTGCTCGATGTAGTACTGCTGCAGGTTCACCATTGGCGGCAGCTTCTGGTTTTCGTCGTACGGCATGTCAAATCTGAAGACTTCCGTTTGCCGGTAGAAACTACGGCCCGAGGTCCACGCAAGACCCTTCTGCAGCACTGCGTCGAGCACGCCGAGACGCTCGAGTATCTGCAGACTGCGGCGCGACACGCAGGCGGCGCGGCTTCCTACGCAGACGGTGTCATCGGCTTCGAGCACCACGGACGGCACGCCATAACGGGCGAGACCCAGCGCCGTTGCGAGTCCCACGGGGCCGCCACCGCAAATGGCCACCTGATGCCGCGCGACGTCGCAGCCGTCCACAAGAGACGGCAATGGCGACGCGTACTTCCGGTAGCGGAATGGTCCGATCGATTCCATTTTTCAACGCTCCCGGTGTTCAGCGAGTATTCAGTAAGGACTGCTGGCCGAGCCAGTCCTCGAACGTGTCGGCGGTGAAACGCACGAGTTCGGGCTGACCAGCCAGATAATGGTTACCGCCCTGTACGGCCACTTCCGTGAGGCGCTCGCGCGCGGCATCCCGCCATGCTTGAGCGGTGCTCGGGAACGTCGAACCGTCCGCGGTGTGGGTCATGAGCAGCACCGGCACGCTGGTTTTTGCGAGGTTGTCCGGACCGTCGGCCTGTGAGCGTGACGACCATTGCGACAGCCACGAGCGCAACGTGTTGAAACGCCCCATCGCGTTCGCCGCGTAGTTGACGGTGCGCGCGTCGCCCCAGATCGAACCGGCAGCGCGATCGTTCGCGTCGAGCGACAGATCGAGAAAGCGCGGATCGGAATGCGTTCGATAGACAAGGAAGGTCTGGTCCTGTGGCGCACCTGGCGTGGCTCGCAACATCCGTAGCCGTTGCAGAACCCATTGCTCAATGCGGTCCCGCCGCGCAAGTTGCGCCGCACGAAACGACGTCACGAACTCCGCCGAGAACGGCGCCGCTATACCGCCATAGAGATCCCACTGCGGATCGGTCGCAAGCGGATCGCTTTCATCGATCACCGACGGGTCCAGCCATTGCGCGATCAGCCGCGAGCGGCCGGCATGCGCGGCAGATAGCATGATTGCGTCCACCGGCGGCAGGTCGTCGCGCACCAGATGGGTGGGCAAGCCGTCGGCAAATCGTGTCGCCGTGAGATTTTCCGCCTGGGCCTGATAGAAGCTACACAGCGCGGCGCCGCCTGAGTTGCCGATCAGTACGATTTTCCGGTAACCCTGCTCGCGCAACCATGCCACGCCCGCGCCGAGATCCTGAATCACCTGCTCCATGAGCAGCATGGCGTCGTTGCCGGCATAGCGCGAATTGAGGCCGAGACAGGCGATGCCACGCTCAGCAAGCGGCTGTAGCAGGTAATGCCCCATGAAATTGCTGGTGGGATGCATGACGATCGCCGCGACGTTGCGGTTGCCGTCAGCCGGTGTGGACATCGCCCCGTAGATGCGGGGCCGCAGATTCTGCAGACCCGACTGGCTTTCCATCGTGGCGCCGGGACGAACGTCGATCGTGACGAGTTTGAGAACGGAGGGATTCATTGCGCGGCCCCCTGCGCGGCGCCTTCCGTACGCAGTCGTTTCTCGTTGCTCCACGCACGCAGCTGGGCGTGTGCTTCTTTCGCGTGGTCCCGCATCACGGCTTCGCTGACCGTCGGCGTCGTCAGTTCCAGACGGATACCGTTTGGATCGAAGAAATAGATCGATTCGATGATGTGATGATCGGTCACACCCAGCACCTCCACGCCCTGCTCCTGCAAATGGGCTTTCATCCGCCGCAACTCGGCAGGCGAATCGACGCGTAAAGCGATGTGATTGACCCAGCCTGGGGTATTGGGCGAAGGCTCGGCAGCGGTATCGTCGCCGAGGTCGAAGAATGCGATGAACGAACCGTCCGCCATTTCGAAGAAGATGTGCACGTACGGGCAGTACTCGCCGGTACTCGGTACATGGTCGTTGCGAATCAGATGGACGAGCGGCAGGCCCAGCATGTCTTCGTAGAAATGCCGCGTTTCTTCGGCATCGCGGCAACGCCACGCGAAATGATGCAGGCCTTGAACGACGCCTGAAAGGACGATGGGCATGACTGTCTCCAGAAGCACCGGCCTGGCAACGAGGCGCGGTTGATTGAAGACGTAGTCTAGAAAGTGCCGGGCTGGCCGTCTGCCCTCACGAAAGAGGACACAGGCCGTTAGCGGGATCGGTGCTTACCCTAATAGTGTGACGAGCGCGACGAGTTCGCTTTGCTTTGCGATGCCCAGCTTGGCGAACGCGCGCTTCTTGTAAGTAATGACGCTGGTGGGTGACAGGTTGAGCGCCGCGGCGACGGTTTTGGCCGTTTCGCCGCGCCCTAACATCCGCGCGACGGATTTTTCCCGATCGGATAGCAGCGTCTGCCAGCGCTGCCAAAGTTCCGGGGCCACGGCGGGCTTAGCCAAAGTCGCCGCCAGGCGGTTATGCGTGTCGGTCAGCGCCGCCAGAAAATCGCCAATCGACGAGATGGCCGCTTTCTCGCGCGCGTCGAAACGTCCTTGCCGGGTCGACTTGTACAGATTGAGGAACGAGATGGCGCCCGCCCCGGGCACGACGACGGAAAGCTTGTCCGAAATCGCCGGTCTCGCGAAAAAGCGCTCGAAATATTCCGCATTGGACGCTTCGTCGATTTTCACCGACCGGACCGTTGGATCAGCGCGCCGCGGTACGGTCGACGAGGTTTCCTCACGCACGAGCGGGTCCTGCAGGAAGTATCCGCCGACGTACGCTTCCGTAAGCCTGAGCGCATCGGGCTGCGAATCGCGACTGGCGGCACCCGCCATCGTCGCAGTTTGACCGGCCACATTGACCAGCGTGCAGTGATCCACGGAGACGAACGTGTTCAGCGCCGCGAGTACGGCGCTCGAGAACGCATCCGTACCGGCTTCCCGAAGACTTTCGGCAAACACCATGGCATTGACGGCGGGGACGGAATGATCGCTTTGCATGCTGTGTAGCTTATTACAAAATGCGATCGTACCCGCCATCGCCGGATCGGGTGCGTGGCACAGGCTCCGCTGAACCCGGCTTCAGAACGGTGCAGCCGGGGGAATTCCGCAAGCCGGTTCACGGCGGGCGCCACGCGTATTGATGTGTAAGGCAGACTTCCTACAATGGAAATACCAGCGCGCAGGGGGCCCCGGATTGCCCGCACAATCTCCCCCGCCGGTCGTTGATGGCTCGAGGCTGCGCGCTCGTATCGCGGAAGGATTCAACATGAAACCTGACCAGTTGGAAGCACCTGCAAGCCCGGAGGAAACAACAGGGAGCAAAGTGTGCGTCGTGCTTGCGGCGATCGGCACCTTGATGGCGGTTTTCGGCATCGCCATTTGCGTATTTGGCCTCGTCGAGTTCAACAACACGAAGGTCCTTATCGGTGTTGGCGTCATCATTGTCTCGACAATTACCTACATTTTGATGCTGACGGCAACCCGCTGACCTGTCCCGCGCGCCGAACTCGCGTGGTCCGCCAGACTACGCTGCTAGCGACGCCCGGAAAGATCGTTCTTGAGCAAGCGATCGCCCATAAACGATCCGACATACAGAGTGTTGCCGGTCTGTACGCCAACCGAAGCGCGGGATAAAAGTCCAGCGTTCGCTAAAGCCGGCGTTGGGCCCGTTGTGCTTTCACAAAATCATATCGTCGCTGACTGGAAGGCATTAAGCAGGCCCAATGTCCCGGTTGAGCGGACTGATTGTCCGCAAACCCGTTGGAACGAATCCAAGACATTCAAATTGCCAAGGGGCCCCTAGGTCCGGACAACTTGTCCGCATTGTCGGGAGCCGCAGCCTTCTTCATCTTTCGCAGTAGAACCGCTACCTTTTCGACACGCAAGCCCTCCCTGGCCACGCGCCTGGGGATGAGCTGGTTTGCCCTTGCGGCCCGTCTTAAATGGAAAACTTAATATGTCCAATACGCGCAGAACTTACGTCATTACAGGTGCAGGATCCGGCATTGGCTTGGCAACCAGGCAGTTACTCGAGGCGCAGGGCCATCATGTGATTGGCACCGATATTCGCAACGCCGAAGTCATCGCAGACCTTGGTACACCTGAAGGACGCGCTGCTCTGATCGAGCAGGTGACGAGAAAGAGCGGTGGTTCGATCGACGGCGTTCTCGCCGTAGCAGGTGTCGATATTGCGGGCCCCGCCACCGTAGCGATCAACTATTACGGCGCCGTGGCGACGCTGCAGGGGCTCCGGCCGCTGCTGCTGAAGTCGTCGGCCCCTCGTGCCGTAGCCGTCTCGTCCATTACCTCCGTCCATCCCTACGATGAGCAACTCCTGAACATGCTGCTCAACGGTACTGAAGAACAGGCATTGGAACGGGCACGAGATGCGAGTTACGTCTATGCGACATCGAAGAGAGCGCTTTCACGATGGATCCGTCGCAATGCGATCAATGCGGACTGGGCCGAGTCAGGCATACCGCTGAATGCGCTTGCGCCAGGACTCGTCAAGACCGAATTGCTAGCGCGACTTTTCGAGGCCCCCGATAAGAAGCGCGCCGTCAGCGCCGGCACTCCCATGCCGCTCGGCGGTCCGTACGAGCCCGCAGCAGCAGCCGAGTTCCTTGCCTGGCTCGCTAGCGAAAAGAACGGCCATATGACCGGCCAGACCATTTTCATCGACGGTGGCGCGGATGCAGTGATCCGCGGTGATTCGGTCTGGTAAATCGCCGGGAGATCGACGTCGGGGGAACGCTCGACGTCAAGCCGCCGTTGCGGTATGCACGGCTCGTCCGTTACTGACGCGCCTTCTCGAGCGGGACATGCTCGCTGATGAAATCGATGAACGCTCGTAGCTTCGGCGTGATATGCCTGCCGGACGGCCACAACAGTTGGAACGTGTTGTGGTCGGTCGTGTATTCATCGAGAACCGTCACCAGCCTGCCGTCACGGAGGGCATCGCGTACCGTGAAATCGGATATGTAGGCAATACCGAGACCTTCAAGCGCAAAACACAAGCGCGCCTCATTGGTATTGCATGTCACCGCTGTGGCGAGTTGTGCCTCGGGTTCGTCGGCATCGCGCCGCAATTGCCAGACCTGCAGTTTTCCCGTGTTCGGCATGCGGAATTGAATGCCAGTGTGTTCGGCAAGTTCTCTCGGGTGCGCCGGTTTTCCGCAACGCTCGAAATAGTCCGGCGCGCCGACGAGCAGCATCCGGAAGTAACCCAATCGCCGTGAGGTCAAACGGGAATCCTCAACGTCGCCGCTACGCACGACAGCATCGTAGCCCTCCTCGATCACATCGACCTTCCGGTTGTCGAAATCGAGATCCAGTTCGATCTCGGGATAACGCTGCCGAAACTTGGCAAGAACAGGAAGAAAGGGCTCGCCGATCATGGGCAACCCGATGCGCAAACGCCCTTTGGGGACGGCTGATGCTTCGGATAACTCTGCTTGAGCCGCGTCGAACTCCGCCAGAATGCGGCGCGCGCGTTCGAAAAACATCTCGCCCTCGGCCGTCAGCGTCACGCTGCGCGTGCTTCGATGAAACAACCTGACGCCGAGGCTCTGCTCGAGACGCGTCACGCTTTTGCCCACGCCAGAAGCGGAAATGCCCAGGATGCGACCGGCAGCGACAAAGCTGCGGGTCTCGGCGGCCTGAACAAAAACATTAAGCGCAACGCTATCCATAGTCTTGCAGCATCCGTTACGCGGACACATTGTCCGCTCTATCGGGAACTCTACCCTACTTAGTTCACGCCCGAAAAGCCGTTACTTTTGCGGTGTGGAGAAGACACGAACTCTTTGTCTCGCAGGAGACAACGGTCTCTATTCCCGCGGTATTGAATGTGCAGCGGCAAACCCATGCCTGAACAGGAACTCATGATGACAACCGGACCAGACCTTTTCGATCTCGCGCGCAAGCTCGAGGACACACGATGGCAGCGACTGCTGAATGCCGATGTCGGCGCGCTAACCGATCTTCTTTCCGACGAGCTGAATTTTGTGCATTCAAGCGGCCTGAAAGACGACAAGACGACTTACCTCGACGCCGTCCGGACAGGTACGGTGATCTACCGAAACGCCAATAGCCGCATCGAGACAGTCGTGCCCCTTGGCGATCAGTCGTTCGTTGCAAGCGGTGTCCTGAAGATGGAGGCAACCGTGCGCGGAACAGAACGGAATATCCAATCGTTCTTCATGGTGGTCTGGCGCCGCGAGCAGGAAACATGGCGGCTTGTTGCGCACCAGACCACCCTGCTAGCTGCTTCGACAGCTAATCAAGTTACGTAAATACGTTACCGAACCAAGTCATCTAAAGGAACAAATCGTGAACATTTTCGTTACCGGCGCCAGCGGTTTCGTCGGCGGCACGGTCGCCCGTCGCCTGCTCGCCGCGGGCCACAGCGTGCGTGGATTGATACGCGACGCAAGCAAAGCCGAATCATTGAAAGCACTCGGTATCGAACCCGTGATCGGCAGCCTCGAAGACAGCAGCCTGCTGACGGGCGAGGCCCAGCAATCGGACGGCGTGATTCATGCTGCCGACAGTGACCATCGGCCAGCAATCGAAGCCCTTATCGTGGGCCTGCGCGACTCCGGCAAGCCATTGCTGCACACGAGCGGTTCGAGTGTGATCGGTGATGACGCGCTGGGCAATCATGTTTCTGAAGCGATCTACGACGAAGAGACGCCAATGATCGTAGAGCCCGTCAAGCAACCCCGTCGCGACATTGAACTGCGAGTACTCGCCGCATCCGCCGAGGGTGTACGCGCCGTGGTGATCTGCCCCAGCAACATCTACGGCAGCGGCACAGGTCTCAATCCGCGCAGCGTGCAGATCCCGTTTCTGGTCGACGATGCGCGCAAAGGCGGCGTGGTGCACATTGTTGGACGCGGCGTCAATCGCTGGTCGAATGTCCATATTGAAGATGTGGCCGAGCTCTATCTGCTCGCGTTGGAGAAAGCGCCGGCTGGTGCGTTCTATTTCATCGAGAACGGCGAAGCGTCGTTCGGTGAAATTGGCGATGCTATCGCACGGCGTCTAAAGCTTGCACCGGTTCAATCCTGGACCGTTGAGCAAGCTACCGAGCGTTGGGGTGCGGTCCACGCCCACTATACCTTCGGCTCAAACAGCCGTGTCCGCGCAAAGCGTGCTCGCAAGGAACTCGGCTGGACGCCGCGCCACACGTCGGCGCTGCGCTGGATTGAAGAGGACATGCCGCTATGAGCAAAGTCTGGTTTATCACTGGAAGCGCCGGCGGCATCGGCGCCGGCATTGTCCGGGCAGCGCTGACTGCGGGAGACCTCGTGGCCGCCACCGATCTCGATCCTGAACGGCTGCAGCAGGTTTATGCGGCGAGCGCAGCGCACGTTCTGACAGCGCAACTGGATATTCGCGACGCGGCGCAGGCCGAGGCTGCGGTGGACGCCGCCCTCGCCCGTTTTGGCCGCATCGACGTGCTGGTCAACAACGCGGGCTATGGTCAATTTGGGCCCTTCGAGGAAATCGAGCCCGAAGCGATCGAACGCCAATTCGCCACCAACGTATTCGGCACGTTTAACGTCACCCGAGCAGTCTTGCCGGTGATGCGCCGGCAACGTGCAGGGCTCGTCATCAACATGTCTTCCAATGGCGGATTCAAGGGTGTTCGAGGGGCCTCAATGTATTCGTCCACCAAGTTCGCCATCGAAGGATTCTCCGAGGCTCTCGCGCAGGAAATCGCGGACTTCGGCCTCAAGCTCACCATCGTCGAGCCGGGCGCCTTCCGTACCGACTTTCTCGACGACCGTTCGCTGAAACGCGGCACGCACGATCTGGATGACTATGCCGATTTCCGGGCCAAGGCCAACGCGGTGTTCGAAGCCCGCAATCACGACCAGGTCGGCGACCCCGACAAACTTGGCCGTGCGCTAGTTCAACTCGCTAACGAAACGAACCCGCCGCTGCGCTTCGTCGCCGGCGCAGACGCGCTCAAGGTCGTGGACGACAAGCTGGACTACGTTGCCCGTGAAGTCGCACGCTGGCGCGAATTGTCCCGATCCACCGACTTTTAAATCATCCATCACAGGACATATTCCATGAATGGTCAAACGCTGGACTCACGGCTCGATGCGCTGGAAAGCCGCTTCGCTCTTGAACGATTGATTGCCGAGTATGCGCAGGCCTTCGATAGCCATGATGAAACTCTTCTGCACAGCATTTGGCATGAAGGCGCCACGCTGGCACTCGGCGACGCGTTCGGCAATTTCGAAGGCGTCGAGGCAATTCTCGAATCGGCCCGATCAAACTGGGAAAAAATGCCCCACATGCATCACTGGATGGCCAATCCGTTGATCGATATCGACGGCGATACAGCGACCGGCCGGGCAGCCGTCGACTGCCTGTGCACCCATGTCGAGATGGGTCCGGTGCAAATCAGCGGCCTCTACCACGACCGCTTTGAACGTCGCGACGGTCGCTGGGCGTTCGTCGAACGCCGTTTCGACCTTCATTTCCTCACACCGCTCGCCAACTGGAAACCGGTTATGGGCAGCGAGAGCGTCAAACCGTAGGCAGATAAAAAACTAGCCTGCCTTCGGCGTTTTGTCGATCATCAGCGACAGATGATCGAGATCCTCGCGCAGCAGCGCCAACGCTTCGCTTACGGCGCTGTTGCCTTTCAATTGCCGCTTGGCGGGCCGCACGACCGATTGCACAGCGAGTTCCGCGATCGTGTCGGCAATCTCGATCGCGCTGCTTGCCCCCTCCGGCTTGTACCAGAACGCGGGCCAGCTGCACATGCCGATGAGCGTGAACGCCGTGACCTTGGCGTCGACGACACGGAACACCCCGGCGCTGACCCCTGCTTCGATTGCCGAAGTAAAGTTGTTCAACACCGCCCGCTTGGCATCTTCGTTCGCGCGATACGCGCGTTCGGGCAACTGCTGCTCGGTGCGATGAATCACGCGAAATTCGTTGTAGTGGCTCAGAATCAGCATCGTGTGCTGATGAACCAGCAGACGCAGGCGTTCTTTCGGATCCGCATCCGGTTCGGCAACTGCCTGGCTTGACAGCCGCCTCGCTCTTAACGTGACCTCCTCGACCAACGCCGTAAGTATCTCGTCCTTGTTCTTGAAGTAGTAATAGACCGCGGTACGCGTCACGCCCAGCGCCTCGGCGATTTCCTGCATCGACGCACCGCCGAAACCCTTCTCGATGAAGAGCGCGGCCGCGGCGTTCAGGATCTGTTCTTTTTGTCCCTCAGCATTCACCTTTGCCACGAAACCACTCCTGATAGCGGTCGACGGCCAGAACGCCGTCTTACCGTAGTGTTGTGTTTGCGTGATTGTAACGCTCAGGCCACCCCGTTCAACCCCTCGCAGCCTGTCCTGGCCCATGCGCCGGCGTCATGCGTCGCTGTGCGCGTATTGAATCAAAACGGTCACGAAACGCTCATATTCAGCGGGCCGCTCTGTGGTCGGCTAAGCCCGTTTGTTGTCCAGCGGATTGGACGTGCTATGTCGGACTGGCACCTGCTCCTCGGAAACCGGGATCAGCTTCACGTGCCGCTCACGCAGACGGCCAAGACTGCCGACAGCCACCGCCGCCAACACGGTCGGCACCGCTGACACGAGCAAGGTTCGATCGACGCTCCACGCGAGCGCCATCAACTGCCCGCCGGCCAGCGGCCCAAGCACGGCGCCGAGCCTGCCGAAACCGAGCGCCCAGCCCGCGCCGGTAGCACGCGCCCTGGTCGGATAGATCGTGACCGCCAGTGCATTCAGGCCGGATTGGCCGCCCAGAATGCAGAATCCGGCGAATGCGATACACAAAACGTCGGCCAGCGGCACGGTATGAAAGTAGCTGATGCCGACGATGGCGATGCCACCGAGGGCAAAATTGGCAAACAACACCGCCGCAAAGCCGCGCCGATCGATCAACATGCCGAGCGCGAAGTTGCCCAGCAACCCGCCAAGCCACAGTGCCGTGCCCGCCAACACCGCTCGATTGGACGAATAGCCTGCACCGCTCATCAACACGGGAATCCATGCGGCGAGAAAGTACGCGCAAAGCATGTTGGCGAAGTTCGCAGCCCAGAGCAGCGGTGTGACGATTCGACGGCCTTCGCCCAGCAGCATCGCCAGTGTGTTGCCGCTGACTACCCTGTTCGCGGGTGGCAATGTGGGCATGGCGGCATCGGGCGCCACCCGGTGCAGCAGTAGCAAGGTACGTGGCGTTTGCGGGTGGCGCAGCAGGCAAAATTGCAGCGATTCGGGAAGCGCCGCGAACATTGCAAGGCACAACAGCGCGGTGAGCAAGGCACCCGCGTAAAAAACGCCGCCCCAGCCGAATGGCGCGATCACCAAAACCGCTATTCCGCCCCCTACCACACCGCCGACGATGTAGCCCGACGATACCGCCATCATCAGGCTCACGCGGATGCGTGCCGGACTGTATTCGCCCGCCAGCGCCATCGCATTTGGAACGATCGCGCCCATGCCGATACCAGCGGCAAAACGAATGCCGATCAGTGCGCCGATCGAGTTGGCAAAGGGTGTAAGCGCCATGCAAAGCGCGATCCAGGCGGTCGCCGCGATCAGCATCGGACGGCGGCCGATCGTGTCAGCAAATCCCGCGAGCACCAGCGATCCGGCGAACATGCCCAGCAATCCGGCCGCGAACACCGGCCCCAGCACGGAGCGGCTGGCACCCCAGGTTTTGATCAAGGCCGGAGCGGCATAAGCCATCGCCTGAACATCAAAGCCGTCGATCACCATGCACAACGCGCATAGGCCGAGCACGCGCCACTGCATGGCGGTAACAGGCCGGCCGTCGAACAGCGAAAATGCGGTTTCTTCACCTGGCGATGCCATGAATGTCTCCCAACCTGATTGCTTTAGTCGGTGCGGATTCGCGCAAACGGACGCGTCGCCACCGCACCGCTTATCTGTCATTCAACTCACTTTCATATCTTTTATTTGACGAAAACGACAAATGGCTAGCAAAAAAAATGAATGCGCGTCAGTCGCAGCCTCAGTCCACCGCCTCACCGTGAAGCAACTCGTATTGCCGAACCAATTCGGGGGCGCGCTTGCGCAAATCATCATGCGTGACACGTCCGGTACGACGCATGTAGTCGTAAGTGAAGCTGACCGGATCGAGATGCAGCTTGTCGCCGACGTTTTCATACCACTCAAGACTCTTTGCCGCAGCGAGCTGGAATCGATCTGAAGCGGAACGGCGCAACGCCTCGAAATACTCGAACACAGCGTTGAGATCTGTCCCATGAGCACACAAACCTTCGTATAGCGCGATCGAATCTTCCATCGCCATACGCGTACCGGAGCCGAGCGAGAAATGCACCGAACGTAGCGCGTCCCCGATCAGAATCATGTTCTCGTGATGCCAGTTCTCGTTCTTGACGGTCACGGCTTCAAACCATGTGGACTTGTTCGACAGCAGACCGTGTCCGTCCAGGTCGTCGGCGAAAACCTGCTCGCAGAAGGCGCGGCTGTCCGCATCGCTCATCTCGGCCAATCCGGCGCGTGCCCACGCCTGCGGATCCGTTTCGATCAGAAACGTACTCATCCCGTCGGCGTACTCGTAACTATGGGCGATGAAAACACCAAACTCGGTTTCGCGAAAGATCAGCGAGACAGCATGAAACGTTTTGCTGGTCCCGTACCAGGCAAATTTGTTGCGACGCTGCACGAACGACGGTTTGAACGCATCCGCATGTTGTGCGCGAGTCCGGCTGTTCACGCCGTCTGCCACCACCACGAGATCTGCCTGACGCAATGCACCCAGATCATCCACGCGAGCATTGAACTGCAGATCGACGCCCGCCGATCTGCATTCGGCATGCAGAAACTGCAGCAACGCAATGCGCGCGACCCGCGAAAAGCAATTGCCAGGTATTGGCACGTGCACGCCGCGGTGAACGATTTCCATATGCTCCGAACGCACGTGGCCGGCCGTAAACCGACGGAAGAACTCAGGATCCGATTTCTCGAGAAACGATAGTGCGACATCCGAGAACACCACACCCCAACCGTAAGTGGCGCTGGCGTCATTCTGTTCGAAGACGCGAACCGTCCACTCCGGAAAGCGTCGTTTGACCAGATACGAGAGAAACAGCCCGCCGGGCCCTCCTCCTACGATATTGATGTTCATCCTCAGTCTCCTGCGTCTGACTCGAGCGCCGTGCGCTGCGCGGCGACTTCCATCAAACGGTTGCGAAATTCCACGGGTATGGCGATCGAACGACGTTCGGGCCACGCTATGCAGATTGGACTCAGCGTCACCGACGCAAATACGCTCACTGACGGGGCTATGTCGACACCCTCGAAGGCGGTCATGTCAGGCCTCGGCCGGCGCGACTGGCGTCGCAAACGTCTCAGTCAGCAACGCACCTCCGCCAGGAATCTTCGCGTCGAGTCCCAGCTTGTCGAGCATCCGCCGCGTCGTGCATACCGCGGTCGACGTCACCGGAATGCCGAGCCGCGCCTGGATCGCGTCGATAGCCGGCAGCGATTGCATCTGCACACAGGCCGACGCGACGACGACATCGACATTCGCCACATTAAGCATCCCCACATCTTGCAGAAGCTGCATGGGGTCACGCCGTCCCACGTCCAGGTTATCGGGAATCTCGAATGAGAGCGCGTCGACCACCTCGATCCCCTCGCTCTCGATGTATTCCACCACCAGTTTGGTCAGCGGCTTCATGTAGGGCGCCATCAATGAAATTCTGCGGGCACCCATGATCTTCAGACCTTCTATGAGCGCTCCCGCTGAAGTCATCACCGCCGCATCGCACTGATTGGCTTTGACCACCTCGGCCAACTCCCTTTCCACCGTACGGTGATAGCCCGGCCCCATGGCCATGATCGCGACAAGACAGGCGGTGCTCATCACGTCCATGCGGGCGTCAGCGAGTTCCGCGGCGCATCGCAAGCCTTCCTTGTTCATGGCGACGAGTTCTTCCTTCGTCACCTTGTGCATACGCATGCGGCTCGAATGAAACGTGAAGCGTTCCGGCGCCAGCGTTTCACGGAGGCGCAACAAGGCGGGCACTTCGGTTTCCATCGTCGTGTTGGAACTCGGCACGATCTGGCCGATCCGGTAGGCGATCTTACTCATGTCAATGATCCTGTCTGGAAGGTGAAACATTCGCCGCAGCTTCGGATTCGATGGTCTGCGCGATGATCCGGCGCATGGCGGGTTTGTCGACTTTGCCGACCCGCGTGACCGGAAACTCATCCACGATTTCGATCCGCTCCGGACATTTGAACTTCGCGAGTCCCTGTGACGAGAGGAAGTCGATCATCTGGGGGATATCGGGCGCGTCATGGCCTTCGCGGATGATCAGAAACGCACAGCCCTTTTCTCCGTAGAACGGATCGGGCATCGCCACGAGTTTTGCGTCCAGTACCGCCGGGTGGTGGCTCATCAACGCTTCGACTTCCTCGGCACCGATTTTTTCGCCACCGCGATTGATGTTGTCGCGCAGGCGTCCTTCAAATGAAAAGTAAGTCACCCCATCGATGACATGGGCGCGCATCATGTCCCCGGTCCGGAAGAAACCCTTCGACGTAAAGGCTGTGGCATTGGCCTCAGGCGCGTTGTAGTAGCCTCTCAGGCTGGACGGACCACGAAAACACAGTTCACCCACTTCGCCTAACGCGACGGGCGATTCATTGTCGGCATGGAGCAGAACGAGTTCGTCATGTTCGCAACCTGATCGCCCATGCGTGTGATGACGCACGAACTCGCCGGCAGCCGGTCCCGAACCGATCAGCAATCCTTCGGTTGTGCCGTACATATTCGAACTGGTCACGCCGAGAAACGCTTCGAGCCCATCGGCTCGAGTCAGACAAAAGAACAGCTTGAGCGACGACAGGTCGTAGTCGAGCACTTCGGGGCACGCCATGATCTGCGGCGCGACCGGTCCGATCGAAACGGCATGCGTTACACGATGCTGCTCGATCAGTTCCGCCATCCGCACGATATCGACCTTCGGCATCAACACCGTGGTTTGCCCGAGGGATATCGTGGGCACCAGCGCATACAGATGCGCCGCGTTGTGAAGCAAGGGCAGTGACCAGATCAGCGTGGCGTGTTCGCCCGCCTCCACGTGCCTGGACCAGGCTTCCGCATGCGCGAGATATTCGGCGTGAAAACGCGGGATGATCTTGGGCACCCCGGTCGTGCCGCCAGAGAGCTGGAAGCTCAAGACGTCTTCCGAGCCGATATGCACACCGCTCAGAACGGCCCTGGCGTCCGCCAGCGAGATCGACTCCAACAATGCGAACATCGATTGCGCCCCCGCCGGTGCGTCGCCGCGCGCAACAACCAGGCGTTTGAACGACGGATGCTCGACGCACATCTTCTGCGCAAAGCCGACCAGGTCGAACTGTCCCACGTCGGCCTGGACGAAATACGCTTGCGGCAACGACAGGCTCGCCAGCTTGCCGATTTCGACCTCGCGGTACTGCGGCAGCGCACAGACCGGAACAATGCCGCTCTTGTAACAGGCACACAAAGCCAGTGCGGTGTCGATCGTCGTCCCCATCTGGAACACGGCGCGTGCTCCGGGTTCGAGTCCGAGTTTGAGCAAGGCCGCGGCCAGACGGTCGCTTTGTTCATCCAGCGCGCGGAACGTGATGCTGCGCTCGTCGCTGATCAAAGCCAGTTTGTCGGGAAGACGTTGTGCCGTCTCTGCGAGCGCCTGGCCGAACGTCTTGTCGACCCACGCGCCGACCTGAAAATAGTGCTGAGCGACCGACGGCTCGCAATACGCGACGCCTTCGAGCGGATAATGGATACCTGCCATGTCTGTCTTCTCCAGTCGACCCGTTCTTATTGTTCGACGATGCGAACGCGGTCTTTGTCAAACGTATCGATACGCCCGCACAACCCGCCGGTGAACAATCCATACCAGACGGCCGGTTTCAAACCTAGCTCCTTACGATTGAACTCGAGTGCCTCTTTCGATTCAATCAGAAAGTAGCCCGGCGCCGGCTGTGATACGCGATAACCCGGATTGCGCCGTGCTGCATCAACTACGCTCGCGAACTCCGCCAGCGCCGGCACGAAAATGCTGGGGCCTTCGCTCTTTATGCCGCATTGCCCACTCAGTAGTCTGCCCTTTTCCTGCCATACCACGTCAATCTTCCGGACCTGCCCCTCGTGACTGCTCGCAGCCTGTTCCGCCATGATTGCGGCCTCCAGCGTGAGCGCTGCGTCCCGCGCGTCCAGCGATTGCAGTTCGCGCAGCTTGACTGTGATCTCGATGAAATAGCCGTTCGGGTCGCGAAAGTAGATCGATTCGATGACTTCGTGCTGCGTTGTCGATGAGACCTCGACGCCCTTGGCCTCGAGCATCTCCTTCCAGGCCAGTAACTGTTCGGCACTGTCGGTGAGCCACGCGGTGTGCGTCGCATCGAATACATGGTCGTCTGGCGTCGGCGGCATCAAGGGACGCTCTTGCGGCCGTGGTTCGCCCAGATAGTAGAAAAAGGCGATCGTGCTGCCGTTGCCGCTATCGAAGAAGAAATGAAGAAAGTCCGGGTGGCTCTCCGGACCCCAGCCTCGCGCGGAGATCGTATGGACGAGCGGCAGACCCAACGTGTCGCGATAGAACTCGATGGTTTCGCGCAGCTTCCACGTCGGGCGCGCCGTGTGATCGACGCCCGACAGCCTAAGCGGTACTGATTGATTCATTCGTCAACTCCCGAGTTACAAGAAAGACCGTTCATGCAGCCATGCGCCGACCGCTCGCGCGGCGACTGCCCGGCCGGGTTCATCCCCGTCATCCAGCGGTCTGCCGTGATGATCGCCACGCACGCGAATGTGGGTCTTATCGTTCGAGCCGATAGCGGCAAAAATGTCGGTAATGGCTAATGGAAAAGTAGTTTGATCACCGGTGTATTCGAGCAGCAACGAGGGCACGGTGACCGAGGGCGCGGTTGCTTCCAGCGCCGCATTCGACGACAGACCGGACCATGTCGAAAGCCAGGACTCCGGAGAACACAAGCGTCCAAACCCGACCGAACCATAGTTCGAGACGACCGGATTCGGCGACCACAGCGAACCGGGCTTGCGGTCGGACGGATCGAGCGACGGGTCCAGACAACGTAGGTCGGCGTCCGTCCGCCATACGGTCATGACCGGCGTGTGGTTGGCCTCGAGCTTCTGCCGGCGAGTCGCAAGCTTGTCCTTCACGGCTTGCCGCGCGCCCTGGCGCACGGCGATCAATTGCCGGGCCATCTGGTCAAGGCGCGCTACGCGGTCCCGCTGCGCAGCACGATAGCGGGCGACGAACTCAGTGCCATAGCGCGTCGCGCCGGGTTCGCGGGAGTAGCCGTTCTCGGCGTTGAACGGGTTCAGCGTATCGTCGATCGATAACGCATCGCCTTCGTCGGTCACGGAAGGATCGATGCACCCCATCAATAAGCGGCCCTGCCCCGGATGCGGCGCCAGATAAATCATGCCGTCCACCATCGGCATGGTCGCGCTCGCCAGATGGGTGGCGCGACCACCCGGTGTCCTGGTGATCCGGTCCTGCGCGGAAAGCGCGGATTGCTGGATGTAAAAACTATAGAGCCCGGAACCGCCTGAATTGCCGAGCAACACGATGCGTTCGAAGCCTGCCTCGCGCAGGTAGCGCAAGCCGGCCGCGACATCGTGCAAGGCAAGTTCATGCTCGAGCCGAAGGTCGTTGCCGACCGAACGAGCCGCTTGAGCCCAGACCGACGCCCCCGCGCGCAGCAATCCGGGAATCAGATAGTGGAACGTGAAGTTCTCGCGCGGATGCATCAGGCAAACGACTGTTTTCGTCGATGCGCCCCGGTACAGAACACCGCAGGTGGCCGCGCCGTCTTCGGTGCGCAGCGTCGCGCTGGTCTGTTGTGTGGCATGCGGCAGCGCATCGGGAAACCAGTCAATCATCAACGCGTGAGGACGTTCGAGAACCGCTCCGGCTGGCATATTGCTCATATCAATGTCTCCGTATTCGTTGACGTTAGTATAGCTTTTTTGACGTATTCGTCAAATTACTGACAAAAAATCTGGCCTCGCCTTGAGTGTCACCTTGAGTGTCGCCTCGATGGGCGTCCCGAGCGTCGACTGCTACACGTCGACGAGGGGCGGTGTCTCCTAACCAGCCGATTTGATAAAAATCCAACGGATCGGCAAACGGTATAAAGTGGCGCCGTCTATCACACTGGACTCGCAAGGTGCTCCCATGCTGGATCTCAACGACTTCCGCTATTTCGTTCGCATCGTGGAGTGCGGCGGACTCACCGCCGCGAGCCGCAATCTGAACGTGCCAAAGTCGACGGTAAGTCATCGTCTTCAGCAACTTGAAACAGCGCTCGGCGTTCGACTCGTCAACCGGACCTCACGCAGGCTCAGCATGACCGATGCAGGCGACGTGTTCTACCGGCATGCGGTCGCGATGCTGGAACGCGCCGACTTCGCCGAAAGCGCCGTGCGCGAACGCCTTGCCGAGCCGAGCGGCACGATCCGCTTCACCACCGCGGTGGCGACCTCGCTGTTCGCCATGCGGCAGATCATTCCGGATTTCATTCAACGCTATCCGAAGGTCAATGTGATCCAGCACATCAGCGACGAGCAGGTCGACATTGCGGGCGGCAACTACGACCTCGCGCTGCGCTCGCACACCGGTCCATTGTCTGACTCGACCCTGGTGCAGCGCACGCTGGCTCCGGCACCGTGGTTTCTGTTCGCCGCGCCCCGCTACATCGAGCGCTACGGTATGCCGCTCGCGCCGGAGAACCTCGCCGGACACGACACATTGGTCATGTTGAGACACAACAGTCCAATGGCCTGGAAGCTCAAGCACCCAATGCACGGAGAAAGGGTGCTGCCGCTCAAACCTCGGCTGGCCGGCAATGACATCGTGACCCTCAAGCAGGCTGCGCAAGATGGCCTCGGCATCGTTGCCCTGCCCGCCTACGTCTGCAGCGAAGACATGCGATCCGGCGCACTCCAGCGGGTCTTGCCGGACTGGTTGGCCGGCGAAGCCAGTATCACGGCGGTCATCCCGTTTCGCCATGGCATGCTGCCCTCCGTTCGCGCATTCCTGGACTTTCTGGTCGAGCGCATTCCACTGGTCGTCGCGTCATGACGCATCGTCCATCTCATTGGACATGAGTTCCAGGCAAGCCATCTTGTTGTCTCCCTGAAGCGGGCCCATTCTGAGCACACAGCCGTGTCGACATCGATCGATCGGTTCATCGAGCGCTTGAAGCGCCGCCAATGTGTTCAGGAGTACAACAATGAAGATGTCCAGACGTGAAGTCCTCATTACAGGTGCGGCAGCGGCAGTTGCCGCAGTCGGTACGGTTACCGGTACCGCAGCCGCCGTAGGGGTGGAAAAACAATCCGGCAGCACCGAAGCCAGTCGATCGCTAAAGTCAGTCAAACATTTCGATATCCTTATAGTCGGAGGTGGATCGGCCGGCGCCGTTCTCGCGACACGACTGAGCGCGGACTCGCGCCGCCGCGTTCTGTTGCTGGAAGCCGGACCGAACTTCGCGCCTAACGACTACCCTCAGGTATTGAAAGACGCCAATATCGTCGCGGGCTCGCCGGCCTATGACTGGCACTACCACACCGATGACGCCGCCAGTCTCGGCCACGACATCCCCGTGCCCAGAGGCCGTGTGGTCGGCGGCAGCTCGGCAGTCAATGCCGCCGTCGCAATACGCGCTCGCCCGGCCGATTTCGACCGCTGGGCCAAACGCGGCATTGAAGGATGGTCGTGGGAGGACGTGCTGGCCGCCTACAAGTCGATGGAAAATACGCCCTCCGGCGATGACGAGTGGCACGGACGTACCGGCCCATTTCCGATCCGGCAGCGTACAGCGGCGGAAAACACGCCGTCGATGCGAGCCTTCGTTGACGGCGCAGAAGCGCTGGGCCTGAACCACGTCTCGGACTTCAACGGTGCGGACCAACACGGTGCCGGGCCCTACACGCTCAATGTCGTCAATGGCGTGCGCATCAATACGGGCATGGCCTATCTGAGCGCCGCCGTGCGTGCGCGGCCGAATCTCACGATCCAGGGCGGTGCCGAAGTGGATCGTGTGGTCTTCGAAGGTAAGCGTGCCGTGGGCGTCAAGCTGGTCGACGGCCAGGTCCTGTCCGCGGGTGAAGTCATTCTCGCGTCGGGGGCGTTCGGCAGCCCCGCAATTCTCATGCGCTCGGGTATTGGGCCTACCGCGCATCTCGCCGACTTCGGCATCGCAACCGTCGCCGACCTGCCGGTAGGGAATCGACTGCAGGATCATCCGTTTTTCTACAACGTCTACGCCCTCAAGCGCGAAGCAAACGCGATGAAGCCCGCCTCCGGCGCGCTAGTGTGGACACGCTCTCAGAGCGCGGCACCCGGCGATCTCGACCTGCATATCTCGGGCACGCATCTGATCGACCCGAAGCTCAGCCCCACCGGCGGCGCGATTGTCCTGGCATGCGCGGTGACACTGCCGAAGTCGATCGGTCAATTGCGGCTCTCGAGCCGCGATCCACGCGCCGCACCGGACATTCGCTACAACTTCTTCGATGACCCGAATGATCTCGACCGGCTGGTCGAAGCCGTGCAGTTGTCCCGGCAGATCGGCCGAACCGCACCATTCCTGGATGTGATCGATCACGAGATGGCGCCGGGCAACACGGTGGACGACGGCAAAGCGCTCAGGGCGAACATCGTTTCGAATGTCGCTGCGTATCTGCACCCTACTTCGACCGTGCCGATGGGCGCCGACTCGGATCCCTCCGCGGTGGTCGACGCCTGGGGCAAGGTACGCGGCGTCGAAGCGCTGCGGGTCGTCGACGCATCGATTATTCCCGACATCCCGTCGGCCCCGACGAACGTCACGACCATCATGGTGGCCGAGCGCATCGCCGCAAAATTGTCCACGTGAATCAGCGCGGATTCCAACAATTTCAGCATTTTGGAAAACAGAACATGACGACCCAAGCATTGCTCACGCCGACAGAAGTCTGGAGCGCGAAAATCTACAGTAACGGATGGAAGACCCCCGGTCTCGGCACCGAGCGTGTGATCGAGAAGGCAACGGGCGCGACGCTCGGGGAAATCGGTATCGCGTCGCCGGAGGATGTATCCGTAGCGGCCGCAATCGCACGCGAGGCACAAAAGGACTGGGCGAAAACACCGGGCCCGCTGCGCGGCGATGTACTCAGGGAATTTTCCCGCCTGGTGCTGGCGCACGCCGAGGAACTTGCCGATCAGATCGTCAGGGAAACAGGCTCGATCAGGGCGAAAGCATGGTGGGAAGTCCAGATGTCCGCCCGCGAGGTTCTGGAAGCCGCGGCGCTCGGTAGTCAGCCAATGGGCGTGCTCACGTCCACCGCCGAGGCAGGTCGCCAGAGCATAGCGAGGCGCATCCCAGTGGGCGTCATCGGCGTCATCACACCCTGGAACTCGCCATTCATTCTGGGCTCGCGAGCCATCGGCCCGGCCCTCGCGATGGGCAACGCGGTGATACTGAAGCCCGATTCGCAAACACCGGTGGCGGGCGGCGTGAGTTTCGCGCGCCTGTTCGAAGAAGCCGGCCTGCCGGCCGGACTCTTCCATGTTCTGCCCGGCGGCGCCGACACGGGTGCCGCACTGGTCCAGGAACCGCTCGTCGATATGATCAGCTTCACGGGGTCGACCCCCGTGGGCCGGCAGATCGGCTCGATCGCCGGCGGACAGCTCAAGCGTGTCTCGCTGGAGCTCGGCGGCAACAATCCCTATATCGTGCTGGACGACGCGGATATCGAGGCGGCGGCGAGCGCCGGCGCGTGGGGCGCGTTCTTCCATCAGGGACAGATTTGCCTCACCGCCGGGCGCCATCTCGTGCATGAAGACATCGCGGATCAATACGCGCAAGTGCTGGCGAGAAAAGCCAAGGCGCTGACCGTCGGCGATCCCTTTGACGAGAAGGTGCAACTCGGCCCCATCATTAATGAACGTCAGGCCGCCAATGTCGAGCGCATTGTCGCCGAGACGCTCGCCAAAGGCGCGAAGGCATTGACCGGCGGTTCGCGTAACGGACTCTTTTTCGAACCGACTGTGCTCACGGGCGTGACACGCGGCATGGCCGCGTTCGACGAGGAGATCTTTGGCCCCGTCGCGCCGATCACCACGTTCCGGACCGACGACGAGGCGGTCGAGCTCGCCAATGCGACTGAGTACGGTCTTGTCGCGGCCGTCGCCTCGGCCAATCTCGCCCGCGCGCAAAGCATCGCCGACCGGCTTCACACCGGTGTCATCCACATCAACGATCAGACCGTGCTGCACGAGGTGTATGGCCCGATCGGTGGAGTCGGCGCATCGGGCAACGGCTTCAACCACAGCACGCTGACCAACGCCGATCAGTTCAGCGAGTGGCAGTGGATCACGACCCGGTCGCGGCTTCCCGCCTATCCGTTCTGATCCGGGCACGCGCGGACGACGTACACGCGGCGCCCGCGTCTTCAGACCCGATGCTGCCATTTGCGAAAGCGCGAAGCAAACTGTCGAACCTGTCGATACCCGATCGACACCGTCACGCTTCATACGCGTTCGGCCTGAACTGCCTCGGGGTTGCGCCGACAAGCTTACGCATCATTCTTCT
>OVEP011218194.1_pt1 | contig 26888 bp, 23 predicted proteins | sample 1779801 | NCBI WGS metagenome assembly OVEP01 (sample SAMEA3914791, study PRJEB12502) | metagenome | biome: forest; material: soil | place: Canada | collected 2011-07-03 | depth 0.1 m
GTCGCCTGCGAAGCTGCCAAGGAAAGCCCCCACCGGCCCGCCGGCGGATCCAAGAAAAGCGCCAATTGAACTCCCTAGAGAGCCAAGCACCTCCCCTGCTTCGGTGGTTGGTGTTAATATGAGATTTCCCAGCTGTTGGCCAAGAAATGCAGCGATATTATCACCATATAATGTGTTAATATTCGCGGTGGAGTTGAACAATGCGTGCCCAATAGTGCTTGAGATAGCTGTATTGACAACCACTCCGGCAAGCTGAGCCCCGAATCCATGCAGCCCAATAGCATTCATTATGTCATTAGTTAATTGAGAACTAATTACTGAACTCAATGTCCCGTTAAATGACCCCTGTAGCTCTTCGCCAATACTCTGAGCTGCAGATGTACCCATTACCTGCATTTCTTGAGATAGGTCCAATCCTAAATACTGTCCAATATCTTCGCCAATTGCGCCAAGTAAAGTGCCAACGGCGATCTGGAGAAATGGGTTTCCGTTCGCAATAACATTACCTATATCGCTTCCAATAATACTGCCTACGCCTTCGAGTTCGTCCGCTAGATGCAATGTTCCTTGTGGAAGCGATCTGGTTGCAACAACCCCGGTTGCCTCTTGAATCGCAAGGCTTGCGTAGGGGTCACTGTCGAGAATGGACGTGTCGCCAGCGTTCGCTGCCTGGGCCTCGGCAACCGATATGGTTGCAACCCCGGTCCCCATGACGTCACCGCCCTGTTGTGAGACAAGGTAACCTGTGCCGTTTATGAAGTCTACGAATACAGGCTCGGTGCCGGAGGCACTCGTAACTTCCTGCACATAAAAATCTCGCGCCTCCGAGGTAATATCACCAATATCAGTAATTGGAATATTGATACCCATTTCCGACAGCGCCTGATCCTCATCGAAGATCATAGCATCAGTTGGGACATCCCTCGTCAGATGCCCGCTAATCGGATTCAGGGTAGCGGGCCCGGCAAAATATGCGAGTGGATTGAAACTTATACCCGTTCCCTGCGAAATGACATCTTCGCCTTCCGAGAAATTTTCACTGCCCGTCTGCGGGGCGAAGGCTCCGAATGTCAGAGAATTAAACAATGTACCGAGAATTCCAAAGTCCCCGGGGGCCGAAACGGTCGTCACGTTATTCAGGCTAAATCTTGGATCAGATGGCGCTAATATTCCAGTGGCGACCGTCATGACATAGCCTGCAAGGGAGTGACCTCCCACGAGAAACGAAGTGTCGCTGGAATAATTCTGAGCAACACTCTCCATCCACTGTGCCGCGAATTGCTCCGTATTATAAAGTGGAGTACCCTGAAAATCTGGGATTCCGAGTGCCAGCTGCATATCATCCGAAAGTGTGACATAAGCAGCAACGCCGTTCTGTATTTGCGTACCGGATCCCAGAAACTCTATTTGGCCGGTTCCGATGCTCTGAACCGCAATAATTCCAACTCCAGTTTGAGGCGACCCCGTGCTGTTGACGTAAAGATAATTAGAAGTCACGAATTCCATATACGCTTCTGCGTTTGGCAAACCTCTGAAAGCCATTTGCAGATACTGCTCATTCCAAGTTCCGTCAGGGTTTACTGGCGATAACGGATTGCCATTAGAATCAACAAATGTGGTATTCGTCTTGCCATAAGGCAAATAATTTAGAATGCTCTGCATAATCGCTGTACTCGGATCAGCAACACCTGTGGTCATTGGACGTCTCCGAATTTTGTATTCATCATAAGTGTGTAAATATCAGTTACATGGGTGCATAACAGACCCGCAGCGGCATCGCTGTATCTGGCATAATAGGTGGCGCTTTGGGCGTATATCGTCCCGTCTCCGCCACGAAGTGATTGAACATCCCGCGACACCGGCCCAGTTACAGATTGATCATCGTAAGAATTCACCAAGACGTACTGGTATCCTTGTACGTCGAGTGGACCAACGTATCGCCAGACAAGACAGGTCTGGTCAATGCCCTTTCGAACTGGATATCCATCGATTGAGGTGTCCGGTTCACGAACCATCCGAGTGAGATCATAGCAGTCCGATGAGTGAAGAGGTTTGACTTCTATCGCGTAATCACCGAGAGGCGCGTTTTCACCAAGCAATTCGCGTTCGCTTGGTCCGATATGTCCAATGTAGACGTCGATTCGTCTAGCTCCAGTTATGCCAAGTAGACGAAACACATATTGCAGGCTTGACGTACCGTTTCCAGTTTCAATCGGAACTATTTCATCTGTACTTTTCGGATCGTAGGCCTTTGAGATTAAGAGAAGGCTTTTCAGCGGTTGCGGCGATACAAACCAATGCGCGTGTGACTCGGTCTCGCACTTGGACGCATAGGCGGCTTCGGCAGAGTGATACTCGATGCCCGAACATGACGTAAACGACAAGAATAGGGTCGTTGTGAATATAATCGGGAATTTATTCGGAGGAATATTCTTAGAGAAAGCCATATCTCACTCCGGGAAAAAATGCTGTCGGATTAGCCAATTACGCACGTTTTACGCTCACTACGCGACATTATCGCGAATATCTCATCGATTAGGCGACGGATAGCGCCCCAGTTTCGGGCGCGCCAACCTGCCAAGCTTAATCTGTCGCGCGCCGCCAAAGCGATTGAAGACGAACGAAATTGTCAGCGCTTCCACATGCAGGCATACCCAAAATCTCGGCGCCCTCGGCGCCTTCAGATAGAGCTCTTGCACAACCTTCGGCTACTTCGACCTGCTCTTCGGATATCTGATCCCGGGTTGTTGAGACGATCTGCGTATGCGAGGATGTTTTCGCAGCCCCAGAGGACCAGACCGCGCCCGTGACAAGGCCACGTTCTTTTAGAGCCTCACGTCTATATTCGTCAGCCAAAGATGGATTGCTGGCAATATGTTGCAGGCCATATTGCAACATTATCGAATAAGCTAGCTGAGCTTGGGAATCGCCGTTATCAGCGTCCCGCCTCAGTGTCTCGGGTGGGATGATCGTTGCAAAATCCACGGCGGTACTCAACCACGCGCCGTATCGAGGGGACACCGTCGCACAAGCGGTAAGCAGCGGGAAAACGCACACGAACGGCACTAACAATCGCATTTGCTCTCCATCATCACTTTTCCCGGCCCGCCTCGCGCACAGCTCTTGCGACAGGCGACCAGAGATACTCAATTACCGTACGCTTACCTGTTACAATTTCGAGGCTCGTTGACATCCCCGCCGATAGCACAGCCATTCGGCCGTTCGCCTTCAGTGCGGCTTGAGTCAATTTAACGCGAATAGGAAAGACAAGCCCCCTGTGCTCATCCACAGTTGAGTCGGGAGAGACATGTTCCACAACCCCTTGGAGAACACCGTAGCGCGTGAAAGGATAGGCATCAAGCTTAATTGTCACCGGCTGGCCCTCATGTACGAAGCCGGCATCCCGGTTCAGCAAAAGCCCTTCAGCAACCAATTGTTCCCCATCCGCCACCAGGGTAACGAGTGGTTTGCCGACCTCGGGGGTCTGGCCGATCGTGGTGACGGTGACCTCCTGAACTGTTCCTGAGACCGGCGCCGTGAGGGTCATGTGGGCCTTCTTGTCGTCGGCCTTTGTCAGGGCTTGGCTTCGTTCGGCGACGCTGCCTTCAGCCTCGGCGCGCTCTTGGGCGGCAGTCCCCAGGAACTCCTCCTTCGTCTGGGCCTCGTCGCTGCGAAGAGAATCAACTTGGGCCTTGGCCTCCTCCAGATGCGCCTTCTGACCGGCGAGATCCTGCTGCGCGGAGATATAGGCTTGCTGCGTCTGCAACAACTTCTGCCGCGCGCCAAACCCCTCATTCGACAGCTCTTTTTCGCTCTCGTACTGCTCCTTCAGCAACGGCAAGGTCTGCTGAAGCTTGTCGATTTCCGCCTGGGTCGAGCCCACGGCATCCTCGGCGCCGCGGCGACGCTCCTCGATCGACTGAACTTTCGCCTGGTATTCCTCGATGCGCGCTGAGACGAGTGCCTTTTCCGCAGCCACCGCGGTCGGTGATGCGCCGGAGGGCGGCGTAAAATCGGCGCCCCGGCCCGCGCCGTAGGCCAATAAAGCATTGTCGCGCGCCCGCGTCAGCGCCGCGGTCGACAGATCGACGGCGGCCGATTTGGAGTCGGCCGAGGCTTCCGTCGGATCGAGCTCGATCAGCACATCGCCGGCATTGACGTGCTGGCCCTCGTGCACATTGATGGCGCGGATGACTCCCTGTTCGGAGGCCTCCACCGAGCGCAGCCGGCCGCTCGGCACCAATCGTCCCTCTGCAACCGCAACTTCATCAACCTTGGCGAGACACGCCCAGCCCAGCGCGGTCAGCGCGGCCAAAATGATCAGCCACAGGATGATACGCCCGATCGGCGACGGCGGGCTTTCCATGACCTCGAGCGCGGCCGGCAGGAAGTCGGTGTGACTGAGTTGCGTGCGGTTCGCCTGGCGACGCCTGTTTTCATCGCCCCAGGCCTGGACCAGGACTTTCGCATGACGGAACATCAGCGCGCTCCCTCAGTCTGCAGTCGCCACAGCTTGGCATAAACGCCCCGCGCCGCCAGAAGGCCATCGTGCGTGCCCTCCTCCACAATAGCGCCGTTCTCCATAGTGATGATGCGCGAGGCCAGGCGGATGGCCGACAGCCGGTGGGCGATGATCATCACCGTGCGGCCCTTGACGATATCGCGCATATTGGCCTGGATGATCGCTTCGGATTCCGCGTCCAGCGCCGAGGTCGCCTCGTCGAAGATCAGGATCCTTGGATTGGCGATCAGGGCGCGGGCAATGGCGATGCGCTGGCGCTGGCCGCCCGAAAGATTGGCGCCGCGCTCCTCGATCTCGGTATCGTAACCTTCCGACAGTTCCAGGATGAACTCGTGCGCCCCGGCCAGTTTGGCCGCCTGAATAACCGCTTCCATCGGCATGGCCGGGTTGGCGATGGCGATATTTTCGCGGACCGTGCGGTTGAACAGGAAGTTTTCCTGCAGCACGACCCCGACCTGGCGCCGCAGCCAGGCCGGATCGACCAGGTTGAGATCGACGCCGTCGACCAGGATGCGACCCGCCTCCGGCACATAGAGCCGTTGCGCCAGCTTGGTCAGGGTGCTCTTGCCCGAGCCGGACGGGCCGACGATGCCGATAACCTCTCCGGCCCGTACATTGAGATTAATGCGCCGCAGGGCTTCGCGGCCGCCGGGGCGGTAGCGGAAGGTGACATCGTCGAAGGTGACGTCGCCGTTGATTGTCGGCAGGGCCGACCGCGACGGCTTGAATTCCGCTTCGACCGGCGTATTGAGAATATCGCCAAGGCGGCTAAGGCCGACGCGCGCCTCCTGAAACTGCTGCCACAGGCCGGCCAGGCGCAGCACCGGCTCGGCGACCCGTGCGGCCAGCATGTTGAACGCCACCAATTCGCCGACCGTCAGCTTGCCGTCGATTACCAGCTTGGCACCGACATAGATGATCAGAACGAGCGAGATCTTATTGACCAACTGAATGGCCTGTCCGCCCCAGATATTGATCTTGGCGGCGCGAAAGCCGGAGCGGACATAGGCAGCAAGCAGGCGTTCCCAGCGCTGGTGCATTTGTGGTTCGAGCGCGCTCGCCTTCAGCGTCTGCACCCCGGTGACGCTTTCAACTAGGAAGGCCTGGCCCTCAGCGCCGCGGCGGAAGCGCTCGTCGATCCGTCGCCGCAGCAAGGGCGTCAGGGCGAAGCAGATAACCGCGTAGAACAGGATCGTGACGATAACGACCGCGAACAGCCACGGCGAATAGAACCACATGACCACGAGAAAGATCACCGTGAAGATCATGTCGATAATCAAGGTCACGGTCGACGAGGTCAGGAACTCCCTGATAGTATCGAGCTCGCGAATGCGGGCGATCGAATCCCCAACGCGGCGCGTTTCGAAATAGGCCAGCGGCAGGCCGAGCAGGTGACGATACAGCTTGGCCCCCAATTCGACATCGACGCGATTGGTCGTATGGGCAAACAGGTGGGCACGCAGTGCGGAGAGCAGGGCTTCGAACACCGTGACCGCCAATAGGCCGATCGCCAATACGTCCAGCGTCGTCAGGCCCTTGTGCACCAGCACCTTGTCGATCACGACCTGGAAGATCAGGGGCGTGGCCAAGGCAAACAGTTGCAGGACGACGGACGCCACCAGAACGTCGAACAAGAGATGGCGGTACTTGACCAGGGCCGGAATGAACCAGGTCACGTCGAAGCGGCCGGCAATGACGGCTTCAGCACGGGTCGTGATCAGTACCAGATCGCACGTCGTTTCCTCGGCCAACTGCGCGCGGCTCCAACGTTCCGGCGGCCGGTCGGGCCGCTGGATCAGCACTTCGTCGTCACGCACTGCGCCGATCAGGAGAAATTGACCGGCTTTGTCCTCGGCGATTGCTGGCAGCGGGACGGTGGCTATTTTATCTAGACGGATACGCCTGCTCGCTGCCTTGGCGCCGAGTTTACGCGCCAGACTGACAAGGTCGCGCGCTTCAGCGGGCGCAGCCTTCCCCAGGGCGTGGCGCAACTGATGCGCGTCCGCCGGGATCAGGTGAAATTGCAACAGTAAGACTAGGCACGCCAAGCCGCTATCGGTCTCGATGACCGGTCCTCCCCCTTCTGCCAAAACGCCCCCCACATTCAAAAAAACCCTCATTGCATAAGGGTTTTGTAGCGACGCAACTTGCGACCTGGAGGCGATCAAATCCATTTCGGGGGACTTGTCAAGCGGCGCATGACATGTCATTCGGTGAATCCGACAGCCGGTTTCACTGCCGGAATGTAAGGGGGATGTTGGAGTGCGTTTCTATTTGCAATTGAAACTCGCCTTGCTTGCGACGCTGATTATTGCAAGTCCCGCGGGTCCTTCGGCGATGGCCGAAAAGGCCGAGATCTATCGTTTTGGCATGTGGAAACTGCATACGCATTTCGACACTTTCAATGGTCAAATGGTTTGCCAGTTGCACACCGATTATGTCGACTTCGACGGCCATGTTCTGAGTTTTCACTTGAATGGTAATCCCTCTTCGGTCGATGCCGAGGTCCGGATCAATTCCGGGCCCATCCTTCATGCCGGCGACTATCAGGAAAGTCTTGAGTCGACGCAGATCTTCTACCAGTCTGGCCCCTTGAACAGCCGCGACGACGGCGTGTTACGGATGCCGGCACGGCTCTTTGCCGAGGCAGCCTATGTCGATGTACGGGCCAATCCTCGCCTTCACATCAAACACTTCAATTTTGACGGATTTCCCGCCGCCCTTGCCTATATGCGGGCTCACGGATGCGCCACAGATGAGACGAGGAACTGATGATGTTCGCACTCTTGATCACCGGACTTTTGCTAGACCACTCCAGGCCCGCGGCGTCCACCCCTGCAGCACCAGTTCCGGCCGTGTCTTCGGTCCAGTCTCCATCCGGCGCCGATTATATCCAGATCCGCCAAGCCTTATACGGGCCTACCTGGGGCCGTTACAAAAACCTGTCCTTGGTGCTGACGCAGACCTGCGGCAGCCAGTCAAGCTATTGCGAGACCTATTGCCCTAAAGAAGGCTTGGGCAGCGGAAGGAAGGCGTGCCACGTCGTCTATGCGTGCGGCGATCACCTAACCAAATCGACGCGCTCGTTCAGCGGCGAAATAATTGTAATGGATTGTCGCCCCGCTACAGCCCAGAATTTCTGACGGCACCCGAGACGATTTCGTAGCACGCCTAGGTGCACTTAGGCCGCAGCGCCGCCGATTCTTTTAGAAGTGCGAATTATCAATAAAAACAATTGTCGCTGCGATACCGCAGTGGCCACCTGGCATCGAAGTCGCGGACTTCACCTACGGGCTCAGTATGACGCCACCACTACTGTCGTGCGTGACATGCACGCCGAAGCTTGTATGCAACGCATCCAGGAAAGCCTGAGGATCATTGGTTTTGAAGCGCCCGCCTAGGCGAATCCCAGACAAGGCAGGATCTGCTATTTCCAGCTTATTCGCGAGGTATCGGTTGTATTCGTCGACTGCAGTGCCCAGCGTCTCGCCGTTAAAAATCAGTTCGTCTCTTTGCCAGGCCGATATTGCCTGGATATTGTCATCGCTGAGGGGATAAACCCTCGTAACGCCGGCGCCGCTAACGACCGCTTCATTCGCGGCAACGCGGGTCACCTGCTCGCCTCTCGCGTCTTTCGGGCCAACCGAGCAATCACCCTTCAGGACGGAAATCGCCACGGCCCTATTGCGCAGGCGGGCGTTTATGCTGCCTCCGTTGAACTCGACGGCGGTATCACCTGCAAAGATCGAACATGGACGCAGATCGGTAGGCACTGAGACATTCGCCTCGCCGCGTTCCAGCCATATGCGGCGGCTCGCGCCGTCAAACTTCCAACTGACCTTCGTATCGGTGTTGAGGTCGATCGTGCCTCCGTCAGGCAGGGTCACGGTCTTGCGGCCACCCACCGGCGTTGCCGCAGTCGCGCGCGATGCCGAAGAGAGCCAGACCCCGCCCGCGATAAGCGCCAAGGCGATAAAAGCCGCGGCGGAGAGAAGATCACGACGGCTCATTCGGCGCGAAGGCTTCAGATCCGGGTCGTCTTGCAAGGCAAGCCCATTGACGCGGTCCAAGGCGAGATCCGTTGCAGCTATTCGCGCGAAGGCGGCTGCGTGACGGGGGGCCGCACGCCACGCCTCGAAGTCCGCCAGATCCGCGGAACCTGCGTCGAGCTTGGCGAACCAGAGCGCAGCCGCCTCGGCGATCGTATCTTGGGGCGAGGGTTTGGGGCTATTCACGGCAGGTTAGGTCCCGGTCAGGCCGGCAATGCCGACTCCGACCTTAAATACGTAAGTCGCGAGGAAAGGTCTATTGGCGAGATGCCCGATCGTTGGCCGGCACCTCGGTCCCATTCCCTGCCCTCACCTCATGTGCCTGCAAATACTCGGCAATCAATTGCATCCCTCGGGCCAAGTGTTTTTCCACAGACGACTCCGCGATACCGAGATGCTTCGCGATCTCCTTCTGTGGCATTTCGCGCAGGCGCCGCAGCTTCACGACTTGGCGGCACTTAGGTGGTAGGGCCTCGATCGCCTTCAATAAGAGGTCCCGCTTCTCCTTAGCAGACAACAGTTCATGAGCGTCCGGCGATTGGTCGACGTGAGGAAGCGTTTCCATGTTCGCTATCAATTCGATGGGGACGACGCGAGCCCGCTGCAGGAAGGTTAGCGCGTAATTGCGCAGCGCACGCATGGCATAAGCGCGCGGATTCAGGACGCTGCGCCATTTATCGCCCGTGAGCATATCGGCGTAGGTTTCCTGCACGATATCTCGGGCGGTCTCCCTGTTTCCAGTCATCCGGCGGGCCACCGTCAGCAGCGCGCTCTCATATGGAAAGAGATGTTGGCTGAACCATTCGTCGGCCTCCCGTAGCCACGTCCTTCGGTCGGAAGGGGGCGTCGGCGAACTCTTGAAGCCCATGTAGAAGTACCGTTCGGACACGCCCAGATATTCGGCGGCTTCCATCATCGTATCGAACTCGACCCGCGCCCTGCCTTCTTCTAAGGCAGCGAGTTCGCCCACGGTCACACGCATCATTCCGGCCAGCCATTCCTCCGACATCTGAAGGAACAGTCGCCTCGCCCGAAGCTGCGAACCGACATGCTTGTCGATCGCGTTCAACGGGATCTGATCATTTCCATTGCTAGACATGGCGTCACAATCCGCTGCGAAGTTCGTCGTCTCGATCCTCGAAACTATGGACTTAAATAAATATTGCGGCAAGTACGTTATGGGTTAAAACCCATAGAGTATATCGGTAGAACCGTAAATTAAGGGGGATGGATGTTTTCCGTCTCCTTGGCTGGAAGGTTCGCCTACTACGGCTGGAAAACGGATTCACGCAGGAAGAACTCGCATTTCGCGTAGGCGCTATAGACCAAGCCTACGTTAGCGAAATCGAGCACGGCAAGGTGAACCTTACCCTACAAATGATCATCGATATTTCGGCGGCTTTAGACGTGCCGGTTCAAGAACTATTTTCATTTACGGGAGCTCCGGATAAATTCGTAAAATCTCGCGCCCGGCCAAAATCGATGAATGTATTAAAATAAATATGCCACGTTTTTCATTATGGGTTATAACCCATAGAGGTTAGACATCAATCCATCGATTGCTTGAGTGATGGATGTCTTTCGTCTTCTCGGCCACAACATAAGAGAACTGCGACTTGCTCAAAATTTGACGCAAGAAAAGTTCGCTGGCCTGGCGAATATTGCTGAGCAAGGGTCGGTCAGCGAGCTTGAACACGGAAAAGGCAATCCCACACTTAGGACGATTGCGGATGTTGCGTCTGCATTAAATGTCACAGTGATCGATCTGTTTTCGACGGATCGAGTCCCACAAGACATCTTAGACGCCCCACCTAGGTCCGATTTTCCGGAATAGGGGTTTGAGTCTGTAGCCATGGATGTACAGGCGCTTATCGGATGGAACGTCGCAAGACTGCGTTCGAAAATGAAAATGTCCCAACAAGAACTAGCCGAACATGTGGGTGTAATAGATCAATCGTACATTAGCGGTTTGGAAACTGGGAAAAGAAACCCCACCGCAGTACTTTTGATGCTCATTTCAGGTGGCCTCGGTGTACAAGTCGGTGAACTGTTCGCCACGAGTAGTGCGCCTAAGGAAATTGTTGAGGGACCGGTTTTGATTAAAAGTGGCCGATCTGCGAAGAACTCCGGCGCCGATCTCCACTAACCGGATCGACGTCCAGACGGACAATAATCACTTTGGCCGTTGGGCCCACAGCGCAGCATAAGCTCCAGAATCTCGCAGCAATTGCGCGTGCGGCCCATGACGAAGCAATCGCCCGGACCGCATGAACAGCACCTGTTCGGCCTTTTCGGCGACACCCTGGCGATGACTGATCATTACCACCGTAGTTTTACCGGCAAACCTATCCCGAAGAGTCGCGACGACATTCTCTTCGGCCGTCGGGTCCAGTGCCGATGTGCTTTCGTCGAGGATGATTGCCGGCACATCGATGCCAGCGACGCGGGCCAGTTCCAGTTTTTGGATTTGCCCGCCGGACAGGCGCTCCCCCTGCTCGCCGACCATTGCCGCCAAGTCGATGCGGCGGCCAGGCTCATGGAATTGCCAAGTCTCCAGCAGTTGCAGCAACTCGGCCTCGGTATGGCGGGTCGGCGGGTACAAGGCATTGGCCGCAATCGTTCGACTAAACAGACCAATGAATTGTGGGACGTAAAGAGCGAACTTGTGCTTCTGCGCCGCCGGCACCGTTGCCAGGTTAATGCCTCCGACACGCACCGTTCCGGTTGCCGGCACCAGCAGTCCCGCGATCAATTGCGCCAGGGTCGATTTGCCCGAGCCGTTCGCGCCGACGATGACCGTGAACGATCCGGGCCGGATATCCAGGGTGACGCCCGCAAGCCCAGGCAGCCCAGGCCCATAACTAAAATCAACATCCCGCAGTGAGATTGCTGCTGGACCTGCCGGGGATACTGAAGACGCCAGACCGGCATCCATTCTGCCGATCGTCGCCAGTACGTCCTTGATGTTGGCCAGCGCCGTGGACGCCTGGCTCAGAACGTAGCCAAGGCCGCTGACCGGCAGGAGCAATCTGAACGCATAGGTCTGCAGGAGGATGAAGGCGCCGACGGTCATCATGCGACCGAGGGCGTCCAGACCGCTCAGGATCAGCAGGGTCAGCAGCCCGACCGACATGACGCCGTATTGTGCCAGCGAGGACCTGACGAGCGCCCACATCATCCGGCGATTGGCCGCCGCCCTTTCCCCATAGGCCGCGCCCACCAAGGCGATTTCCGCATCCAGGGCGCCGTTGAGCACGACGCGGCGGGCGTTGCGGAAAATGTCGCCAGTAAGCTGTGACACCTGTCCGGCGGCGGCATTCACGTCCCTTGCACGCCGCTGAAACGAAGACGCGGAAAGCCAGGCCGCCACGGCGTAGCCGAGCATGGTGATCCCGAGGATCACGGCGTAGTGGAACGGTATCGTGCCGGCAACGATTATCAGCGTGATCAGAAGCTGAACGCACAGGAGAACTGTGCGCCAGATCAGGCCGTCGACGACAATGGCCAAGCTATAAGGCAAGCGCTCGATAACGCCCAGTGCGGCCGAGCTGTCGCCGTCCCTCGCCGTCGCGGCAACGGGCAATCGATCGCGGGTCATCGCTTCGACAAGCCGCATGGTGATCCGGTCGATTATCCGCGTCGAATAGACCATTCGCCAGTTCGCCAGGACCGCGGCGCCGGCCCAGGATCCAATGAATACCAGCACGTAGGCGATGATCGTTGCCGGCATCGAGCCTGTTCCCAGATCGTCGACCAACACCTTCAAGGCGTAGGGACCCACGACGCCGAGCGCGACGCTGCCAAGCTCCAGGGCGGCGCCGGCGATGAGGCTTGCTCTGACGCCATCTTCTCGGGCCATCATTCGGACCGCGATCTGAACGACGGCACCAAAAGACGAGGGCCTAGGTAAGGAGTTTTCGATAACCGCCATCGACCATTTCCTTTCCATACTTGATCAGGCGCTGAGTGCGGGATTTGAGGAATTCCGATCGGCCACCCCACTCTTCCCGCACGGCTTTTTCGCCGAACAGAACGCAGGCGATTTCTCGCTGGCTGGCGCCATCGGCGACGCCGTCCAAGGCTTGAAGCGCGCGCGACCATTTTGGCGCGTTGGCGTCCGGGGCGAACAGCGACCGTGAGAAACAGCCTCGTCGCTGCAACGAGTCCAGCCGCGCGAGGGTGCGCAGTTTCGAGTCAAGGTGCGAAAAGCCGGCTGTATCGAAGCGGAGACAGACGGGCCCCTGGCTGAGCGTGCCCACGGTCACGTTCAACTGGATTTGATGCGTACCGTCATCCAGCAGGAGCATTTCCGAGCCGTATGAATCCATGATCAGGTCAGCCATGGTTCCGAATCGGGCGATGTCGAAGGCGTCGGGGTGCTTTGGGGATACTGGTTCGGCTTCGATACTGACGATGGACGGATCGAGATCCACCTCCCAGAAAAGCCGGGCATTCGGATCGCCATCACCCTCGCGATCCGAATGAACAAATACCCCTCCCGAAAAAGGCTTTTCAGCTGTGCATCGACAAGGCACTGCGAGGCCTTGCCGCTACGCGCCCATCTAGCGGCGCTTGCAACGCACGCGACATTCCGTTGGTATTCGGCATCCCGCTTCAGCCATAACCACGCCCAGTGGCGGCGATCAGCAAGCGAGCAAGATCGGTAGCGGCTGGTGTCCTGCCAATCTGAAAATTCAAACGTCTCTGTGAAACGCAACTGACCCATTTATGCGGCTCCTCACGGGAATTCTGCCCTCGTCTTTCACTCGGCCCTGGCGCGCCAAACATTGGCAACCTACCCCCAGGGCCAAGGGTTATTCGACGCTTGCGCGCCTTGAGCGCGGCCGGTTATCGACCAGCTCAATTCAAATCCGTTTCGGGCTTGTCGCTTCCCATCTCCGACGTCCCGGTCGCGTCCTTGCGCGCCATGTAGTCCTTCAGGCATTTGACGAAGGCTTCATCGAGCGCATCGGCACAGTCCCACATGCCGGCCTTGCGCATCGTCATGCGCAGCAGATTGATCGCGTCGATACCTGTCTCTATCTCCTGGTCAGACGGATCAGCATCGCCATTGCCCGCCTTATCCGACATGGCGTTTGAGCTTCGGACGCAGGCCCAAGACGTTGCTCAGCGCCGTCCGGCTTTCGGCCGCGGCAAGTTGATCCGGCCCGATAGCGATCGATGCAGCCTGGATCTTCGAATGGTCGCCGACCTTCTGGATGGTTCCCAACCGGTCGAGCCGAATGCCGTTGCGCTCGAAGACGGTCCTCAGGATAATCGTCGGCATGAGGCCGATGATATGTTCGATGCCATTGGCGAGGCCGTATTCAATATATCCGAGGCTTATATGCCTGCAGATGTGGGTTCGCTCTTCCGCCGGCAGCCGGCGATCGATGCAAAACCGTGTCCCCTCCCAAACCCGAGGACGCGCGAATATGGACTTGTCGTCGACCAATTGCGGAAACAGCTCGGCCAGCATGCAGCCATAGCTGATCGGCGTCAGGCGACTGCAGCCGAGCACAATGCGTCCGTCCTCGGAATAAACGAGGTAGACCGAAGCCAGCGTATCGAACTGATCGAACTCCATCGAGTCAATCGACCTGCCGGCGTAGCCCTGCCGGTCAACAAATTCCCGGTGACGCAGCTGAAACTGTCCGTAAAAGAGGTCGCTATACTTCGTCGCCTCTTTGTAGGAGATGGCCGTAAGCATCTGAGTTTCCCCATACTTTGGAGAATCTACTTCAACCTATTTGTCCACCCGCTGCTATCACGCTAAAGCGTATATTATAGCTCAATCAGGCCAAGAATCAGGGCCTTGGCGACCGCGGCCGCCCGCGTCGGCACTTCCAACTTCTGGAAAATTCGTCGAAGGTTTGAATCTACCGTTTCCACGCTGATCGACAGTGCCTGGGCAATCTGTCGATCGGTGCGCCCGTTCCCGATACGCACGAGAATCTCGCATTCCCTTACCGACAAAACAGCCATGCCTCCGGCCAGCGCCGATTTATGGCATACGAGTTTCTTGTAAGTCTTGTAGAGTTGCCAGCAATAGGCGACCAAAAGGTCGACGTTCCGCTCCGGCTTCGTGTCCTTCTGGGAGCAAGCCAGGGCAACGCCAACGATCTGCATGCGCGGCCCTCTAAATGGGACACCGATACCGTGGTAAAGGCCAGCCTCTTCCGCGAGGCGCATGAACCGCACCTGATCACGCGTCAGGTCAAACATGCGCCCGAGATCGCCCCATAAAAAGGGGCTGAATATGCTGCTTGCGGCCCGCAGCACGGGATCAATCCTGGCGAAATTCTGCGATTGATAAAGGGTCCGCCACTTCTCGGGATAGGTATTGATCAGTCCGAAGCCGCGATGCCGTACCGGGACGTCATCGTCCCGTGTTATGGAGAAATTGACCCGGTCGTAACCGAACTCCGCCATCGCCACGACGAACAGGTCGAAAAGCTGATTAACGGACGCCACGTTGTGGGTGGCGTTCAAGAACGATTCGAACGAGATATGCCGGGTCGGCCCAAGCACTGTCACCTCCACCGTGGGCCTTGGACTGCCAGCCGCCACACCTCGGCAACTAGGCTGGAGCGGTCAGTTCGTTGCGTAGCCCGCAGGCCTTTTTTCTGAGATATGCGCTTTCCCAAGCCGCGGCGGCAAAGCAAAGCGCTACGAAAATGCCGCCCAAGAAGTCTGCGGTCACGACATAGGCCCACGCCGTTCTGTGGTCATGCGGCGCCAAGTTGTCCGCAACATGCGACACGAGGTCAGCGGCCACGCAGGCCGTAATCAGGGCAGACCATACCCTCCGGGAATAGAAGGAAATGGTGAAAAGCCCCACGACTTCCGCCGCATCCAGGAGGATCAAAGGAAGACCGGCTCGGAACGTGGTTTGGACGAGCGGTGTGACGAACCAACCCGCAAGGACGCCAAAGACGGCTGATCGCTCTTGCCAGCCGCCTCGCCACACCGCCAGAGCTCCAAACGCAACCGCCGCAGCGGTTCCGCCATATCCGAGAACAACATAGCCTAGATTCAATTCGCTTCTCTCTCCGGAGAGACGACGCCTGTGTCTTGGCTCGTCACCCCTGTGTCGTTGTCCGGTTTCGGCTGCAGCGTGCCAATCATGACTGTCCTGCAGCCGAGTTGGGCCTTGACCTCGTCAAGGTGCCCGTGCGCGCGAATGAAATGGCCCCTGGCCGTCGTCAGCGCCGCAGCCCCGTCCATGATCGCACCCATCGCATCCTGACCGAACACCCCCGAAATGTTGCTGGTCACGCGCAGCCGGGATAGCGTCGCTATCAAGTCCCCGGTTTCGCTCAGAGCTGTATCGACCGCGTTTTCGGTTGCAAAAAGCTGGTCGGCTCCAGCCATAACTATTTCGGTGCGTTTCATGCGGCACTCCCTTCAGAAGCCAGTCGTTTGCCGGCGGGTTCCCGGCGGCCACCGGCTTCGAACTACCGGTGCTGGCCGCCGATCTGTTGAAGGACCTCAAAGATTCCTAAGAGACTGACCGTGGCGATCCCGAACGCTGCAATAACGAGCAGAGTCAGAAGCACGATAAGCCCCAACCATCCCTTAAAGCCGAGCAACTCAAGCCAGCGATGGATGCTGAACTTTCGGAGGCCCGGCCTTGCGACATCACCGTCCTCGCCATGGTTTGTCTTGGCGAAGACCATTTTGTCACCTGGCGAACGTTCTCGACCGAGGGGCGAATCCTGAGGTGGCATACCGGGGCTGAAGACGTGTTGCGCTTCAGGTCCGGATCCACCAAACGGCCCGACATCCTGGTCAATTTGAGGAAGTCTTGAATATCCCGAATCCGACAGTGCCTCGTCGGGCTGCGGTACCGCCACCCACCCAAATTGATCCCCTACAAATTGGTGGGGCAATTGCAGGGTTTCATATTCGGCAAATAGCCAAGCGGCATCCCGCTGCGACCTTACGCCAAGCTTTTGCCGGGCTTCATTGATGTACCCGCGCACAGTATTGAAGCTGATGTCGAGATCACGGGCGATTTCCTTCGGATTTTGGAACTTCGCCAGTCCACGCAGCACTGCTATTTCGCGCGGCGACAAAGCCGCGCACTTAGCCGTCAGGTCACTCTTTTCGCGATCAGCACTCAATTCTAAGCCCACAACAATAGCGCGACCCCCTGGAGTCCTCCGGGTGTCACAACAAACCCCCGCCGTCAAGCTAACTAGCCAATTTATTTCATCATTTTCATACACCTGCCACATATAAGGCGGAGCTTCGGCCGAACCACGCCAGTTGGCCGCGTCAACCATAGATCATGGCGACATCACCAAAGCCCTGCCAGGTTTCGCCGCTTGAGCCTGGGTGCGAAGATGGAAATCTGAGACACTGACTAGACCACGACTTAACGAGCCGGCACCGCAAGAAAAGAGAGCGCAGACCACAGGGGATACTGCGGCTGCGCTCTAGCACTGAAAGCCCTCGTGAACCTGACCGCAGGGAGGGAAGATACCGGCCGGCTAACTCGCTTCGTGAGGGCTTTAAGTGGCAGTTGACTTGGGAGAAAAGAGAAAACAGGGAGAAAGAAAAGTACGCAAAAAGGCTACTGGTACGCAGGCACTGGCCCCATCGGTAAATGATGGGGTTGATGACCTCCCTATTGGTCTGCCCGTCCTCAAGGGTCGAGCGGATCAGCCGGATTCAGACGTTGGGAAAGCGCTGACGGTCTGAAGGTCAGCTCGTATGGCGAAAGACGCGCCTCAGACACTTCGGGCTGGTAGCCGAGGCGGTCTTGATTGCGGACCTTGAAGTCAGGCGTGTCGATGGACTTGATTTGATCCGCGTCGGAGACGACCAGGACGTCCTTGTCGAGGGGCGCGCCGAGGGCCATCAAGCGCCGCGTTGCATTGCGCAGGTTGGTGATCGTGTATCGCGCGTAGGGTTCCAACACGACACGGTCGGCCGGAATGCCATAGCGTTCGATCAGCGCCTTGCGCATCTCGACGGCTTCGACATACGTGGTGCCCCTCGGATGCACCGCACCGCCCGACACGATGATGAACGGTGCGAGGCCATCGGCAAAGCGTTCCACCGCTAACCGTATGCGTAGCTTTCCTCGCGCGCTCAACGGGACGGCAGAGTCATCGGGCCCCTTGCCTGGCACGAGGATCGCCGTGTAGCGATAGGATTTCCAATCGAGCGTCGCGGCACGCGCCGCGGCCGCGCCATTATAGGCCTGGTCGAGGGGTTCGAAGGCAACGGCGTCATCGCGGTCGTTCACGTCCAGCAATGCCAGGGCGGTCGCGATACTCGGGTCGAAGGCGGCGACGGGATCGCCAGTCCCCTCTTCGCCGAGCAGCGCGGCATCAGCAGCCGTGACAGTGAACTGCGCCGTAAGCGGTTGGTCGATCGGCCCGTCGATTTGCGGATTGATCGGAACGCCCCCCAGGCCGTAGACCTTGATGATCTCGTTAAGCGCGCGCAGCTCACGAACGACACGGGCCTTCGCGCCATCGTCGGGCTCAGCGGACTTGGCTGCGGGCTTCGCCAATGCTCGGTCGGCATAGTCCGCCACGGCCGCGAGTTCCGGATCGGTCCACATGCCGGCATTAAAGAGGCACGTGGCTTGATGTTGGCACGCCTCCAGGCGCGCATGTCTGGCTCTCAGCACATCCTCCAAGCGCTGGTCCTTGGGTATCAACCCTTCCCGGCCGCCCAGTTCAACAAGCGTGGGAAAGATTCGGCCGGCGAGCAGCGACCAATGCTGGTCGTGGACCTGGGCAGCCGGTGCGGGTTGGGCGAGCACGAGCGCCAGGGCGAGTACGACCGTTGTAGATAGAGCTTTGACCATGACTGACTCGATACGAGTTGCGTTAGGAATGATTTTGATGCCGCGATAGGTTTGGCGGCCGTGCTGCGCGCGCTTCAGCGGCTTCATGCCGCCAGCCACGCGTCCCGGACGCCACCTCCCGTCCAGCCGCCCAAAGGAGCTGACGGATAGGAGGTGGTCGTCGCGGGACGAGTGGAGGAACGACCTAGATCAGTACTTGTACTTGATCTGCAGGTTGATCTCGCGGCCATCGATCGACCGGGCCAGCTGGGGGCCAGCCGAAGGAACGCTACCGAAGGTGACGCGGGGATTCTCCTCGGTGATGCCGATCTGGTTGGTCAGATTGGTTCCCGACAGGGTCCATTCCCAGTGCTCGCCGACCGTTCCCGACACGCCGGCGCTCAGGTCGTAATAGGTGCCGAGATTGTCGTCCTCAAGCATATCGCTGTAGTGTTTGCCGACATATTCGTAATTGGCCCAGAAGTTGAGAGTCCCCCAACTCGTGTCCGTCTTGTAGGCAGGCGTGATACGAGTTTGGAACGTCGGCTGGCGCGCCAGCAGGTAGCCCGTGAAATTATCGGCCGCGACGCAGTAGGTCACAGGCGTGGCGCCGCCGGTGTAGTAGATGCACCCGTTGGATTGCGTGTACTTGCCCTGCATGAAATCGCCCATCATCGACAGGGTGAAACCGTCCAAAAGACCCTTGCCCCTGAAGGGGTTAAGGACCAGGGAGTATTCGAGGCCCGGGGTGTTGGAGCCGTAAACGATAGTGCCCGTGCCCGTGGTCGTCGTTCCGGGGATCGGAATGCCCGTAATCTGAACGGGGACGTTGCGGAAGGTCCGGTAGAATGCGCTGACGTCGGCGTAGATGAAGCTGCTTTTGTATTTGACGCCGCTCTGATAGTTATACGCGGTTTGCATCGGACCGTCGTTGTTGACGGGAAGACCTGTCACGTCGGAGAAGGCCAGGAAGTGCACGCCCTTGTTGGCGCGGACATAGGCGCTGAAGTCGGAGGTAAACTCGTAGTTCAGACCTACGGTCCACGACGCCGCTGTCCTGTCATAGTGATAGAGGGTGGTCCCCGGCACCAAATACTTGCCGGTGCCCCAAAGGTCGTAGGTATTGCCCGTCAGGTTCGTCGATGCGCTGTTTTGCGCAAACTCGTCGAAGATCTGGCGTTCGTCACGAACGCCGGCGTCGAACAGGAAGTTGTTCCATTTCCAGCTGTCGCTTAGGAAGAAGGCTACGTTCACGCCATGACCATAGTCGGCCTGGATGCCGGTGGCGCCATTGGCGAATCCTTGCGAATTCGTGAGCTGCCAGGTGTTGGTGCCGTCCGTCAGGTTGACACCGATCGGAGTCGGATTGTCTTGGGCTTGAAGCAGGATATCAGCGCCGGTGTAGTAAAGCTCATTGATGCCGTAGAGCGACGTGCGGTTCCCGATGGTCAGGGTATTGCCGTCGAACGCTTCCCAGCTCAGATGAACTTCATTGCTCTCTGAGTGGAACGTTTCCCGCAGAGACCGAACCTCCGCTTCCATGATGTTTTGGGTCAACGGGACCGCCGCACCGTTATTGGTATAGTAGGCGGTCACGCCGGTGATGCCGGTCAGATGGTCCGCCGATTCCTTCGCCGTGACGAAGGTCTGCAGAGACTCGGGGTTCACCGGCGAGCTGTAAAGCGCACTCATGTGCGCGACGCCGCGGGTGACATTGAAGTCATCCAGGATTTGCACGCCGTTGCCGAAATCATAGTGGTATTCGCCGCCGAAAGAGCCACCGAGCACACCGCGGCCATCCTGCTGATTCAGCCCTTTGGTCACGGGACTGCAACCGGTGCCGGTACATGGCCCGATCGGAAGGCTCAGATACTGGTCGGCCTTGCTGCTCATCGTGCCGGTCAGTGGATTGAAGCCAGGATAGGTTTGCCACTTGCCGTCGGTATTGGTCAGAAGGATCGGCGTGTCTGTGACGAACTCGTCGTCGAGATTGAAGTAGCGACCGTAGACCATCAGGGAGCCCGAGTCCCATTTCTTGGTCAGGGTGGCCGTGAGCTGACCACCCTGGTCGGCCGTGTATTGCGGGTTGCGAATACCCCTACCTGTGTTCCAGTAGCCGCCGACGGTGCCGGTCAGGTCGCCAGACTTGCTGACCGGGCCGCTATAGAAGGCGTCGACACGTTCATAGCCTTCGGAGCCATAGGTGACGCCGATATCGCCCGTCGGCATTTGCGTGCCGCGCTTCAAGATATAGTTGGCCGTCAGGCCCGGCTGGCCGTCGCCGTACAGAACGGCCGGACCGCCCTGGACCAGTTCGACTCGTTGAAGGGTTTCATCGGTACGCAGCAGGACGTCCCCGTCGAGATAGACCTGCCCAGCCATCGGAAACATCGAGGCGCCGTTCAGTTCAAAGGTCGCATAGGGCGCGCCGCTGTTTGACGGAAAGCCGGTGACTTCGACGTTTGCGCCGCCGCCTGGACCGCCCGACGACTCGATATACGCGCCCGGCGAAGACTTCAACACGTCGGACGACGAGGTGAGCCCCGATTCCTTGAGCTGATTTTGCGACAGAGAGACTTCGGAGAAGGCAGCGTCCATCTTCTTCACGCCGCCGACGGTCGGCGTCGCGGTGATGATGACTTCAGTCACGTCGTCTTTCGAGCTTGGGGTAGTCGATTGCGGCGCCGCTTGGGGCTGCGCCGTCTGGGCAAACGTCGGCCCGGCGATCGCACACAAGGCGACAATCGCACAGCCCTGAGCGAGTGAGTATTTCTTCTTAGTCATTAGCATGCACCTTCCCGTTATATTGAAGTTCTTAGCTTGATAAAACCCCAATGCCCCACCAGCATGACTGGTTTATTGGCAGGCTTTATCTGACGTTTCCTCGGCGACATGACCCTTGTTCCTTTGTATCCGGGTGGAATGGACCACGACAACGGACCCTAGGAGAGGTCAATAATTGCGCCTGGTGAAAAGCGCGCCTCGGATTGGAGCGAATGGCCGGCAGTCCGTTGTGGACTGTGCCAGTCGGCAGGCTATCGATGATCCGGCATTGGTCTGGTCGGGAGCGGACCAATGCCTGCCATCTTCTTTTGAAACGAAGTGGATACCTCGCGGACTCTGGCCATGGCTCCCCGCTTGACCAATTAAATACCATCACAGGATTTAATATTGGTCATGTGACATTTTCATTAAATCCCGTCAAGGTACTTAAGTGGTTGGATATGGCGAGAGAGCATGGCATAGAGGTCAGGTGTGTCATGTTTGGCACACGTCCCCCCGAGGCTGATGGCGTTAGATCACTCCGCTCAGGTAAAAAATATGCCGAAAAAGCAGTAACTTAAGGCAAGTTCTTCAGTCGATTGCCCGCAAGAGCCGAAATAGCGCTTGTCAGTCAAGGTCGCCTTCTGTTGCTTCCGCTCGGACATTCGCTGCCGACTTGCGGTTCGAACTATGGTACGGCGAGGTCTATTCAGGTCGATTGAATGGTTCAGGACGCTATTGTCTTTGGCTTCTTGCTTGTCGCTATTCTAGCCGCCGGCCTGGCTGGGCGGCTTCGCGGTGGCACGATCGCCGAGCGATTTGTTGCCAAACGGCAATTGTCCTGGCTGACGCTCGGCGCCTCGATGGCCGCGGCGCAAATCTCGGCGGACACGCCTTTGCTGGTGGCGGGCGCGGTATATGCGGATGGCCTCGCTGGAAACTGGTTCTGGTGGATCAGCGCGCCAGGCGTGCTGGCGACTCTTTTTTTCTTCGCCCCACTGTGGCGCCGCAGCGGTGTCCTGACGGACGTGGAGATCATCAAGCTGCGCTATGGCGACACAGGACTCGCGCGCGCATTCCGGATTTTCAAAGCTATCGCCGACGGGTTCATCGTCAACGCCCTTGTTCTGGCCTCGAACCTCTATGCCTTCACGCTGCTGCTGCAGGCCGTGTTCAAGCAGCAACCCGGCCTTGTCGGAATTGATCTGGCTACGCTTGTCAGCACCGCTTTTCTGGCCGTGGCGGTTCTCTTCGTCGGCCTGGCGGGATTTCGCGGGCTTGTTCGCGCCAATACGCTCGAATTTATTCTGGCCATTTTGTCTTCGGGCGTGCTGGCCGCCTTTGCCGTATCGGGGCTGCCGCATGGCCTGGAGAGCCTGAAAGGGCTGACGACATACCACGGACACGCGTCACCTCTAAACGTTTTGCCGACCGAAGGGACTCTCAGCGTAATAATCCTCCTTGGCCTCGGCTGGTGGCATAGTGCGCCCGGTCACACGATGCTGGTCCAGCGGATGGTAGCTTCCCGCGATGAACGCGAAGCCGGCTTGACGGTGATGAGTTTCTCCATCTTCCACTACCTGCTCCGCCCCTGGGGCTGGTACCTGATTGGCGCGGCGGCCCTATACTACTGGCCGCACCTTGGACAATCCGAACAAGCGCTGCCGACCGCGGCCAGGGCGCTGTTGCCCAGCAGCCTGTTTGGATTGATCGCGGCATCGGTCGCCCTGAGCTTCCTGGGATGTGTCAATAGCCGGCTGAACCTCGGCGCGGCCTACCTCGTCAACGACGTGGCCAAGGTTATCTTGCCTTCGCTCTCGGCTATGGGAGCACGCATCGTCGAGATCGTTGCCACGCTTACGCTGGCTCTGTTCGTGTTCGCGATCGCATCAGGCCATCTGCTATCCAGCATTCGCGGTCTCTACCAATTCCTGATCATGATGATGGCAGGCACCGGCTTCGTCTCGATAGCCCGCTGGTACTGGTCAGGGACAACGATCAAGAGCGAGATGGCATCCTATGCTTCGGCCGTCATCGTCGCAGGCCTTACGCTCGCCTTCACCAACATTCAGAAGCTGCCCGATTTCGCGATCATGTCCGGCGTCAATTTTCTTATCGGCGGCGCGATGACGGTCGCCGTGGCGAAGCTATGGCCGCAGAGGGACCTTGACGCCACCGAAGCGTTCTATCGCAATGTTCAGCCTCAAGGCGCCGGGTGGAATGGATATCACACCGGCGCGTCTGCCGGCCTCGGGCGAATGGCCTGGAAGTGGGCGCTATCGAACATAACGCTCTTCTCGGCGATCTTTCTGATCGTCAACCTTATCGCTGGGCGCTTTGCGATAGCGGCCGCCCTGACGGTCATGGCCGTCGCTGCGGGCTTGGTCTTGTCAGGGGGGCGAAAAGCCTCTCAGACCTCTACAGTGACGTAACCCGATCGGAATGCCGCGCAAAGAAACGCGTGACCGGCAGCGCCGCCGCCCCGAGTTCGAGGCAGTCCATATCCGGGTCGACTACAACAATTGGCGGAGGCGCCGATATGCCTGTAAAGGTGACGCCTCGGAGCTGAAGGCGCTCCGCCAGCGCAGTTCGGATACTCAGCGGCATCCGGCCGGCCAGAATGATGGCTTCCGGATCCAGGATCGCGCTGATGTAGATCAAGGCGTCGCTGAGCACCTTGGCGGTCTCGTTGAGCCAGTACTCCAGCGCAGGGTCTTGCCGACCTAGAGCCGCCTCTATCGCCTCAGGCGTGACCGGAACCTCCCAGGCCTTGCCGAGATAATTCATCATGCTGTCCAAGTTCGGCCGCGTCACGCCAAGGGTCGAACTCGGCAGCAGGGTGGCGATTTCGCCGGCATTGCCCGCGCGACCACGCACAAGTTGCCGGTCATTTACTGCGCCGCCGCCCAATCCGCGCGTCATCAGGACGAGAAAAAAGCTCTTGAAGCGGGTACCTACCCCATGGACTAAATGCCCCGCCGCCGCGGCGCAGCCGTCGTTCTCTATCACGACGTCTATATCGAACCGGCGGCGCATATGCTCGGCGAGATCGATCTTCATCCAGCCTTCGATGTCGCTTTTGCTGACCATTCGCTCCGTCGGCAAATCGAAGAAGAAGCCTGACTGAGAGATGCCGAGGCCAAGCAGGGTTGCCTGCTCGGGAATGCGCTCCATAGCGCCCGAGACCAGTGCCTCGCTGACCTCGGTGCTGGTTTTCGCACTAAGGAATTCACCTTCACGCACCAACCGGTCAACCACACCCGAAACCAGGTCGCTGATGACGCAGGTGATGCGATCGTGCTCCAGAACAAGGCCCAGCGACAGAAACCGGCCTGGTGCCAGGCTCAGTTCGATGGCCGGCTGCCCCATCCCGCCAGTGTGGCGGCGCTTCAATTCCTGGACATACCCGCTGGCGATCAGTTCCTGGGTGATCCTGGTCAAGGACTGCGGTGATAGCCCCGTGGTGCCCGCAAGTTCGGCGCGGGTCGCCTTGCCGGCCAGGTGAAGGGTCCGCACGACCTTGATCTGGCCTGCATGCCAAGGCAAGGCGACCCTGAGCTTGCTGCCGATCGGCGCTGAATCGTCTGAGATCATTATTTTGAAAACCGCCCCTGTAGACCTGAAGCCAAAACCCAATGACGGGCCCTAAACTCCGAGGCGGAATATAGTCGCATGGGCGGGATAAATCCACCGCAAAAGCCCTATCCGCAGTTTTAGCGAACTCCTCTTCAACATCCCTCTTCAACTGGCGATTACAGCGATATCAATTAAATTCCTTGACGTGATTTTATTGGTATGACACACCTCCACAAAGATACCTGGTCAAACATTGGTAATTACCAAAGGCACCTCGGCTCCATGCCCTCAGAATCCAAAGAAACCCAAACACCTTGGGGCGCAGTGCTGTTGTTCTGCATGCTTTTCGCGATCTTCGGTTTCATAACCTGGCTGAATGGCCCGCTGATCACTTTCTCCAAGCTGGCCTTCTCCTTAAATGACGTCGAGTCTTTTCTCGTACCTTCGACCTTTTACCTGTCCTATTTATTCCTGGCCCTGCCGTCGGCCTTTATCCTGCGCAAGACCGGCCTGAAGGCCGGCATGGCGCTGGGCCTGCTGGCCATGGCGATCGGCGCCGCCGGCTTCGGCCAGTTCGCTTCGATGCGCCTGTTTCCACCGACCCTGATGTCACTGTTCATCATCGGCGCCGGCCTGTCGCTGCTACAGACGGCGTCCAATCCCTATATCTCGGTGCTCGGCCCCATCGAATCGGGCGCCCAGCGCATCGCGCTGCTGGGGATCTTCAACAAGCTGGCCGGCGCCATGGCGCCCGTGGTCATCGGCACGCTGATCCTCAACGGCATCGGCCAGATGCAGACCCAGGTCGACGCAGCGCCCACCGCCGCCGCCCGCGACGCCATCCTCAATGCCTTCGCCGGCCGCATCCATGTGCCCTGTCTGGTCATGGGCGCCTTCCTGGCCGTCATCGCCGTCTTCGTCTACAAGTCGCCGCTGCCCGACATCCGTGACGACGCCAATCCGGGCTCCGGCAAAAGCTTCGCCGCCGCCGCGCCGCAGATGCTGTTCGGCTTCCTCGCCATCTTCTTCTACGTGGGTTGCGAGGTCATGGCCGGCGATGCCGTCGGCACCTATGGCAACGGCTTCCACCTGCCGATCGACCAGACCAAGTTCTTCACCACCTTCACCATGATCACCATGCTGGCCGGCTATATCTGCGGTTTGATCTGCATCCCGCGCTTTTTCACCCAGGAAAAGTACCTGACATTGTCCGCGGTGCTCGGCATCATCCTCAGCATCGGCGCCTTCCTGACCAAGGGCTACACCTCGGTGGCCTTCGTCTGGGCGCTGGGCTTTGCCAATGCCATGATGTGGCCGGCCATCTTCCCGCTCGGCATTCGCGGCCTCGGCAAGCTGACCGAATTCGGCGCCGCCTTCCTGGTCATGGGCATCATCGGTGGCGCGGTCTTCCCGCAACTCTTCGCTCACCTGAAGGATCAGTTCGGCTTCCAACTCGTCTTCATGGCTCTGATGGTTCCAGCTTACGGCTATATCCTGCTCTTCGGATTGTTCGCCGGCCGTCCACTCAATCTCACGCCAGCCCCCATACCTTCCGACGTCTGACCGCCACCGTACTCCGCAGTCATTCCTCGAATGGACGTCTCGATGTTGAATTTTCTAAACCGATCCAATCCGACCACCTCGCTTTTCGCCGGGGTCGATGGCGGCGGCACCAAGTGCCGTGTGCGCCTACGCGACGCCAGAGGCACGTTGCTTGCGGAAGCCGAGGGCGGCCCCGCCAATATCCGCCTTGGCCTCAACCTCGTTTGGTCCAATATTCTTGGTGCAGTTGAAGAAGCCCTCATCCGTGCTGGCCAGCCGTCCAGTTGGGAACGCATCAGCATCGGCCTGGGCCTTGCCGGCATCGCCGATGCGTCGGACGTGGAGCGGACAATCAAGGCCGCGCCGCGCTTCGGCCGTATCGACGCCGCCACCGACGCCCACGCGGCTTGCCTTGGCGCCTTCTCCGGCCGTGACGGTGGCATCCTCATCGCGGGCACGGGCTCGGCCGGCTATGGCTGGGTCAACCAGATGGGCCACACCGTCGGCGGCTGGGGCTTCGAAGTCTGCGATGACGGCTCGGCCGCAGCGCTTGGCCGCGAGGCCGTCCGCTGGTCTTTGCAGGGCTATGACGGCCTGGGGCCGGCGACGGATTTCACCCGCGCCGTCATCA
>OVEP010000248.1_pt1 | contig 26855 bp, 25 predicted proteins | sample 1779801 | NCBI WGS metagenome assembly OVEP01 (sample SAMEA3914791, study PRJEB12502) | metagenome | biome: forest; material: soil | place: Canada | collected 2011-07-03 | depth 0.1 m
AGCGTGGCCGCAAATGCGTCGAGCCGAGGCCGCTCAACGTCAGCCAGCACCAGACGCATGCCGAGTGATGCCGCATGGCGTGCAAGGCCGCTGCCAATACCGCTGGCCGCGCCAGTGATCACGGCTGTACCGCCGTCGAAGCGAATGGGTGGCGTCAAGATCAGGCTCCGGATGGAACAATGTGTGGATGGGCCACGTCCGGCAATGTCGGCGGCGGCAACAGTTCGCGTCCGTCAAGCGAGTAGACGGGCAGTTGGCAGGCAAGCGGAAAGTGCAGGCTGTGTGTGATCAAGCCGGTCCGTTCGCGTGCTGGCAAGTGGCAAAGCGCAAGCGCCGTTTCGGCCAGGTACTCGACCGCTTCGGTCGGATACTGCGCTGGGATATGCTGGTCAGCGCCTGGCGTACGAATGGCCGTACTGGGTGCCACGGAGTTCACCGCGATGTTGTCGGTCTCCAACTCGGCAGCGAGGCCTTGGGTAAAGCGGTTAACCGCTGACTTGATGGCCGCGTATACCGTCACACCACCGGCGCTATCGAACACAGAATATGGGCGCAATGGCGCAAGCGCCGTCACTGAGCCCAGGTTCAGGATCCAGCCGGCGCCGCGTGCGCGCATCAACGGGATGGCTGCCTGACTCAACGTGAATGGTATCCGTAGGTAGTGATCCAGCGTACGGTCAAACATTGCCAATGGCATTGTCTCGACGAGGCAGTATTCGGCGAAGCCGGCGTTGTTCACCAGAATGTCGAGGCCACCCGCCGCTGCGACCACACGCGCGATCAGCGTGTCGCGCTCCGCAGGCTTTTCCAGGTCGGCGGCCAGTGCGATTGCATGCCCTCCCGCCTGCGTAATCAACGCTACCGTCTCGGCCAGCGTGCCCGGCAGGATGACGGATTGCTCAAGGCTTCGACCGCTGACTATCACCGTTGCGCCTTCCGCGGCGAAGCGCTGGGCAATGGCTCGGCCGATGCCGCGGCTTGCGCCGGTGACGAGCGCGACTTTGCCGGTCAATTTTTGTGGTTTGTTGCTCATATCGTTCTTTGCGCGATGGCGGGAAGGGTCAGGATGCTCGATTCCAGTGGGCAAAAGGCATGAGAAATTGCCGCCACTGTCCATTCGGGAAACTCAGGGTCGAACCAGCGGTCCACCCAGCCCCAATGAAAAGGGTGGGTCAGGTACTCGCCTTGAAGATCCTCGACGCAGGCGAACTCCTGCTGCCAGACGTGGGTCCACGCACTCGGTGACGTGACACGGCTCAGTTGCCAGTTGCGAATGGTCGGCATGTACGCGGGCATGCGCAGCAGATCGCGCTCCAGGGCGGCGACGTGTTCGCTGCATGCCTCTGGCCTGACGCGAAATAGCAACGTGCGCCAAACACCATTTTGCAAGCCGGCCGCTCGCTGGCCACCGTCGATCGGCCGATACGCAAGATGATCCGCACGCGACACGCCCGGCAACTGTGCAAGGCACGTGGCGGCCGCCGCATCACAGGCATCACCCTCGAAGTGCAGATCGACGGTGTAGTCGCCGGCCCCCCAGCAGCCTGCCATGTTTCGGCCAAAGACAATCCGGCGCAGACCGGGCAGCGAGTGAGCGCGTGCCGCCAGTTCACGCTCCAGCGTCTCCGGGCAAGCATCATGCTCAAGATAGAGCTGGGCTGTTTCAAGCCGCATCAGGACACCCCATGGGTTCAGGCAGAGGATGATCGGCACCGGTCAGAACATGGCGACGGCGACGGTGAGCGAGTTGATCCACCGCGGACCAGAATTCGATCACTTCCAACCCGGCGGCGGCGCGCATGCCGTAATAAGCGAGCACGCCTGGCAACTGCCACAGCAGCCACAACGTATTGGGTTCATCGGGGATGGCGACAGGTGGCGACACCCAGCGATTGAGCAGCGTGAGCCCCCGCGCCGAGCGGTTACTGAGGTGGTGCTCTTGCAAAAGAGTCAGCACGGCGGGAACGTGCTCGGCATTCACTACGATTTCATCCAGCACGTGGATCATCTGTCGCTTCCTGAATACGCAGTGGCGTGCCGGCAGGCGTTGAAGCGCCTCAGCGATGGTGCGCCGATCGTCATGGTCTCCATGTTTCCTCTGTGTGAGCGTGTTCGCCTGAGCGCCGGGGACCCGCAGCGGGAAGCTGCGCCCGGCTGAGTACGACTGTTACCGATAAGCCTCGGTCGTTCCGTTTTGCACGGAAACGCGAACGAGTGAATCCATTATGTGGTGGCGCGTGAAGGGCGACCCTTACCACATCGGTCGGCAAACGCTACCGTGGCGATCAAAACGGAATTTGTGTGAAGACCATGCGGAAAGCCGTGTTTGACACGGGCGCTCTGTGCCTTCCGGCTCGCTACTGGCGACGGCGAAAATGGCTGGGCGCCTGCCCAGTCCAACGAACGAAAGCGCGACGAAACGAGGCTTCGTCGCTGAAGCCTAGATGGCCTGCGATGCGGCTCATCGACCAGTTAGTGGTGTGCAAACAGCGCACGGCGAACTCTCGCAGGCATTGTTCACGCAACGCCTGGTAGCCGGTATTTTGAGCGGCCAGGCGCCGCCGGAGTGTCGGTTCGCTAATACCGAGGGCTGTAGCGATTTCGCTCAAGGTCGGAAGAGGAACTTCGCGCGCCAGTGCGGCATCGAGGAAGCCGTAGACCTGTTGGGAAACTGACAACGCATCCTGAAGCGTTCCGGTCAGCCGATACGGCACGTCCATCAGGAATGGGGCAAGCTCTGCCGGCTGACGCAACACGGGCCGCGTGAGCAAATCGGCGTCGAATGTGAACCCATAGGTCGGCTCGCCAACAGCGACCGGTGCCCCGAACAGACCAAGGAAGGGTGACGCATCTTCGCGCAGCGGATGCGCGAGAAAGACCTTGTCCGGTTTCAACGGTTGCCCGATTAACCAGCTGAAGAGTTGGAGATAGAACAGCAAGCCCGTCAGGTCAACCAGGCATGCCGCAGAACTTTGCCGTTGACGCAACGAGTCCATGCAGAACGTTGCAGTCAGGTGGGTCGCCTTCAAACTCAACGCACCAGCCCGCGGATGCAGCATGGTGCAGAAGTCGATCGCGCAGTGTATGGCTTCATCAAGCGAACGGCAGCTGAGCAGGCACCGGCACATGAGGTCGACCTCGGTCTTGCGCATCGGGGGATGGCCGTCACCTTGCGCGACTTGTGCCTCCAGTTGCTCGATAGCCGCGCGATACATCGAGACGAAATGATCTGCCGAAAGAGGGTCGGTGGCATCGGGTAAAACCGGCAGCGTACTTGCGGCGCCTGTGCCGCCATGGCGGCTCAGCTCATCCAGCAAACGCGAGCCCAAACCCTGCGGCACGCGGGCAGTGTGCCGCTTGCGCGAAGTTGCCACGCAAATCTCCTTTTGAGCGAGGTCGTAACGGTTGATGATCGAAACGGTAAGCGTTGCTCTTCCGTACCCACCGGATAATGACATCGCGCTGAAAGCCCGTCTGCCAGGTCATGCCCCTGCTAGCGATTCTTGCAGGCTTGCGGGCACGGCGATGATAGTCCTCAGGGGACGGCCTGTCACTTTTGAAACAGAGCATGAGCATCATCGAGAAGGGCAGGCAGGGGGATTCTCCCGCCTGATTGCGAACGATGCTCCACGGAGACGAAATGGAACCTGCAAAAGGTACTGCAATGCGCGCGGTCGTACTGGATCGCGTTGGTGGACCGGAGGTCATGAAGATCGCCAGTGTTCGGAGACCCGAAGCCGGTCCCGGCGAGATTCTGATCAAGGTCGCGTATGCAGGCGTGAATCCGGCGGACTGGAAGTGCCGGGAGGGTTATCTGAAATCGTTCATCAACTATACGTTTCCCTTTGTCATCGGGTTTGATCTTTCCGGCACCGTCGTCGATATCGGGGCGGACGTGGTCGGCTTCGAGAAGGGCATGCGGGTTTTTGCACAGAGTGACGTTGGGGCCGGAAAATGGGGTGCCTATGCGGAATTCGCCACGGTTTCGCAGGCGTCAGTGGTACGCATGCCCGAGAACCTCAGTTTTGCGCAGGCCGCTGCGGTGCCGACCCCCGCTTTGGCTGCATGGACGGGTCTCTTCGAAGATGGAGCGCTCCAGCCCGGTCAGCGTGTGCTGATCCACGGCGGCGCGGGGGCGGTTGGCGCATTCGCGATCCAGTTTGCCAGGCACGCCGGTGCCCACGTGGCGGTCACTTGCGGTGCCTACAACTTCGACTATGTCACGGCGCTCGGATCCGGACACAACATCGACTATCGAACCCAGGACATCCTGACTGCCGTTCATGACTGGTCACCAGCAGGGGTTGACCTGATCCTCGACACGGTCGGCTGCGCGACGCTGCCGGCCGGGCTGGACATGCTACGACCGGGCGGCACCCTGATCAGTATCCTGACGTTGATGCAAGGCGACACCGGGCCGGATCCGGAGGACGCAGCGCGGCGGGGTCTTCGGACCAAGTTGACGTTCAGCAAGATGCCAAGCGGCCGGCAACTAGGCCAGGTTGCGGATCTGCTTGCCGGCGGCAAGGTCCGTGCCCCGCGCATCGAATCGTTGCCCATCGATGAAGTGGCACACGCGCATAGCATGGTTCAGAACGGCACGCACCGCGCGAAGCTCGTCTTGCAAATCGCTGACGACCTGACCAGATAGCGCGGAAGCTGATTTCAGTTGCGCCGAAAATCAATCAAATAACTACTCGTCAATATGGAGTGAGACAAAGTGATATCTTCATGTGCAAGAATATTCGGATTGCTTAGTATTAATGCGGTAATGATACTTTCAAGTACGTCCGCGGTGGCCGCCATGAGCGCGGAGGAGGTCAACCAGTTGGGTAGCTCGCTCACGCCGATGGGCGCGGAGCGTGCGGGCAACAAGGATGGAACCATTCCCGCATGGACCGGAAAGTGGTTGGGCTTGCCGCCGGGTGTCGCCTACAAGGAGGGGGATCGATACCCTGATCCGTACTCGGGCGAACAACCGCGCTTCGTCATCACTGCGCAAAACATGTCGGAATACCAGGCGAACCTGACCGACGGGCAGAAGGCACTGTTCAAGCAATCTCCGTCGACGTTCAAGATGATCGTCTATCCGAGTCACCGGGATTTTCGCTATGACGAAGCTGCGTACAAAAATATCAGGACGTACGCACAAAACGTGCAGATGACCGCGGACGGCAACGGCCTCAAGCGTTATCCCCCGCAGGCACCGTTCCCCGTTCCTCATAGCGGACAGGAGTTGATGTGGAACTTGCGTTTCTCATCGGCGATCGGCACCGAGGCTGCGGTATACGATCAGGCGGTTGTCTATCCAACCGGCAGTATTGCCTGGGGAAAGTGGAAATACGATATCTGGTCGCCGATGAACGGCCCGAAGTTTGATCCCAGCCAAGCATTTATCGACCGAACGTTCGCTCGTGTGGGAACGGATCTGCCGCTTAGCGATCGTGGCAGTCTTATTGTCTCGCAGACCTACTGGGACCACGAAGGATCCGATCTCACCAAAACATGGGTTTACAACCCGGGTACGCGACGTGTCCGCCAGTCTCCCGAATATGGATTCGATCAGCCTCAGGGCCCAGGCGGATTCAGAACGGTTGACGACGACCGCTTGTTCAATGGTTCCGGTGAGCGTTACGACTGGAAAATTCTCGGGAAGAAAGAGATCTACGTCCCTTACGACAATTACAAACTGAACGATGCTTCGATCAAATATGCGTCGCTGTTGACGAAAGGCCATCCCAATCCAGACTTTGTCCGCTACGAGTTGCACCGGGTTTGGGTTCTGGAGGCGACGTTGAAGCCAGGTTTTCGCCATCAGTACGCCAAGCGGGTGATCTATCTTGACGAGGACACCTGGATGGCGTTGCTGGCCGACAATTATGACGCCCATGGCCAGTTGTGGCGAACCAACATGCAAACGACGTTCTATGCGTATGACGCGCAGCGATTCTATCCGGCGACCGTGTTCTACCAGGATCTTATTTCTTCGGCGTATATGGCTGATCGCATGACAAACGAGGGGAAGGTGGTGCGTCTGAACAGCGATCCGGAATTCAACGAAGGATATTTTTCCCCGGATTCAATTCGAGCATCAGGTCTCTGAGGTCAAATTTCACCCCGCCCAGGCAGCCAGTCTCCCTGCGGGGCGGGTGCCGGACGCTGCACAGATGGGTAGCCATACGCGAAAGACTGACTACAATGAGTAGGTGCAAGCGAAGTTGCAAAGGTGGTCTGTTCAGGCATAACGGTCAGTAGTGTGACGTTTCAATTCCTTCATCGGGGGCATGCCCATGACCTGCCTGAACGAAAGGATTGTCGGCGCAATATTTTTTATACTGAGCGGATATGCGTTCGCGGGCGGCCTTGTCACGGATTCGCCCGAACAGACGACCATAGCGAATATCGCGCTTCCGCCCGAGGCGGTCGTGCCGCCCATTCCGGAGCCGCAAAGCTACTTGCACCGCTATGAAATGGAATATCAGTCGGATCAGGGCAAGCCGTTCTACGCGCAAATCGAGAACTTCTATAGCACACAGGTGACCCACGACTTCCGATTCGGCGCCGGGAACGCCGCACCAACGCCTGAGGCGGCACCGCAGCAGGCATCGGATTATCTCCATCTGGGTCCGTCGACGGCGCTGCAACTCACCATGGTTCAATTGGCAGACCCGACTTTAACGCTCGGTGCGCAACCGCAGCGAAGGCTGTCGTTGACCGTCGACGAATGGGTCTTTTCTGGAACAGCGCGTGTCGCGGTTCTCCATTCGCACGATACAGGCGCGACGCTTTCTGTCAGGCACGGCTTTTAACCCGAGGTGTGCTGGATACGATGAGTCAGGCTGTGCTCAATCTCATTCCGGCAGGGTTCATCTGACCATGCTCCGGTGTAGCGATCGCCCACAGCTTCAAGAGTAAACCGGCGTTTGAAGGGGGCAGTCGTTTACTAAGAACCGTCTTCCAATCACTGATTGGTGCGCCGCTCAGCATCCGATGCTCCATCAGCTTGCACGAAGCGTGATGACGCATCGCCGTCGCCTTCCGCCCGTTCCTCCACCCCAGCTTCGCGCAAAAAATGCGTGATCGTTTCCTCGATCACCGACCTGGCGAGTCCCTGCACGATGAACACGAGCCGAGTCGTGTGATCGTCGTCAGGCCACGCTTCAAGCCGCAACGGCTCATGCAGCAACTGCTGCACGCCATGGAACACAACAGGCCGCGATTCGCCGATGAAATTGCCGATCCCCTTAACCCGCAGGATGCGTTCGCCGTGATAGCCGAGCAGCACCGTCAGCGCGGTCTCGAATGCCTGCATCGGTAATGGCTGCGAGTAAGTCAGGCAGAAGCTGTCGATGTCCGGATGGGCCACGCGTGACGCCGCCGCGCCACGCATCAGCGACTTGCGCGGCGAAGGCTCGGCGCGCAACCAGGGCCGCAAGGCACGCGGTGTCAGGATGTCGAGCAACTGTTGGGCGTCAATCTCGCCGTTGCGCACCGGAATGCGCGTCGCACCCGGATTCAGCGCGTCAAGCGCCGCCTCGAGGTCGGCCAGCGCGGGCGCATCGACCAGTTCAGCTTTTGTCAGCAACAGCCGATCCGCGACCGCCACCTGCTGACGCGATTCCTCATGCCGGGCAAGTTGCGCGGCGCCGTGTTTCGCATCGACGGTCGTCACGATGCCGTCGAGTTGCAACCGCCCCTCAAGCGCTGGGTCACCCAGCAACAGCGAGATCACCGGGCCAGGCCGCGCAAGCCCCGTGGTCTCGATCAAAATCCGCTCGAAGGGGGGAATCTCGCCGCGCGTGCGACGCTCCAGCAGATCGGCCACGGTCGCAGCCAGTTCGTCACGCACGCCGCAACACAGGCAGCCGTTTTCCAGCAGGGCGATGGTTTCATCGCGTGAGGTGCTGACGAACAGATGATCGAGACCGATCGCGCCCAGTTCGTTGATCACCACCGCACAACGGCCCAGCGCCGGTTGTGGCAGCAGGCGATTAAGCAACGTGGTCTTACCCGAACCGAGAAAGCCAGTCAGCAACGTTAAGGGAATCGCAGCGGCTTGCATGATGGTTGTTCCGGACACTCAGATAACCTGCAGGTCTTTTCCGACGATGACCTGTCCGTCGAAATGCTTGCGCGCATCGGCGGCCCACATCTCGTCGGTAATCGCGGGATCGCCGCCCGGCACGAAATGGCTCAGCACCAGCGTCTTGACGCCAGCCGCCGCGGCGATCTTGCCGACCTGCTCAGTGGTGGTGTGGCTCTTCACGAGGTGGTCGAGCAGCGTCGGCGCGTTGTCGACAGTCTTCATCAGCTTCTGGAGCGCGGGCAGGTACATCACTTCATGCACCAGTACGTCTGCGCCTTTCGCGAACTCGGCAAGCGCCGGGTAGTAAGTCGTGTCGCCGGAGAAGACGACGGTGCGGTCCTTGGTCTCGAAGCGGTAAGCGAATGCCGGCTTGATCGTGTAGTGATCGACCAGTGTCGAGGTGACGCGCACGCGGTCGTCTTCCATCACGAGGCGCGGGCCGTCGAATTCATGGATGTTGATCAGTGGCCGGAACGGCGGGCGGCCTTCTTCGCGCATTCGCACGTCGAGGTCGATCGCGTTCATGTCGACAAAGTCGTCGATCATCTTGGTCATGCGCGGCGGACCGTACAGGTTGACGGGCGTATGCAGGCCGGTGGCCCAGGCGAGGAACACGAGGTTGCCGAGGTCGGCGTTGTGGTCCGAATGATGGTGGGTCAGGAAGATGTCACGAATGCCCGGCAGTTTGATGCCCGCTTTGGTCAATTGCAGCGCGACGCCGTTGCCGCAATCCACCACGTAGGGCTGACCGTCGACCACCAGCACGTTCGCCGGTGCCGCGCGCAGGTCAGATGGCGTCGGGCCCCCCTTGGTGCCGAGCAGGATCAGCTGTGTGCCCTTTGCCGGGAGTCCAGCGGTGGGTGCAGGGGTTGCGGAACTGGCCGGTGACTGCGCGTGAGCGTCCTGCATCCACGGCAGCGCCGCGGTGGTGCCTGCGGTAACGGCAATACGCATGAAATCACGACGGGAACGTCCGAACGGCTGATCACTCATGGCTCTGTGTCTCCTGACATCTTGGTTAGGGTGTGCGCGATTCCAGCGTCGGGATCGGGCAGCGTCGCCTAGACACTATCAGAGAACAGCGCTCGGACGAAGATCGTGAAACAGCTCATAGACGAGTGCGCGTAGCCATTGGTGAGCTTCGTCGCGTTGGTACCGTTCATGCCAGAACTGAGTGATATCGACTGGCGCGATATCAAACGGCAGCGCGACAGCGCGGACATCGTGCCGGCTCGCCAGCACGCGCGCGAGACGGCTCGGAATACAGGCAACGAGGTCGCTCGACGAGACAATGCGATCCAGACCGAACGAATGCGCGAGCTGCAATACCACGTGGCGAGCGTTGCCGTCGTGCGAGGACTGCGCATTGAATTCTGCCTCGAAATGCGCGTGGCTACCGGCTGTGGGCGTATAGACCACATGGTCGGCCGCGAAGAACTGCTCGACGGAAAGCATGGCGCCTATCGTGGGATGGTCGTTGCGCACGAGCGCCGCGTAAGTCTCGTGAAAGAGCCGTTGCTGATGGAAGTCGGCATGCAGACCGCTGAACATACCGATCGCGAGATCGATCTGGCCGAGTTTCATCATCTGCTGCGCGGCGTCGAGTGGCGGGTCGGCCGTGACGATTCGGACACCTGGCGCGACCTGACGCAAATGCGCGACCAGCGGCGGGATGAAGATCGCCTGTCCGAGATCGCTGACGTACAGGCGGAACGTGCGCGTGGCGGTGGCCGGATCGAACGTCCGGCCTGCCTGCAGCGCAAGACGCAGCGACGCGAACCCTTCGTCCACGAGCGCCGCGATTCCGTCGGCTCTCGGCGTGGGCTGCATGCCATCGGCTGTCTTCACGAACAGGATGTCGTCAAACAGGGAGCGCAGCCGCTTCAACGCGTTGCTGACGGAAGGCTGTGTCAGATGGAGCGACTCCGCCGCGCGCGTCGTACTCCGGGTCCGGTAAAGCACGTCGAACACCAGCAGCAGATTCAGGTCGACGTTGCGCAGGTCGGTATCGGGTGTCATGGCGTGGGTCGGTGCGCGGGTATAGATGCCGTGAATGATGGCATCTGACGTGACAATTTAACAGGGCGTCATGGCCGCCCTATGTTGGTCTCACTACGCCGCGCCCGCAACACGCCGACAGACGTTGAGGCATTAACATACCCGCTTTGGTCGTAGCCGCATCAGAACGGCTGCTGTACAGGCGACTCACGCAACGATCGCACTCAGGTCATATTCTCTCGATTCGAGGGCGGCGAGTAGCGGGGCAGGGTGAGGCACCCGCTCGTGTCCCGCCGCATAGGGCACAAGGCCGCGGATGAATTTTAGAAGTTTCGTCGTCGAGGCCCCAAGCGGTGTGGCTTTACGTATATCAACGGCTTGAGCCGCAACCATAAGCTCCATCGCAAGAAGCGACTTGCAGAGTTCGGTCGTTTCGCGCGCGCGGCGCGCCGCGACAGTCGCCATGCTGGCACGATCGAGGTTGCCGTTGGAATGGCTGGAGCTGGCCAGTTCGATGACTGTCGGTGCGGCGAGCAGGCGCGCCTCCGACGCCAGTGACTTGTGAAATTGCGCCAATCCGTTGAATCCGGGTAACCCAACGCTGTCCTCCTCGATCAACCCCACAGGGAGTCCAGACCAGAACGAATCCGTCAGTTTTGCAACGCGCTCCGTGGCGCTGGTGACGACGGGCGACAAGGCTAACCTGACGGTATCGAGGGCCATCGACAACGACAACATATCGAAGTTGGCCACCGAGACTAGTGTGTCGTCCTCGATCGATACGATAGGGTTGTTCTGACTGGCATTCAGTTCGATGGAGATCTGTTTCTCGGCGAAGGCGAAGCTATCGAACGCATTCCCAAATGTAATCGGTAGAGAACGAAAGCAAAGCGGGTCCTGCAGATGACGGGGACCACCGCTGCCCAGAATGTAGCTGCCATCAAGCTGTGAACGAATCAACTCGGCAGCGATCCGCAGCCCTTCAAAGGGTCGTGAACGGATCGCAGCGGGCGAGAGAATGGACGGATTGGCCGCGAAACCTTCCATACTCAACGCCGAGGCGATGGTCCATGAGTTCAGCAGGCGCCGCAGATCGTCAATGGCGATAGCGGCCGTGCCAAGCGAAAGTGCGCTGGAATTGAGAAGTGCCAGCGCTTCGCCCGACGTCAGCGTGATGTCAGCGTAGAGATCCAGCGCCAGGTCCGCCACCGGCGACATGTCGCTCTGACCTATCGATCCCCACATGTGCACACGAAACGTGCGGCGGCTGTTGAGCGCATCGACAAGCATGGTGGCCAGCATGGGGCGAACACCGAGTCGACCAGAGGCCATGGCGGTCACGAGAATGACCATCATCGCGCGCACAATTTCGTCTGGCGCCGTGGGGCCGTGGCCGAAGTTGTGGGTCTGTAAAAGCCGGCGGTTGAATTCCTCAATACGTGCCGGCTCAAGTGGAACGCCTGTCTTGGCGCCCACGCTGGTTGTTACGCCGTAAACCCGATCGCCGCGGGTGACCGCTTGCTCCACGACTCGCCGGGCAGCGTGCATGCGTTCCATGGCTTCCGGAGCAAGCGTGACCTGTGCGTCGAACCGCGCAATCTCCACCACGTGTCGCGCTGTTAAGGTTTGACCATCAATGATCACCGTTTTGCTCATTTGAAACACCCTCCGGTTTATATGGATTCGACGAATCCGTCAGTCCTGCCGCGGTCACCTGCGGGAGTGATGCGAATCTGGTCGGTTCAACTTGCCTTTCGTACCGATTGGCCGGCTCCCGCAACGAGATCGACGTCTTTCTCAGCGAGCTCGCGGTCATCATGATCCGTTAGAGCTGTTTTTATGTCGGATTCCTTATAGAACAGCAGCGAAACTGCGCCAAGTATCAGAAATCCAACCAGATAGTGAGCCGGCATGAGCTTGTCGCCGGTTTTCGCGACCAACCAGGTCAGCAGGAACGGTGTGAACCCACCCAACAATGAAGCAGCCAGATTATAGGTAATGGATAAGCCGGTCGAGCGCATGTGCGTCGGGAACAGTTCCGCTAGTGTTGCCGACACAGGGCCCAATGTGGCTGCCATGAGCAGTGCAAATACCAGCTCCATGATGAGTAGAGACGTGGTCGTCGGATACATGTTCAACAAGATAAACGCGGGGTAGATCAGCAACGCGAAGAGCGTGAGGGCGACCCCCATGATTATTTTCCGGCCGATCTTGTCGGACAGGTGACCAAAGCAAGGAACGAGTGCCATTCTGACCAGTAACGTCACCGTGAGAACGATGAACGGCGCGTTCAAGGAGGTCTTGAGGGACTGAACCGCGTAGATCGGCAGGTAGGCGATCAGTACATAGACCATGATGTTCGTCACTGCGCTCAACGAGAAAGACACAAACAGTTCCGCAGGGTAGCGGCGAAATATCTCCCCGATCGAAACTTTCTTGTGCTGTGTCTCTTTCAGGAAAATTTCGGGTTCCTGCAGATTGCGGCGAATGTAGAAACCGATCGGCCCGATGATCAAGCCAAGCAGAAACGGAATTCTCCAGGCCCACGACGACAATGCTTCTGTGGTGAACACGCTCGTTAGCAGGGCACCCATGAGTGTCGCCAGAAACACGCCGATCGACTGCGAGAACATTTGCCAACTGCCGTAGAAACCTCGCCTTCCGGGCGGCGCGTATTCGATCAGTAGTGCGGTGGCGGTGCCGAACTCGCCGCCGACCGAAATGCCTTGCAGAATCCGTGAGCAGACAACAATGATCGGGGCCAGAATGCCGACTTGGCTATAGGTCGGCGAGAATGCCAGCATGGCGGTTGAAACAAGCATCAACAGAATCACAAAAGACAGCGCGGCTTTTCTCCCGGCACGGTCCGCATAGATACCGATGGCAATCCCGGCTATGGGCCGGACGATAAAGCCCACGCCGAAAGTAGCCGTGGTCAACAGCATCGAGGTAACGGGATTGTCGGCAGGGAAGAACTGTTTGGCGATAATGACGGACAAATATCCGTAAACCAGAAAGTCATACCATTCCAGTGCATTGCCAACGGTCGATGCCACTACCGCTTTCCATGGAACCTGTTTCTTGATCACCACTGTCTCCTCCTTATCTGGATCTTAATTATTCTGTCCAGAATTTAAATTTGAGAATTAGAAGCTTAATAATGGCGGCATGGGATTAAGCCGGCAGTTTGCTCCGAATATCCTTTCTCCCATTGAATATCTGCGGCGCAGACGGGCGCGAAAGAATAGATTGACTACCTGTCCGCTGCCAATGAAATGGAATGTGTCCAACGATATTCGCGATAAGCTCTTCTATGGGGAAAATAGTACGTTGTACCTCGCCTGCGGCCAAGCATAACTCCGTGAAATTCCACCTGTCGGAATGGCGGTGACGTGACTCCGGCATGCGGCTCGCTGATAGCCGCTCGGCCGCCAGACTTCATTCACTAGTTTTCCATCTGCTCCGAAATTCGCCGAGACACCTCGAGCATCTGGCCCAGGTACCGCTCGACGACTTTCTCCGGTGTAAGCGCGGAAGAAAACCATGTGAGCCCAATCGACGCGACCACGAATTCCTTCGCCATCACCGGCACGGCAAGCGTGCCGGACACCGGCCGCACGCTGGAATCGCGCAGCGCGTACCCGCGCTGGCGGGTTTGATCGAGCATCGCCTGGACGGCTTCGCGATCCTGCGCGGGCCGGTCTTCGGGATGATGACTTTGCCGCACAACTTCGAGCAGCATCTCCTGTTCTTCGGGCGAGCAGAAGGCGAGATACGCCCGTCCCAACGCACGCGAAACGAGGCTTAGACGCATGTTGATCGACGAGTGCAGCAGCGAGAGCGGTGAATACGGAATCGTGCTGTAGCGTACGACTAGCGCGTCGACATCGAGCATGCCGACGGCAATCGGCCACTTGATCTCTTCGGTGAGTTTGCGCACGAGCGGCGCGGCGGTTTCGACCACGCGCGGCACATGGTGATAGCCCGAGTTCAATGCGTTGACGCCGTCGAGCAGGCGGTATTCGCCGGGCCGCGCGCCGCGTGCGGCGAGGCCCAGCTCTTCGAAGGTCCGCAGCAGCCGGATCAAGGTGGGCTTCGGCAGCGACGTCAACTGGTGCAGGCTGTCGAGCGTCGAAACGGGCATCTGGTTCAGGGCACGCAGAAGGGTGATTGCCCGCTCTACTGCCCGAATCGAAGATTCGCGTTCCGCCATCGTATCGCCTTGCCTGGGTGGTCGGGCGCACGTCGATCTCTCTGACGCTTGCCCGTCGACAAACTCGGATTATCGCAGCTTTTGAACTGCCTGGACCGGCCGCGCCGACCTGGGCGGCCAGGCCGCGGATCGGGTCCGCAATCAGGCCATCAATGTCAGCGCGCCTTTACGAAGCAGCGCCTGATCCGATCCGATGACGAACCACGTCGCGCCCATCTGCTCGAATTCGGCGCACTCGCTGACCTCGCCGACGGCGACGCCCGGCGTCTTGCCGGCACGCCGGGCGATGTCGAGCACCTGGACGGTTGCCTCCATCACTTCGGGCGCACGAGCGCTGGTGAGACCAAACGACAAAGCCAGATCAGCCCGGCCGACGAAGAGGCCGGACACCCCGTCCACATTAGCGATCTCATCTGCAGCAGCACAGCCCGCACGACTCTCGATCTGGCACATCACAACGGTGCCGTTGCCTGCCGCGACGGCCTTTTGCATTCCCATCGCACCGTAACCGGCAAAGCGCGGCGAACTGGAGAAGCCGCGTTCGCCGTCGATGAAGCGCGTGCGGGCCACCAGCGTGCGCGCTTCATCCGCGGAATCGACGTGCGGCACCAACAGTCCCGAAGCGCCGAGATCCAGCGCGGACTGGATCGTCGCGGTGTTCATGTCGGGAATCCGCACGAACAGCGGCAAATTCACGGAGCGCGCGGCGATCACCATGACGTCGAGCGTGGCGCGGTCGAACGGCGCATGTTCTGCGTCGATCACGGCGAAGTGGAGTCCCGCGCCGCCGAGAATCTCGATGATCTGCGGCGCGCCGGTTTTGACGAAGGTGCCGATCTGGCGCGTGGAGGTGTCGTGCGTGGTTGTGGACATGGATGAGGGATGAAAGCGGATTGGAAGCGTCCTATCGGGACGCGGTCTGGTTGACCGATGCAGGAACGCGCGTGGCCTTCATGGCGAGCGCGGTGCAGCCAAGCAACAGCAGGCAAAGGGCGGGCAGCAGCATGGCGTAGCCGGGGTGGCCGAACGCCTTGTCGATCCACGGCATTGCGTTCTGGGCGAGAAAGCCGCCGAGGTTGCCGATGCTGCTAATCGCGGCGAGGCTCGTGGCGGCGCGCCGTCCGCTGAAATACTTCGACGGCAGCGACCAGAAGCACGGCAGCAGTAGCGACGTGCAGGGCGTGCCAACCACGAGCGCGACATAGCGCGCCGCGGGATCGCTCACCAGCAGGCTGACCACAAACGCCACACAACCGACGATACCGATGGTCGCGGCGGCCATGCGCACCTGGCTTTCGTTCTTGAGCGTGCGCGGCACGATCAGCAAAAGCGCGGCGGTCAGTGCCCATGGAATCATCGTCAGCAGACCGTTAAGCGAACTTGAGACGCCGAATCCTTTGATCACGGTCGGCAGCCAGTAAATGAGCCCGTAGAGCGACGTGAGCAGACACGTGTAGCCGAGGGCAAACGCCTGCACTTTGCGGTCGCACAACACGCTCCAGACACTGCCTTCGTGATGCGTGGCCGGCGCTTCGTCAGCGACCATGCGTGCAAGGTGGCTGCGCTCCTGCGGGTCGAGGAACGACGCCGTCTCCACACTGCGCGGCAGGTAGAACAGCACGATCGGCGCGAGCACGAGCGCAAGCAGGCCGGTGACGATAAACACCCATTGCCACCCCGCGTGGTGCCAGACGCCATCGAGCGACAGCAGCAGGCCGCCGAAAGCCGAGCCGAGCATGTTGCCGAGCGCACTGCCGAGCGTCAGAAGCGCGATGGCGCGCACCTGGTAGCGGCGCGGAAACCACACGGTCAGGTAGTAGACGATGCCGGGATACAACCCAGCTTCCGCGGCACCGACCAAAAACCGCAGCGCCGCGAAAGTCGAACCCGACGAGATGTACGCGATGAGCAAGGTCGCAATCCCCCAGCTCAGCACAATGCGGAAAATCCACTTCGGTGCGCCGAAGCGATGGACGCCGAGCGCGCTCGGAATCTCGAAGATCAAATAGCCGATGAAGAACAGCGACGACGCCAGACCGTAAGCCGTTTCGGTCATACCAATCTGATGCACCATCTGCAGCTTGGCGAAGCTGACGTTCATCTTGTCGATGACCGACACCAGATAGGTGATCAGGATCAGCGGCATGATGCGCCACCACACACGCCGGATCAGGCGTTCATCGTGCGTCACGGCCTGGCTGACCGGCGTGGCAACGGAAATCTCCATCTCTCCTCCAACGTGGCGGGCCGGTTGGTGGCGCGTGAGACGCGCGGCGCCGGCTTTTATCTGTCTGTGAGCGACCTCTGAGCGAGGTCGGACTCACGGTGAGCAATGCTATGTCTCGCCGACGCCGCGATTCAAGCACGAATCGGGAAGATTTCGCGTGGCGGAATCCATGCTGAACCCGCCGTTTTTTTAGGGCGGGGTGGCAACTCGTGCTTTTCGTTCTGCGGAAAGTCTCGGAAACGCGCTTGGACCGGCGCGTATCGCGTGGAACCATACGAGGCGTCGAACGGGATAGCCGCCAACAGCGTGCGCTCGCCGACTTTGAAAATCCGAAAAACTGAAAGTCCGTGACGCAACGCGAACGGGCCACGAGACGGAGAGGAGACCCCGATGAAAAAAACATTGTCCCTGATGGCAGTCTGCGGTATCGCCTGCAGCACGGCACACGCGCAAAGCAGCGTGACGCTTTACGGCATCGTCGATGCCGGTTTTCGCTACAACAGCAATGCGGGCGGCAAGTCCCAATTCGCGATTGCCGGCGGCAATGAGAGCGCATCGCGCTTTGGTGTGACAGGCACTGAAGATCTGGGCGGTGGCTACAAGACCGTCTTTACTCTGGAAAGCGGCTTCACGACCACGACGGGCGCCATGCAAGCCGGGCTGATGTTCGGTCGTCAGGCCTTCGTCGGCGTCGCCACACCTTACGGAACGGTGACGCTAGGCCGTCAGTACCTGACGCTGTCGACCTATTTGGGCCCGTTCTCCTCCGGTAGCGATTGGGCCGCGCGCGGCGCGGGTTGGGGCTACCACCCGGCCGGCCTCGACGACGTCGACGGCACCGAACGCGCCAACAATGCGATCAAGTATGTGAGCCCCCGCTATCGCGGTTTGCAGTTCGGCGCGACATACAGCCTCGGCGGCATCGCGGGCAACGCGACGCAGAACCAGATGATTTCCGCAGGCGTCGATTACGGCAACGGGCCGTTCAAGTTCGCAGCGGCCTATCTGTACGTGAAGAATCCGAACTACTCGCTGTTCGGCAACAACGCGACCAGCAGCACGACCGGCAACAACTTCTCGAGCCCGATCTTCAGCGGCTATGCGACGGCTGCGTCGCAACAGGTCGTGGGGGCGGGCGCATCGTATGCGATCGGCTCGTTCACGGTCGGCGGCATCTATACGAATACGAAATTCTTCAACGTCGGTGGCACGCCGGTTGCGGGCGCCAAACCGCCGGTGGGTGAAATCGGCGCGACCGCCACGTTCAACACGGGCGAAGCGAATCTGAAATACAGTATGACGCCGTCGCTGCAGTTCGGCGTCGCCTACACCTACACGCGCGCGAGTTCGTATAACGGCGAGAGCGGCGCCAGCTATCAGCAATGGAATCTCGGCGCCGACTATTCGCTTTCGAAGCGAACCGACCTCTATTTCGTCGTGCTGCGCGAGACGGCGGGTGGCTTCGATTCGACGGGACACCGCGCCGTGGCCGCGTTGACCTCCGCGACGCCGTCGGCGACCGATACGCAGAACGCCGTGCTTCTCGGCATCCGCCATCTTTTCTAGCCGCGACGCGTAGCGCGGCCGGTCGATCGCCCTATCGCGATGCTGGCGGCCAGTGCAGCGCGCCTTTTTAGTCACCCATACCTCCTTGGAGGAGACATGCCTTCCCAGCAAGATCCGACGAATTCTCCTGCCGGTCAATCCGTCAAACTGTTCGACTCGCACGCGCATCTCGTGGCCGACGACCAGACGCGCTATCCGCGCAATCCGATGAAGCGCTCGCTCAATGCACCGCCACGCTTGCCCGGCGTGATCGGTCTGCCGGGCGGCAAGCATGGCCTCAATCCGGTCAATGAAGTACCGGACGTTGGGCGCATGCTGCAGTGGATGCAGGACGAACGCGTCGAGGGCGCGGTCGCAGTGCAAAAGCGCATGACCTACCGCTTCGACAACAGCTACATCCTCGATTCGTCGGACGCGTATCCCGACACGTTTTCCGCAGTCGTCATTCTCGATGCGGAAGACGAAGGGACGCCGGCGGTGGTGCGCTCCTACATCGAGAAGCATGGCCTCGCGGGCGTGCGCCTGTTCGGCGGACGCGAAGTTGACGGCACCATGCCGTGGCTGAATTCGCCGCGTGCGCTAGAGACGTGGGCCGTGGCGAACGAGTACGGCATCGTGATGGATCTGGAGGTGCTGGCGATCGGTGGCGGCGGCCCGTCGGTGCCGGCGATCATCGAATTGGCGCGGCGCTTCCCGAACTTGCGCGTCGTGCTCGATCACATGCTCGAACCTGAAGTCGAGGACGACAACTACGGTTTCGACGAGCGCTTCGTGCCGCTCGCCGCTGAGCCCAACATTTTCTTCAAGTTCACCTCGATCAACCTCGACATCTACCGCGAGACGGATACCCCGGCGCGCGATGTGCTGCGCGAGGCAGTCGATATGTTCGGCGCCGATCGCATCATGTGGGGTTCCGATATCGGCACCTCGTCGGGCACGTACAAGGATATGGTGCAGCGCATGCTCGACGCGACGACGTTGCTGACCGACGCGGAACGCCACGCCGTCCTCTACGAGACGGGCAAGAAGGTATTCGTGAAAGGCGGCGCGCGCCGCTGAGCAATCCGAGTCGTACAAGGAGATAACGATGTTTCTAGACCCCGCGACCACGCCGGACTTCAAGCGCACGCTGTTCAATGCGATCGTCGCTCCCCGCCCGATTGGCTGGATCAGCACGATGAACAGCAAAGGGCAGGTCAATCTCGCGCCGTTCTCGCATTTCAATCTCGTTTCGACTGCGCCGCCGGTGGTGATCTTTTCGTGCAACGCGCCAGCCGATCGGCACGAGAAGGACACCATTACGAATGTGCGCGAGACGGGTGAGTTCGTCACGAATCTCGTGACATGGGATTTGCGCAATCAGATGAATCTCAGTTCGATCGACGCGCCTTACGGCACCGACGAGTTCGAACTGGCCGGGCTTGAGAAAGCACCTAGCGTGATGGTGAAGCCGCCTCGCGTGGCGGCGTCGCCCGCCAGCATGGAGTGCCGGCTGCTGCGCATCGTCGATATCGAGCCGACGGGGCCCGGTGAGACGGCTAGCAATGTGGTGTTTGGGCGCGTTGTCGGCGTGCATCTGGACGATCGCTTCATCGACGCGGACGGGCGTTTCGATACGGCCCGCACCGAACCGCTGACCCGCCTCGACGGCAACCGCTACGCCACCGTCGGCCGCATGGACGTGCTGGGCCGCCCGAGCCCGCGGCGCGACTGATCCCCCAATAAAGAAGGAACCGAACATGACGACTACAACCGATACCCGCGTGCGGGAAACCGCCGTCTACGATCTTGCCCCAGGCGCCGTGACGCGCGGCCAGAACTTCTTCGTGCAATGGCTGCAAGGCGATGGCAAGACCTTCGAAGCACGCAGCGCGCACGAGATGTTGCTGCTCCTGCCCGATGAAACCGGCGCTGAAGTGCGCACCGGACAAGGCGCCGTACAGTCCGTGCCAGGCCGCAGTGTCTGCGTGCTGCCCGCGGGCGAGGTCTCGGTGAAACCGAATGACGGTGGCCGCGCCGTGCTAATCGCGTCGTCACGCATGGATCTCGCGTCCGGCGCCGCACTCAACCAACAGGACTATGCGTCGGCTGACCCGCGCATCGTCGGCAGCGATGCCGGTTATCGCCGCACGCGCGCGAACGGCGAGCTGCAGGTGATCCGCATCGACAGCATCCAGCCGCCGGCCGACAAGCCGCGTCTAAAGATGCTGCAATCCGACACGCTCAGCATCAACTGGGTCGAGTATCAGGATGCGCGGGACCGCTCGCAGCTTAGCCCGCATAGTCACGCGAGTTTCGAGCAGGGGTCGCTCGCGATCGACGGGCATTACATTCATCACCTGCGTGTGCAATGGGGCGCCGATGCGAACCAGTGGCGCGACGATCAACATCTCGAGGCTGGCCCGGCATCGATGATCTCGATTCCGGTTCATCTGATCCACACCACCGAAGGGGTTGGCACCGGCCGCCATCTTTTGATCGATGTGTTCTCGCCGCCGCGCACGGACTTCATCGACAAGGGATGGGTCGCCAACGCGGCTGACTACACGCGCGGCTGAACGTTAGCGAGAACCGGTATGTCCGCCATCGAGGCCTGCCTGCGCCGCACGCAAACGGGCGAGCGCAAACACCGTCTGCATGAGGGGCACCGCAACGTCGAGCCGTGTCGCGCACTCCAGCGGGGCGCCGAGAATCGCGTCGAGTTCGACGCGGCGTCCCGCTTCGAGATCCTGCAACATCGAGGTCTTGATCGCGCCGAGCTGGCGCGTCTGGGCGATGCGTTGCGCAATGTCGATCTCGAGCGTGAGACCAGCGTGCCGGCCGAGCGCGAGGCATTCTGCCATCAGGCTTTCGAAAATGGCGCGCGTGCCGGGATCGTCGACAAGACGGTCGGTACTCGCCTGCGTGATGAGGCTCAACGGATTGGCGCAGACGTTGCCGAGCAGCTTGAGCCACAGGTCGCGGCGCACGTCGTCGCTAGCGGTGGTCGGCAGGCCGGAGGCCGTCAGCAGTTGCGCCCAGTCGTGCGCTCGTGCGCTGATGCCGCCGCACGGCTCGCCGATTACGATCTTGCCGCCGCTGTGGTGATGGACCACGCCGGGCGCGGGCGAACTGCACGACGCCATCACGCTGCCGCCGAGTACTTGCTCGAACGGCAGTGCGCGTTCGATTTCACCTTGCGGGTCGACGCTCGCGAGGCGCAATCCTTCGAGCGGATTCCCGGGGGCGAGAAAGTACCACCACGGCAGGCCGTTTCCCACCGGCAGCACGACGGTTTCGCGGCCGACAAGCGGCGTGAGCGACGCGGCGATGGCGGGCAGCGCGTGCGATTTCAGCGCAATGATCACCAGATCCTGCGGACCCATGTCCGCGCAACTCGCGTGAGCATTGACCGCGATGGTCCGCTCGGCTTCGCCGGGACACGTATAGCGCAGTCCGGATGTGGCAAGCGCATCCAGCGTGGCGCCGCGTGCGAGGATCGATACGCGATGCCCGGCGAGCGCGAGGCGAGCGGCGAAGTGGCCGCCTATCGCACCCGCGCCGATGATGCCGATGCGTCGTGCGTGCGTGGGGAAATCGTTCATGGTGGAGTCGGTGTTGTCGAAGGGATCCATTTATTGTCGCCGCTGCGCTCTGTTCATCCAGTACTTTCTGCCCGCTTTTCTCCTGCCGGAATCTTGCGCGAGCGCGTGAACCATGGGTTCACGGCGGCTGGCCGACAGGTAGGCAGGCTCCGTTCCATCTTCAGGAATCTCAACGATGCCGATCAACAGCACGACGCTTAAACGAGTCACCGCGCAACTTTACGAACGCTCACTGAAAGCGATTCCGGACGACACGCGCGCGTTTTTGCAGCGGGCGTCTGGTCTCGAGTCGGATCCGACCGGCAAGGCGACGCTCACGATCATGCTCGAAAGCGCCGACGGCGCACGGCGTAACGGCACGCTGGTCTGTAGCGACGTCGGCATTCCGACCTACAGCATCAAGATCGGCACACGCGTTCAATTCGACGGACCGGTGCGTGCCGCCATTCGCGAGGGCTTTGCGGAGCTGGCGGCGAACATCTCGCCGCCAATCCTCAAGATGGTCACGAATCCGCTGACGCACGAGCGCAGCTATGCGGGCAAGGACATGCCGATCGTAAGCTTCGACGTGATCGACGACGCCGATTATGTGGACATCGTCTGCGCGCCGAAAGCGATGGGCACGGGTCGGTGGGAAGCCATCGATGCGTTCGTGTATCCGACGCTGGAGCAGATCGAACGCTTCGTGCTCGACACGATGCTGCGCGCCGGATCGCAGCCTTGCCTGCCGCTTGTGATTGGCGTCGGCATTGGCGGCACGTTCGACTACGCGGCCCGTCTCGCGAAAGAACAGATGCTGCGGCCGTTCGGGCAGACTAACCCGGAGCCCATTCTTGAGCGCATGGAAAAACGTCTGCTTCACGCTGTCAACGCGATGGGCTTCGGACCGATGGGAACGGGCGGCGACACGACGGCGATGGCCGTGCATGTCGACTACGCCGCGAGTCACGGCTTCGTGCCGGTTGCCGTGTGCTTCAACTGCTGGATCAATCGGCGTACCGCGGCACGCATTCACGGCGATGGCCGCGTCGAATTCATGGAGTGCTAACGATGAGCCAGATTCACGATTTGCGTTTGCCGCTCACGCGCGAGAGCGTTCTCGATCTGAAACTCGGCGACATGGTGCGGCTATCGGGTCAGATCACCGTCAGCATCGGCTTGCCGACGCATCGACGGCTCGCCGAGGCCGTGGAGCAGGGGGCACCGCTGCCGGTCGACTTGCGCGATGGCGCGTTTTTCCATTTGAGCACCTACGTCGAGGAAACGGCGGACGGCCCCGTGCCGCTCTATCTGAACCCGAGTACCAGCACCCGATATAACCCGTGGATGCCCACACTGATCCGGGGTCTCGGCGTGCGCCTCGTGGGCGGCAAGGGCGGACTCGATGAAGCAAGCGCAGCGGCGTTGCGCGAGTGCGGTTGCGTGTATCTGTCGTTTCTGGGCGGCGGCGCGCATCTGCTGTCGGCCTCGCTGCGCCGGGTCGTGGCGATGAACTGGACCGAGTACATCTCGCAGTTTCGCTTGCTCACGCTCGAAGTCGAGCAGCTCGGACCCGCGACCGTGGCGATCGATGCGCATGGCAATAGCCTTTATACGCAATTGCACGAACGCGCTGTGGCGCGGATGCCGGGGATTTTGCGTGACCTTGGCACGTAGCTGATTGGCGCGACGATTGGATGTTTGCGCCGGGGACTGATGCGTTGAGTGCAGCGGCGATTGTGACCCCGGGCCATGTTCCGTTCGCGGAGCAGGGTGCGGGAAAATGACCTGCCCCCAAGGGTGAGTCCATTTATTCGACATCCTGGTCCTCGATGCAGCGCATCAGAACAATTAATCGCCCTGCTCGCCATCAACCGACACTACCCGGCCATCCCCATCTTCGAAGCGAAGATGGACCTTCTCGCCACTAAACGATAGAAGATATTTGCGTTGTACGCCGAATGCCGGAACCCGCATGTCGACTACAAATCGCTGCCCGGTCAACCAGGTTCCTTTCGTGGCCATGCTGTAACCTGCGGCGGGGCCAGATTTCAACGGCAAACCCATGCTATATAGCCCCTCAAGTCCGATCGGCTCGTCGTACTTCACTGCAGAAGTGGCCGAATCATACGCATAGGTTTCGAATTCAACATGCGGACGAGGGGCAGTCAAAAATAGGCTGAGCGATCTTAGCTTTAGCGCGTTGTCAGGAAATTTGTAGGTCTTTCCAGAGATAGAAGAAGCAATCTCAGGCATTGGGCCAACGACCGTAGGTTCTTCGACCGAGGCATCCTTGATCGCATGGGTGAGCAACTCAGCAGCGTTTGGGTTTGGCGAGAGCGCCGAATCGGACTTGACCGCTGCGTAAATGCCTTCGATCAGCGCGAATTGCGAAACGTATTTGTGGGCAGTCACCACCGCCACGACATCCAGATCCGGAAACACCGCTATGTTCTGGCCGTGCCAGCCATTCGCCATGAAGACGCGTCCGCCGGGAAATACCCAAAATAGGTTCGAGTAGCGTTGGTTGGGATCGTAGGACGCATGCATATTCACTGTCGGGTGACGTAAAACGTCCGCCCAACCGGGAGGCAACAGTTGCCTTCCCTCCCATTCACCGTGGTGCAAATACAAATAGCCAATCTTCGCCATATCGCGCGGCAGCAAGGCCAGCGCCCATCCTCCGATCGTGAGACCTTGGGGATCGCGGCCCCAGCGCCAAGTGGTGATGCCTAACGGACCAAAAAGCTTTTCCTTCGCGTAATCTTCGGCAGTTTTGCCCGTAAGCTTGGTAATGATCGCGGAAAGCAAATGCGGATTGCCGCTGTTGTAATAAAAAGACTCTCCCGGTGGGCGCGCCATCGGGCGATCGAGAATGAATTGAGTCCAATTGGAACTTCGTTCCAGATCGGCAACAGATTGTTCCTTGCCGCCCTCAAATCCCTCATCCCAATCAAACCCGGAGGTCATATCCAAGAGGTTTTGGACTGTTATGGTTTTCTTTCTATCGTCGACATTCGCGATGTGGCGATCGGTGAAAAAATCCAGCGCGGGGTGATCGAGACGGTCGAGCTGGCGGTCCTTGTAGATCATTCCGACCAGAGTGCCGACAATTGCTTTGGTGCACGAGTGAATATCGTGCGGAGTGTCCGCCGTGTAGGGCGCGTAAGTGGCCTCTGTCACAATTCGCCCGTGACGCACGACGAGCAGACTGTCAAAGCTATGGCTTCCCCCAAAGTCGACCAGCGTGGCGAGTTCCGATGAATCCATGCCCTGTTCTTCTGGCGTGGAGGTCAGCCATTCTTTGGTCGGCCAAACAGGCTGAGCGGCGTCCTGTGCCTGCGCAGTTCCATTACCGAGCGAAGTCATCAGAACCCATAGGCTCAACATAAGACTTAAATGGAAAAGCTTTTTAGCCTGCATGAGCATCGACTCCACGGGATGAGTGACGGGATGCCTTCTAACGATAATGCGCAAGCACGATGCGACGTGTTCGTCTCATTGAAAATGCCTTCTCGTCTCCAACCACATCAACCTGACCGGAGACTAAATCTGGTTTGCCAGGAGGCGCAGCGGCGCAGGGTCGGTTCCGGCCACTGAGGCCCGTCAAACCGGATAGACCTAGGTCTTAACGCACCTAAAAATCGTGCGTTTCCTAAGAGTACCCCAACGACTGCCAGGAATGTCCGCTCCCGGAAATATCGAGGACTCTTGTGGGTCGACTACGGAAATTCGTCGTTGCCCCGGGAGCGGCCAGAAACCGTGGTTTGCGAGTGGCAGCATTCAGGTTGCCGAACTATTGATGGACGCTGTCTTAATCCCATGATAAATACCGGTACGGGGCGGTACCGCGCTTCGCATATTCTTCAAAGGAGAAACTCGTGACCAAGATGATTTTTGTGAATTTGCCTGTCGCAAACCTCGCGGCATCGAGGCGTTTCTACGAGGCGCTGGGCTTCACGAACAACGCGCTATTTAGCGATGACACGTCTGCCTGCATGGTGTGGAGCGAGTCGATAAACGTCATGCTGCTGACCCATGCCAAGTGGCGCACGTTCACGGCGCGTCCCATTCCGCCCAGCACCTCAAGCGAGGTGATGCTCGCTGTCTCCTGCGACAGTCGCGAGGCGGTCGACGCGATGAATACCGCCGCAGCGGCTAACGGCGGGACAGCCGATATCAACCCGATGCAAGACCTTGGCTTTATGTACAACCGAAACGTGGCCGATCCCGACGGCCACATCTGGGAAGCGATCTGGATGAATCCGGCGGCCATGGGCGCCGGTGAGCACCAAGCGACGGGAGCCTGACCGGCGCCTTGTCTTTGAAGGCGGTCGTTCTTTCGCCACTGCGAGTCAGAAGCCCTAACTGATTTACAGTACAACGCAGGGATACTCGAGAGATGAACGGCCGCTTTCAGGTAGCCCGAACGGCCGAAAGGGGGCTGGTTCTAGCTGCCGAGCTAACCGGCAGTCGTCGAAGTTAGGGCGCAAAACTGTCGCCCTATATCAAAGTTAGGCCGGCAGCGGAACATGCGAGAGGTGAATCGTGAGTAAAGTGTTCGTCAACATTGGACTTAGCCTCGATGGCTACATGGCACCGGAAGGCATGACCATGGAGAATTGGGACAAGCCTGAGTACAAGAACTGGGGCGCCAAGTGGGGTGCGCTGATGGCCTGGATCTTCAATCAACAGTACTTCCGCGAGAACCTCAAGCTCGGACCAGGGGGAGAGACCGGCCCGGTTAATGACCTGCTTCGCAGCACCACGAAGCGCATCGGTGCCAACATTATGGGCAAGCGAATGTTCGAGCAAGGCGAGCGCGCCTGGCCAGAGGAGGCTCCGTTTCACACACCGGTATACGTTCTTACCCATGAGAAACGAGAACCCTGGGTGCGTCCGGGAGGGACGACCTTCTACTTCATCAATGACGGGCCGGAGCGTGCCCTTGAGCTGGCTCGCGAATCCGCAGGCAGTCGCGATGTTCGTATCGCGGGTGGAGCCGATGTGATCCAGCAGTACCTGAGCATGGGTGTCGTTGACGAGCTGGAAATCGCCTTGTCACCCGTGTTGTTCGGCGGTGGGCGGCGTCTCTTCGAGAACCTACGCGAGCCCGGGCCGCAGTTTCGCATTGACAAGGTTCTTGATGGTCCGGCTGCCACACACTTACGCTATGTGCGTCAGTGAGGGCGGCCTAACAAT
>OVEP011218265.1_pt1 | contig 26774 bp, 14 predicted proteins | sample 1779801 | NCBI WGS metagenome assembly OVEP01 (sample SAMEA3914791, study PRJEB12502) | metagenome | biome: forest; material: soil | place: Canada | collected 2011-07-03 | depth 0.1 m
GGGCAGTCCCGAGGCGAGGCCCTTCACCCGCGACGAGATCCAGCGGTTCCTGGACTACGCCGACGACCAGGTCGACCGCGCGGTGCGGGCCAAGCGCAAGGGCGCCCTGGCCGCCTACCGGGACGCCACCTTGTTCAAGGTCATCTACGGGTGGGGCCTGCGCCGCACCGAGACCTCCAAGCTCGACCTGGTGGACTTCGGCCGCAACGCATCGGCTCCGCAGTTCGGCCGGTACGGCACGCTCAACGTCCGCTACGGCAAGGCGAAGAGAGGCCAGCCGCCCCGGCGCCGGAACGTGCTGTCGGTCATGGACTGGGCGGTGGAGGCGGTCGCTGACTACGTCGAGAACGTCAGACCGCGCTTCGGCTGCCAGGACCACCCCGCACTGTGGGTGACCGAGCGCGGCGGCCGGATCAAGCCGGCGGAGATCAACGCCCGGTTCGTCGCCTACCGTGACGCGCTGAAGCTGCCGAGAGAGCTCGTCGTCCATTCCGTCCGCCACAGCTATGTCACGCATCTGACCGAGGACGGGGTCGACCGACGCTTCATCCAATCCCAAGTTGGACACGAATGTGACAGCTCAACGGCTGTATATACCCATGTCAGTAGCGACTTCATGAACACGGCCCTGCTCAAGGCGCTCACACCCGCGCTTACCGCTGAGCACGCGACGACGAGGAGGGACCGCCGATGACGGGCAAGCTCGACTACCAGTGGCATCTGCGGCAGGTCATGGCGACGCGCGGCATGTTCTCGACCACTGACATCACCCCGCTGCTGGCCGAGCGCGGCATCGAACTGTCCTCCAGTCAGGTCTACCGGCTCGTCGTCGAACGCCCTGAACGTCTGAGCCTGAAGATCCTCATGGCCCTGCTGGACATCCTGGACTGCACCATGGACGACCTCATCGAGCCGACGGCCGTGGCCGGAACCGCCATGAAGCGGAAGGCGGTCGGCTCCGACACGGGTGTCGGAACATTGCGTCCGAAGCGGGCCCGCATCACCCCGGTCGACGAATGACGCCGCTACCGGACCCTATCCGCGATCCGGCGGGCACCGTCGTGGACCTGGTCATGACGGCCGATCCCGATCTCGACCGGGGCACCGTCCTGCGGATCGTCGACCAGACCGGCGGCGGACGCGCCAAGCGCCGCAGGCTCGCGGCGGCCCTGGTCGAGAACCCCTCGGTCCTCACCTCAGGTCGGTCGCCGGCTCCGAAGAACGTCGGTGACCTCCTCCTGGCGCTTCGGCAGTCCGGGGCAGCCGGGATCGCACTGCCGCGGTGCGCGGAATGCGACCGCGATATCACCTCGATGCAGCGACGCGCCGAACACTGGTACTGCCCACCGTGCTTCGTCCGCCCGCAGCAGTGCTCCGCCTGCGGCCACGAACGGCAGGTCGCCTTCCGCGACCGCCTCGGCCGGCCGCGCTGCGGCCAGTGCCCGGACCAGGACGACCCCGATCCGGCATCCACTTTGGTCGCCCTGATCACCGGGATCGACCCGGGCCTGTCAGCTCAAACGGTCTCACTGGCGCTGGAGACGATCGTCACCAAGCACGCCCACCTGCAAAAACTCGCCTGGATTCTGAGCGATGCCCCGGAACTGCTCACCGGGGACGGCGCGAAGGCTCCTGTCCCCATGCTGCTGAGGCTCATCGACACCCTGGTCGACGCGGGCGCCACCACGATTCAGCGGCCACCGTGCCCCCGCTGCCGCCGCATCGTGCCGCTCACGAAACAGCGCGACGGGATGAGGGTCTGCCGCACCTGTTACGCCCGCGCCCGCACGGTCGCCTGCGCCCGCTGCGGAACGCTCCGTGAGCCGGCGGCCCGTGACGCGCAGGGTCGACCTCTGTGTCCGTACTGCCTGATCAGCGACCCGGACAACCTCGAAGACTGCCTGCAGTGCGGGCGCCGCCAACGCGTGAGCACCCGCACGGCCGACGGCCCGCTGTGTCCGACCTGCCGACCACAGCGCATCCTGACCTGCACCATCTGCGCGAGGACCGTCCCCTGCCTCATCGCCAAGGCCACCGGTCAGCCCTGGTGCCCGGCCTGCGCTCGGCTTCGTGCGACGTGCTCATCCTGCGGGCGCATGGACATCGTCCGCGGCGGGACGCGTCAGGCACCGCTGTGCGGCACCTGCCTCGTCCCGGACGCCGCCTTCTGGAAGACCTGCCCCCACTGCGGCACGAGTGGACGGCTCACTTCCGGCGCCTGCGCTCGTTGCCACCTGAATGAAAAGCTCCGCAGCATGCTCCACGACAGCACCGGCGGCCTGCGTCCCGAACTGGAGCCACTGCACCGAGCCCTGGCCGACACCGACCGGCCGGCAGTCACGCTCGGCTGGCTGTCCCGCCCAGCCGTCGTGGACCTCCTGGCCCGGCTGACCGCGGGCGACGGCCCACTGACCCACACCGCGCTCGACGACCTTCCACCGAGCAAGACCCTGGCCCATCTGCGAAGCGTCCTGGTCGCCACCGGCGGCCTGCCCCGACGAGACGAGCGCCTCGCCCAGCTCGAACGATGGACGACTCGGAGGATCGCCGAGCGCACCGACCCGGAGGAGCGGAAACTCCTTCACCAGTACGGCACCTGGCACGTGGTGCGGCGCATCCGCCAACGGTCCCGCGAGGAGACGACCGCGAACCAGGCAGCCGTCGCCCGGCGCCACCTGGGTGCGGCGACGAGCTTCCTGGACTGGCTCACCGCGCACAATCTCACCCTCGCGACAGCCGGGCAAGGCGACCTGGACCAGTGGTCCGCCCAGGCGACCACCAACAACTTCTCCCACAGCGGGCACTTCCTCCGCTGGGCCAAGGGCCAGAAGCTGACCCGGCTCGACCTGCCCGCACTGCGCTGGACCGGGCCGATGGGCGCCATCGACACCGAGACCCGGTGGGAACAGGCACGTCGGCTCCTCGGCGACAGCACCCTCAAACCCGAGGACCGAGTCGCCGGCCTCCTGGTCCTCCTCTACGCCCAGCGCCCCGCCGCGATCAGCCGACTCACCCTCGACCACGTGCACCGCGACGACCGGCGCGTTCAGCTCCAGCTCGGGAGCGTGCCAGTCGTGCTGCCCGACCCCCTGGCCGACCTCGTCCTCCACGTGGTCACTGACCGCCAGGGGCACGCCTCACTCGGCGCCCCCGACACATCGCCTTGGCTCTTCCCCGGCGGACGACCAGGACATCCGATCAGTCCGTTCCGGCTCTCCGAGCGACTCCGCGCCATCGGCATCCTCCCCGGCCAGTCCCGCTCCGCGGCGCTGTTCCAACTCGCCGAGGAACTTCCGGCCGCACTACTCGCACGCATGCTCGGCATCCACATCAGCGTCGCCGTCCAATGGCAACGAGCCGCAGCCGGCGACTGGACCGCCTACGCCGCTGACGTCAGCGGCCGGAACAACCGACCCGACCCGAGCAGGAGTGGCACATGACCACCGATGAACAGCACCTTTGGGCTCTCCTGCGGGAACTGGACAGCTCGGGCGACGCCGAGTTCCCCGACGCCTACGACCACGCCGCTGCCCGGACACGGTTCAACCAACTCGTCTCCGACATCGACACACAGTTCGCCTGCGTCACTAACGTCGAGCGCGACGCCCAGGAGGCCAGCTACCACGGGCGGATCACCATCCCCGCCGATGCAACAACCAGTGCCGACTTCATCACGATCATCGTCAGCAACTTTGGTGACCTCGCTACCGTCACGCTCGGCAACCCTATGAGCTACGACAAGGAGGAGACCGACTACCTGCTCGATCCCATCGACCGCAGCCAGATCACCAACATACTCAGCAGGCTGGGATACATCACCGTCCCCGAGCACCTGACCTGGGCCGACTACGACGGCGTGATGAACCTCCGCTCTCACGCCAGGAGCTGGTTCGACCGCTTCTTCTTCTGGACATGACCCCGACGCCCTCAAGAGGCGGGCGCTCGGAATCCCGGAGGTCAACCACCGGGCCAGCGGAGGCCTCCGCGAACCGCAACCCGACCGCTGAGCCAGATCCGCGAGATCGACGAGAGAACATGCGAACCTACCGATACAAATCCCAAACCAGCGATTTCGGGCTGTTCCTAGGCATCACCGCCGAGGCCACGAGGCTGGACGCCGCACCCACCATCGGGAAGAAGCTCAGCGACCGCGTCTGGCTGGACACCTCCCAGGTCCACAACGCCTACCGCGGCGAACCGTTGACCCTCAGCGAACGCGAGGCCGCTTGGTTGGAGTTCGGCCTCCTCAAGGTCACCTCCAGCATCGAGGCGCAGGCCACCGGCCACGTCCTCATCACACTCCAGGCCCTGGAGATCGTCGAGGCCGACTATGCCGAGGCAGCACTCGCACCGGCCTTCGCCAGGTGGACCGAAGCAGAGTTCGGCCTTCCGCCCAACCCAGGCCATGTCACCCGCGACAGCGCCACTGGACAGTTCACCTTCGAGTGGGACCAGTGACCCGCCGACCCCAGACCCGCTCCTGCCAGCATTCCGCCCAGGCATTCGGACAGTTCCAATACCCGACGTCACCATTACACGTCAGCGACGACTTTATGAACACCATGCTCCGCAAGGCGCTCGCGCCGGCACTCGCCCCGACCTCCCTCGCAGACAAGGACCGCTGATGGCCGCCAAGCTCGACTACCACTGGCACCTGCGCAAGGTCATGGCCGACCGCGGACTGTTCTCCACCACCGACCTCATCCCGTTGCTGGAGGAGCGCGGCATCACCCTGTCCTCCAGCCAGGTCTACCGGCTCGTCGTCGAACGCCCCGAACGGCTCAGCCTGAAGATCCTCATGGCCCTGCTCGACATCCTCGACTGCACCCTGGACAACCTCATCGAGCCCGTGGCCGCAGCTGGCACCGGAGCAACCAGTAGGGCAAAGAAGGCAGTTGGTGCCGAGGCCGGTGTCGGAGATCTGCGACCCAAACGGGCCCGCATCCGCAGCGCCGAGCGACCGTGACCGCACCAGGACCAACCGATCGGGCCATCGCCGACCCGATCGGAACGATCATGGACCTGATCACGGCTGTCGAACCTCGGCTGGAAACTGAACAGATCCGCGCCACAGTCACCGGTGTCGCAGGCGGCCGTGCGAAGTCGCGCCGCCTCGCCGCTCATCTGGCCGGGCGCCCCGGCGTGCTGACCGATGGCCGCTCTCCGGCTCCCAGGGCCGTCGGCGACCTGCTCATCGCCCTCTGCGAGGCCGGAGCCTCGACGGTCTCGCCACCTTGTTGCGCAGAGTGCGGCAAGCAGATACGCACCCTTCAGCGCCGCGGCCAGGACTGGTACTGCTCGGTCTGCGGACCACAGCCAGAGCCCTGCGCCGCCTGCGGAAAAACCCGTCGCGTCGCTACCCGGGACCGAGTCGGCAAGCCCCGCTGCGTGAAGTGCCACGACACCGACGGACGGGACCCGCTCACGGTCATTCACAGCGTGATCGCCGACCTGGACCCGCGCGCCAACCCGAACACCGTCGCCGAGGCGGTCCTCAGGACGGCAACGCGGCCCGCCGACCAGCAGAAGATGGCCTGGGCCCTGGAAGCCGACCCCACCCTTCTGACCGGCAACGCCCACCTCGCACCATTCCCCGCGATCCTGCGACTGATCGACCGTCTCATCGACGCCGAAATCGCCGGGGTCCTCCGGGCTGCCTGCCCCCGCTGTCACAGGGTCGTACGCATCAACAAGCCGCTCGATGGCCAGCGGGTCTGCCGCACCTGCATCGCCCACTCCCGCATCACGGAGTGCTCGCGATGCGGAGCCCGGCGTGAACCCGCCACCCGCGACGACCAGGGCCGACCGCTGTGTCCGAACTGCCTGATCACCGACCCGGCGAACCTCGAATCCTGCATCAACTGCGGCCGCCGACGTCTGGTGAACACCCGCGCACCCGACAGGCCGCTCTGCCCGAGCTGCCCCGCCCTACCTGTGTTGACCTGCAGTATCTGCGGCGAGAACAAGCCCTGCGGCACTTCCCGCACGACCGGTCGCCCCTGGTGCCCGGCCTGTCAGCAGCGCACAGCACCGTGCTCGTCCTGCGACCGCCACGCGGCCGTCATCTCGGGGACCACCGCCGAGCCCCTCTGCGCCAACTGCACCGCCCCCGAGGTCTGGCACACCTGCCCCACCTGCACCGATACCGACTACCCACACCCGGGCCAGTGCGCCCGCTGCCTGATCAACCAGCGCCTCAACGAACTGCTGGAACCTCCAACCCAGGCTCTCCACCCCGGACTCGAAGCCCTCCGGCACAACATCGCCACTGCCGAATACCCGATCACCGCGAGGCGGTGGCTGGACAAGCCGTCCGTCGCCCCGGTCCTGACCGACCTCGCAGCCGGACGGCGCCCGCTCACCCACCAGGCACTCGACGAACTGCCCGACAGTCAGCCCCTCGCGCACCTGCGTCAAGTACTCGTCAGCGTCGGTGCCCTGCCCGAACGCGACGAGCAGATGACCCGCATCGAACGGTTCCTCGCCGGCCTCCTGGCATCACAGCAGGATCCCGACCGGCGCAGACTCCTCCACCGCTACACAACCTGGCACCTGGTCAGGCGCTTGCGCGGCAGGAACAACGGCCGACCCATCACTCCGCAGCAGTTCAACTCCGTTCGTCAGCGCACCCACGCGGCCGTCGCCTTCCTGCAGTGGCTCAGCGCACACGACCTCGTCCTGGACACCTGCCGACAGGCCGACCTCGACCGCTGGCTCACCGACCCCTGCGCGACCTACCGCCGCACTGCCGGGCACTTCATCCGCTGGGCCCGCACCAACAAGCTCACCACCGTCCACCTCCCCGCCCACCGCTGGCTCGGCCCCACCCAGCCCCTGGACGACCAGCACCGCTGGGACGTCGCACGCCGACTCCTGCACGATGAGGACCTCAAGCCCGAGGACCGCCTCGCCGGCCTGCTTCTCCTCCTCTACGCCCAAGGGTCGGCCAGGATCAGCCGGCTGACCGTCCAGGACATCGTCGTCGATGCCGCGGAAGTACGACTCCGCCTCGGCCGTGCACCCATTCACCTGCCCGAGCCTGTCGCCGCACTGGCCCGCACCGTCGCCGCGAACCGCAAGGGGCACGCGACCATCGGAGCCCTGACGCCATCGCCCTGGCTCTTCCCCGGCGGCCAGCCCGGACGTCCGATCAGCACCGGCCAGCTCACCCAGCGGCTGAACAACCTCGGGATCCGACCCAACCAGGCCCGCAGCACCGCGCTCTTCCAGCTTGCCACCGAGATCCCCGCGGCGATCCTGGCCCGCACCCTGGGCATCCACACCGATGTCGCCGTCGCCTGGCAACGCCTCTCCGCCGGCGACTGGGCCAACTACGCAGCCGAAGTGAGCTCGCGGACAACCACCACCAAGGAGTCCTGATCATGATTTCGCGCCCCTACGACGCGGTGCTCTGCGACATCGACGGCGTGCTTCGGCACTGGCCCAGCGCCGACGACCTCGAAGAAACCCATGGACTTCCCGCAGGCGCACTCGCGGCCGCGGCCTTCGCACCGGCCCGACTGCACCCCGCGATCACCGGAGAGATCACCGACGAACAATGGCGCTCCGCGGTGGCCGAGGACCTCGCTGAACTATGCGGGTCGCCGGACCGCGCCCACGCCGCAGTCACCGCCTGGTCCGATCTCCTGCCACGCGTCGACCACGAGGTCGTGTCCCTCCTCGCCCGAACCCGCGCAGTCGCAACCCTCGCCCTGCTCTCCAACGCGACCACCCGGCTGGAGCAGGACCTCGTCCGACAAGGGCTGGACAACCTCGCCGACACCGTGGTCAACACCGCCCGCGTCGGAGTCATGAAGCCCGACCCGCGCGTCTTCCACCTGGCCGCCGAACGGGTCGGCACCCCGGTGCACCGCTGCCTGTTCATCGACGACACCGCCGCCAACGTCACAGCAGCCCGCGAAGTGGGGATGACCGCCCTCCACTACCGACAGATCGAAGACCTCTACACAGCCCTCGCGCCCCTCCTCGACACGACACCACACGCACAGAACACGTGACCCGCAGGGGCATTCAGACGGTTCCAATACCCGACGTCACCATTACACGTCCGACTCCGCCTCCAACGCGACGCCATCGACCTCCTCAGCCGCGTCCTGCGCAACCCCTCAGGGTCCGCCGCCGAACCCGACGACGGCGACGACCCACCGCTGTTTGCAGCACCCGTCCGCTGACGTTGCCGTCAACTACTGCCGTCAGACCCTTCCAGAGCGCCAAAGTGGCCCCACCGGAAAACATCCAGCGGGGCCACTTTCAACTACCCGGGCCACTCAAAAATATAGCCATTCGACTCTCGATCGAATGCTACATCAATTTCGTGCACTTTCAATTCAAACTGAACTTCTGCCCAGCGAAGCATGGCAACCGCAAGGCCCTCCAATTGAAAATCAGATTCAACATACGAGATCGATTCGATTACTACCACCCGATCTTTGGAACCGGTCTTCTCTGCAATCTCACGAGAGACGAAACGCAATCCCCTGACAACTTCAGCCTTCTCAATCTCCGTCAACGTCGAGGCATCGGGAAATTCCAGCCAGAGCTCCTCCCCTGGCGATACCCTCACTCCCCCCATGGACACGCGTTGCTCAACACGTGCCGTGATGGAAATGCGGATCCCCCAGGAGGACTTGATCAGTCGATAGACGTATGTGCTGCTCATCACGGCTCGCCAAAGTTCAGTAGATGGAAGATATTGGAAGAGAAGTAGTTTTCCGTTCCGCGTGCTGTCGGCCTGGTGATGTAGTCCAAACCATGGCTCGCATCACCATCCCAGAGGAGACTGTATTGCTCCATGAAGCTCGTCGCGTCATCGTCCGTCATCCCGCCGAGATGCGCCTGACTCAAGCCAGCAAGATCATCGTTCCCGATGGAGAAGGACAAGATCTGTGTACCCGGCTTGTTAGCAGCATAGGCTTCAGCTTCCTCACGACTTCCCCATGAGTAGACACCCGGCCCAAAGTGGGCACGATGCGGCTCCGTCGGGAACGGATCTCCCCCTGACTTGAGTCGAGAAGCATCAGCCGGCCCCTGGACAGTGTGGAATGTAGTTGTTCCACAATCCGTATTGTGGACCAAGATCGGCGTGGATCCCGCCATCACATAGTACGTGTGGAGCTGCTGGACTGTCAGGTTCCAGCGGTCAGCAGCACCAGGAGTGACCTTGGTTGCCAAGACCGTCGGGTGTTGACCGTCATTGGTAGTGGCGAGTTGGTGACCAGGCTTGAGGTTGCCGGCGGAGACCCACGAGTGGGTGGTGTTGTCCCAGAAGGGGTGGTTGGCCGTGGTGTGGATGGTGGCGGTGTGGCCGTGGCCGGTGGAGACGACGACATCGAGGAGGTCGGTGTCGTGGTTGATCCAGATGTGCTGGACCGTCCGGCCGCCTTCCTTTTTGCCGGTATCGGGGTTGGCCGATTCAACCTGGTCGCCGTCCTTCAGCTTGCCGATGGCCTTGGTCTTGCCACTGGCTAGTAGGACTGGTGTGTCAGGGGAGAAGCTGCACTTGCAGGCCACACAAGTCGGGCTCTTTCCGGTAGAACTGCTGTTGCCATCGTCGCTGGTCCCCTTTGCCGGCGTGGTCGGCTCAGTGATGCTGTCAAGGTAGCTTCCGGTGGGCCCAGCGCCCTCCTCCAACTCTGTCGCGGCGGCCGCGCTTGCTGCCGTTCCCGCTCCTGCGGCTTGCGCCGTACCCACGTCACCAGAAGGGTCATGAACTCCTTCACCATCACCGGTGCCATCATCTGTTGGATCCTGGACGGCTCCGGGGCCGCAGTCCCCGAAGATGAGGGCACAGACCCCTTCACCCGCCCCTGTTGCCGCAGAGGTGCACCCGGCAGTGAGGACACCGACGGATACGTCCTCACAGGCTTCCCAAACGGCGCCGATACTCATGAAGGCAATCGAGCCACCTAGCCCCTCCAGGAGTTGATTGAAGGTGCCCGGGGGAGCGCCTTGCGTCTCTGCACGTGCATCGACAGCATCGCAGCCGAACTTTGTTTCCTGATTGCTGCAGGGTGCGGCTGTCGTGGCACCGTTGGAGGTGTTGGTGGGGGCTGGGATCGGCGGCGGTGTTGGGTCACCACCGCTGTACCCGCCCGGAAGCGGCACAGGCATCAGCCTCACCAGACCGCTGGGGTCGCTGCTGGTGCTGGGGTTGTCGGCGGCGTAGGTGTAGCCGCCCATCTGGTTGGGGTCGCCGGCTTCGAAGATGGGGTCGGGGCTGGTGAAGCGGCCTTCGGTGGGGTCGTAGTTGCGGGCGCCGAGGAGGTCCAGGCCGGTGTTGGGATCGGCGGGCTGGCCGAGGAAGCCGTGGTTCTCGTCGGTGCTGACCCAGGTGGTGGGCTGGGTGCCGCGGGGGTTGCCGTAGGGGTCGTAGTAGCGGTGGGTGACGGCGAGGGTGCTGGCGTCAATGGTGGTCTCGGCGGTGCCCTGGGCGTTGGCGATCTGGTAGGCGACAGGGCCGGCACTGGTGCGGGTGATGCTGGTGCCGTCGGGGCCGCTGTAGTTGCGCAGGGCGGTCCAGGACTTGTTGGGGATGTTGAGGGTGATCTGCTCGGCACCGCCGAAGAGGTAGAGGATCCTGGTGGTGGGCGTGGATCCGGTGCTGCTGGTCTGCTCCAGGAGGTTGCCGCTGGCGTCGTAGAGGTAGCTGCTGGTGTCGCTGGTGCTTCCGGTGCCAGTGGTGACGCTGCTGGTGCGGCCCTCGCCGTCATAGGTGGTGGTCTGCGTCTGGCCGGCCGGGATCGCGGTGTTGTCGGTGGGGACGGTGTAGGTCTGGCCGCTGCTGCCGCAGGTCCAGACGATCTGCTTGGCGCCGCCGGGCGACTGGTTGCCGCTGGGGTCGGCCAGGCAGCGGCCGGAGCTGGTGTTGACCAGGGCGGTGGCGGTGGCCTTCCACTGCTGGCTCGCGGTGCCGCTGGCGCAGGTGTTCAGGACCGCAGTGGCGCCGTTACCGCCAGTGGTGTCCAGACACAGGCCTTGGATCCTGACAGTCCCGTCGCTGCCGATGGTGGCGTTCTGCCCACCGGATTCACAGCCCCAGAGGATCACGCCGGTACCTGGGGTGGTGGAGGCTCCGGGGTCGGCCAGGCACAGCTTCCCGCCGCTGGTGGTGGTCACACCAGACAGCACGTTCCCGGTGGCGGTGACGGTGCGCTTGGTGGTGTTCCCGTTGTCGGCACCGCTAGTGGGGTCCGTGTAGCCGGGGGTCACCGTGGTGGTACCGGCCAGACTGGGGTTGGGATTGCTGGTGGTGACGCTGGTGGCCTGGTTCGGGTCAGTGGCACTGGTGGTGCCGTTGCTGCCCGGGTAGGCGATGTTCTGGGTGGTGTCGTTCACCGCGTTGCCGCTGGTGTCGTGGTTGACCAGGCTGGTGCGGTCCCCCAACAGGTCGTAGCTGTAGGACTGCCAGTACGCGGCCGGGCCGCCGACCGTGGTGGTACCGGGTGTGGTGGTCTCCGGGGCACTGCTCGTGCATCCCCCGACCCCGCCCCCCAGGGAGGTGGACAGCGCGGTCAGTCCCTGGGTGTCGCTCCAGGCCTGAGTCAGACGCTGCATCGAGTCGTAGGTGAAACACTGAGTGTCCGTGCCGGTGATGGAACCGCCGCTGGACTGGGTGTCGGACACAGCGGTCAGATCACCGGCGGGATCGTAGCGGTACGCGTATCCGTCGATCGCGTTGGTCTTGCTGGTCTGGGTCTCGATGTCCGAGGTCAACTCGCGTCCGGTGACCGCGTCCCAACTGGCGTCGGTGACCAGTTGCTCTCCGCCGACACCGTAGGTGGAGCGGATCTCCTGTCCCTGGGCCGTGTAGTCGGCGACGTCGAGGTAGGCGGCGCTGCCGTGGGTGCCGTTGGCGTAGGTCAGGGTGGAGCCGCTGGATTCCAGCATGCCCCCGAGGTAGTCGCCGTAGGTGACGGCCTCATCGGGCAGCCCGCCATCGGCGTCGTAGTGGACCTCTACCAGCTCACCGGTATTGGGGCTGTAGGTATTGGTGCTGGTATAGCTGACAGATCCGCTGGTGGGCGCAGCGCTCTGTCCCGCGTCGGCGAAGCCGTCGGCGGCGGGGATCGTCAGGGTACTGCCCAGCGGCTGATAGGCCGCGTCGTAGCCGGTAACAGCCTCCATATAGGTCGACCCGGTGCTGCCGGCCCCACCCACGTAGCTGGCCGCTGAGGTCGGGTATCCCTTGGCCAGGGTGTCGTAGCTCCACGATGCCAGCTCATCATTGGCCGACTCGCTCGAACCTGATGCGGTCAGGTTGTACTCGGCCGTCGGTCGCCTGTCCCAGTCGTAGGTGTAGCCGAGTTTGTCACCGCGGGCGTCGGTCGACTCCAGCAGGTTCCCGAGGTTGTCGTAGGAGTTGAACGTCGTGGTGCCCGTGTTGGGGTCGGTCTGCGAGGTCGTCTCACCCAGCAGGTTGTACTGGTAGGACCAGGTGTTCCCGGCGCTGTCCTTGACTGTGGAGACCTGACCGGCCGGTGTGTAGGTGTAGCTGGTCGTGGAGTTCGCCTGCGGGGCGCTCCCACTGTCTCCGTTGCCGGTGCCTGAGCTCCAGGCTGAGGTGCCGGCGCTGGTGTAGTCGACCAGGTTCCCGTCGCCCTGCAACTTCAGCGTGGAGCCGGTAGTGGCCGCCAGGCCTGTGCTCCACAGCTGTGTTCCCGACGCGCTGTAGACGTACAGGTTACCGTCGGTGCCGAACTTGGCATAGGCGCCCGTGCTGGAGGTGTTGCTGTGCCACAGCGTGCTTCCCGATGCAAGCGAGGAGAGCACCAGGTCGCCACTGGCCAGCATCGCCAGCCGAACGCTGTCGGAGGTGACCGACGTTCCCGATGCGATGATCTGTCCACCGGTCAGGGTCACCTGGGCGTTGGTGTTCTCCACCACCGAGCTGGTCGTCTGCCCGAGTGCGTTGGTGAATGTCTCGGTGGTGGAACCACCCGCCGGTGGGGTGCTGACGGTCTCATCCGCCCCCGGATAGTCGGTGGAACTGCTCCACTGAGCCGTGCCCTTGGAGTACAGCGTGCTCTGGATGGACCGGCCCTGACCGTCGTAGGTGGTGACGGTCTCCGATGGGATCTGGTTCTCGTTGTCCGGCTCCGCCATCGTGGCTGAAGGAGCCGTCGTGGAGTCCCAGTACGAGGAGTAGGTGCGCACGGGCCAACCGTGGCTGTCGTAGAACATGTCCGTCAGGACCCGGCCCGTGGTGTCATCCGCCGCCGTGTCGCTCTGCGTCTGACGTTCCTGCAGCATCCCGTCGTAGAGAGTGACCGACGTGCTGTAACTGTCGTCCTCGTTAAGGGTCTGTGTCGTCACCGAGCTTGGGGCACCGCTGAGTGGCTCATCGGGGGTGATGCTGGTGTTCTCGCCCGGGTCGACCGCATACGCGAACTTCTCGTCCGGGTACGACGGATATGCCGCTTCCGGACTGGAGCCCACCGCGACGCGGCCCGGCAGCCACACTGCGGTGCGCCGCCCGAGCGCGTCGTAGGTGATGTCGGTGTACCGGTTGTTCGCGTCGATGTCCTCTGTCGCCAGACCGCGCAGCGGGTCCAGCTTCGATGTCGTGGTCCAACCCTGCGGGTTGGTCGACACCATCGTGGTGGGGTTGGTGTTCCCGCCCGCGCCGCTCCATGCCGGGGTGTAGGAGGTTTCGGTCGAGCTACCGTTGGCGTCCAGTGTCTGGGTGATCCGCCCGGCCCCGTCGTGGGTCATCGCGGCAGTCGTCTGCCACGTAGTCGGGGTGCCGGCGCTGGACGCGGTAGCGGTCTGCGTCCCGGTCACCTCTCCGGTCCCGGCAGTGTCCAACTGGCCGAACGTACCCAGGTCGGTCAGGGTGCCGTCGCCGCCGTAGTACGTCCGCGCCGCCGACAGCAGGGTGGGAGATGATCCGCCGCACGCGCCGGTGACCTTGGTGACCTGGTCCGCATAGGTCAGCATCATCGGATTGCTGGTCGGTGGCGCCGCGTAGGTGGTCGTCGCACACGTCTCCTGGGCCCCGGAACCGCCCACGCCCGCGATCGCATCCGCCGTGGAGGGGCGTCCCTGGCTGTCGTAGCTGGTGACGCTCTGGTTCTCACGCCAGGAGGTGCCACCTGCGAGTAGCGAATAGGTACGCGACTCGGTGGAGGTCGCCCGATAGGAGGTCAGGTTCGGCAGCGTCGAGAGCGTCGGCGCGGTGCCCGTGTCATCGGTGGTGTTCCAGTCCGTCCAGGCGCTCTGCGGGACACTCTGCGTCACCGTGTTGGCAAACGGACCATTGACGGTCTTGGCGTCGATGCTGCCGCCGGCCTGGGTGTAGGTGTCGGTCTCCAGGGGAGTCCCGGCCAGCCAGTTGGAGTCGACGACCTCGTCACCAACGGAGTCGCCGACCTTGACCGAGCGCTGTGTTCCGTTGGCCAGGTAGTCGCCGTCCATACCCTGCAGATAGGTGGTCGTCGTCTGGGTGATCGGGTCCGGGGCACTACCTGTGGTGACCGTCACTGTGGCGTAGCCGCGGAACTGGTCCCAGGTCCGGTACTGATCGTCCGTCTGCGCGGAGTCGTCGCGGTGCCACGCCGCTGGTCCGTAGGTGTAGGTGGATGTCTGCGTGGGAGAGCCATCGTACGAGGTGACTTTGGAACCCTGCGTGATGACACCGGCCTGGTCCGTGGAGGCGCCAGTCAGGTCGGACACCGCCACCGTGTGCACACTGGTCTTGTTGAACCAGTCCGCGATCGGCTTCACCGCACCCGGTGGCGTCCAGTAGACCTGGTAGCACGACATCGTGTCACTGTCAGGTGCGGCGGGCATCGTGCCACCGGTCACCGAGCAATCGGGGTTGTAGTAGGTGACCGCGATCGCCTCACCGGTCTCGGTGATGATCTGCGAGATCCTGGGCCGGTACAGTGGCGGGTCACCCGGGTCCGAGCCGGTGACCCGATTGTCGGTTTCGTTGCCGATGAACGTGATCGGGTTCAACGTCACCGGACTACTGCTGCCCGCGTCGGTGGCCGATCCGGTGTGTGTGATCGTCTGCAGCCACAGCACTGCCTGTAGTTCACCGGCGTCCGTCTGGTCGACCGTAGTACCGGTCACCGGGTCTACGCTGCCGCCGGCGTCGGAGTACACCTGCCCCAACTGGTAAGAGTCCACCGCCGTCAAGCCCTGGCCGGCGACATTGACCTTCGTGGTGACCGAGTCCAGGCGGGTGGTGGTCCAGAAAGTCGGCGAGGATGTGACGCACACGTTCGCCGGTATCGAGGTGGAACCTGGCGGCAGTGTCGTGGAATCCGAGGAGGGGCAGTTGAGGTCATACGGCACGTCAGGCCAGTTGGTGGCGTTCGACGTACTGATCGCCTGGGTGCAGTCGAATGAACTCGATTTCTGGCAGCGCTGCTTGGACGTGAACACCACCTGCGCCGCCGGAAGGTGCCCCGTCTCCTCATCGGCGAGGGTGTAGCCGTAGGAGATCGAGGTCAGTGCGCCGCCACGGATGTACGGGGTCAGCGTCCCAGAGCCGTTGGACGCAGCGACCTGGCCGCCGCCCAGGTCGTAGTAGTTCGTCTCGGTGGAGTAGTCGTAGCGCTGCACGAATCCGGTCGGGGAGACGGTGAAGTCCAGGTTCCAGCGCCAGCCCTCGTTCTCCGAGCACTTCGAGCCGGTACCGGTGGAAGACGAGTAGCACGGATCACCCGAGACCGGGTGCAGTACCGGCACACCCCACGCGGAGTCGGTGGAGGTGTCTGCGGACTGCAACGAGGCAGAGGGGCCGACGCCGTTTGGCGCGTGGTCCGCGCCAAAATACGCGGCACTGCCATCCGTGTTCAACACCCGGTAGTAGATGCCCCGGTACAGGCCGTTGTCGGCGCCGCTGAGCTCCTGCACGACCGTACCGTCGTCGCCCTGGAGCGCCCACTGCTGAACCAGGTTCGACGGCGACAGCGTCGGCTTGGCAACCGGTATCAACGTGCCCGAGTCGGACCCGAAGGACATCGTGGCGTTGTCCCCGCCCCAGCACTCGTCGCCCGAGCCCTTCAACAGCCGGTTGCCCGAGGAGTCCAGCAAGGACCCGCACGACCGGTAGGAGCGCTCGATGAACCCCGGGTCGTAGTCCCAGCCGTCACCGATCCAACTCGCCTGCGAATTACGTGCGCTGGTCTCCCCGTCCACCGACTGCGAGTTGTAGGAGAACGCCACTGACGGCGCAGCTCCGCCCACGGCCGTCGGCACGTCGATGGGGTAGGAGTACGTGAACGCGCCGGTCCCCGATTCCTGCCAAGTCCCTGACGGATTCAACGACGTCGCCGCGTAGTTCCCTTGCGAGCCCGATGTCCCGGAAATCACCTCCGTCGCCGTCATCGGTGCTGCAGCCACCGAAGCGGCAGACCTGCCGGCCGCTGCCGCGCGAACAGTTCCCCTTGTCGCGGCAGGCATGGCGGTGCCGGTGGTTCCGGTCAGGGAGAGGGTGGCGACCAACTGGTCCGAGGCAGCGCGGTTGGTGAACGCGAGCGGCGTACGTGTGCGGCACGCTGCCACCTGCGGGGTGGTCAGCGCGCACGCGGGGACCTGTACCAGTTCCAGTCGGGAGCCGAAACCGCCGCCGTAGGCCTTGGCCAGGGCGGCGTAGTCGATCACGACCTGCACTCGGTCGGACCCGCTGCCGCCATCGGCCCGAGCAAAGCCCAGCAGCATCCCGTCCGAGCCCGCCGCAACGGTCTGCGCGTGCGAAGCCACCTGAACCCGCACCGCGGACGGTGCAGCGGCAACCGCGGCCTTTGTGCGCCCACCGACGGCCGACGTAACAGGGGCAACCCAGACTGGCAGGCTGCCCGCACGGACCGGACCGGACACCGGAGTCGTTGAAGGAGCAGCGCTCTCCCCAGCGGCAGCTGAGGGAGCGGACGCAGACCGCAGCGCGGGGGTCTTGGGTGTGGAGGGGGAACCCTTGTCAGTGTTCGCGCTCGGCGTCCCGGTCGGGCTGGTGGCGGCTGCGGTTCGGGTCAGCGTGACTACGGAGCTGCCCGCTGCGGGCCACTGGGCCGTGCCGGGGGTGTACTGGGCCAGCGGTTTCTGCCCCTTGGCCGGCAACGGCTTGGCGCTGCTACCGGTCACCGCGTGTACCGGGACGCTGCTGCCGGTCGGCAGCGAGTACGGCGACCAGATCGAGCCGGTGTAGCGGTACTGCGGGAGTTGCTGAGCCACGGCCTGAGGGACCACAACAGCGCCCACCGCGATGACGGTGGTCACGGCCGTCAACGCATTGCCCCAGATCCGGTGACGGTTCCACAGGAATCCGCTCCGTCGCCTACGCATACCCCACCCCTTGGACGCCATGGTCCCTGACACCCCGTTCGTTCTGGTGTGACAGGGACCGGCCATGTTTCCGGATCATATGGATCAGGCCTTCGATCGGCTACTGTGACGCCCGCTCACCGCTTGGCGGGCACACGAACGATGGGGGGCGTTCTGCCCTGTCTATGCCGGGCGAATACGGACAGCTCCTCCCACATTCCTCATGCAGGGGTGGGCCTGTAAGCCATCATCCGCACAAGAACGTGACAGAGAACACATATACTCGTACACACACGAAGGTTCACGATGACTGATCCCACCCGCGCGCACCGGGCCCGGATCCGGCGCCGATTCGCTGCTCCGCTCCTGGCTGCCCTACTCGCCGTCGGCACCCTCACACCCGCGTTCGCCGACAACGGTCCGGTCGACCCCGCCAACCCCGCCGATCCGGGAGCGGCGGCACCACCCACCCCGACCGGTCCCGTTCAGACCGCCCAGCTCCAGGCCGTGGCCACCGGCCAACCTGTCACCATCGACTCCCTCACCACCGCCACCAGCACCGTCCTCGCCAACCCGGACGGCTCCCTGACGCAGACCACCAACGCCTTGCCGGTGCGTGTGCAGCAGAGCGGCGCGTGGGTGCCCCTCGACGACACCCTCACCACCAATCCCGACGGAACAGTCACCACGAAGGCCACTACCACGGCAGTCACCCTGTCCGGTGGCGGCACCAGCCCCCTGGTTACCTTCACCAACCAGGCAGGCCAGCAACTTTCGCTGTCCATGCCCTTCGCTCTGCCCATTCCGGCCATCAGCGGCAACACCGCACTGTACGCGTCTGCCCTCCCTGGTGTGGACCTCTCCGTCAGCGTCGACCCTCAGGGCAACTTCCGTGACGTCCTGATCGTCCACAACGCCACGGCCGCCGCGAACCCCGCCCTGAAGACCCTTCAGCTTGCCGCCACCACCCAGGGGCTCACCCTGGCCACCGCCACCGGCGGCGGCATGGACGCCAACGCCCCGGACGGCACCACGGTGTTCACCAGCCCCATTCCCACCATGTGGGACTCCAGCAACAACGCCACCGCAGGCGGAGGCGCACCGTCACCGAGCGCCGGTGTGACGCTCGCAGCCAGTGCACAGTCAGAGGTCCGTACTGCGGCGCGGGCCGCAGACGCGCCGGCTGACACCAGCACAGTCGGTGCCAGTGGCCTGGACACCGTGTCGGGCACTGATGGGCCCGGTACCGGCGCACAAGTCGCCCAGGTACCCATGACCACCTCCAGCAGCGCACTGACCCTCACTCCGGACCAGTCCCTGCTGACCGGGACCGGCACGGCCTATCCGGTCTACATCGACCCGCCCGTCGACAACCTCACCTCCAACTACTTTGAAGCTCAGGAAGGTTGCGACTCAGCCTCGTCGAGCGGCCAGGAGTACGACTACGCACAGATGAACGGCGAGGGCGTCGGGTACCAGGCATACGACTCCGCCAACGGCGACTGCATCGGCGCCGAGCGGTCCTTCTTCGAGATCGACACTTCCAAGCTGACCAGCAACATGGACGTGCTGTCCTCCATCCTCGACGTCAACGAGACCTACGCCGCCCGATGGGGTTGTTCAACGACCGCTCCCGTGACAGTCAAATGGACCGGTGCGATCTCCCGGGGCATGTACTGGGACACCCAGCCCGCTGCACTCTCAACCCTTGGGACGATCACCCTGGGAAGCGCCTACAACGGCTCCGACTCCGGTGACACCACCTCATGCGGCGTCCAGGACGGTTCTCTGGTCGTCACCTCCGCGATCAGTTCCATCGCCGGAAAGAGCAGTTCCTGGACCTTCGGTCTCTACAACCCCGACGAGAGTTCCTCCTCCGACTTCGAGCGGTTCAGCACAGACCCCAAGCTGGTCACCACGTACGACATCGCACCGACCATCGCCGCGTCGAGTGTCAACACCACCCCGGCCGCAGTCACCACCAACGCCCAGGGCCAGCTCGTCCAGGTGGGACCCGCCTGCGGCACCGGAACCCCCGGCTGGATCGGGCAGACCACCACCAACAACGGCGCCAGCAACATCACCATGAACGCCACCGCTGTCTCCCCCGTCGGGTCCACCGTGGCCACCTGGTTCAACATGACCGACACCGGCGACGGCACCGGGACCCCTGCCCAGGTCACCTACAACCACACCAGCTACCAGGCGTCCGGTTCCCCCGCAAGCCTGGCAATGTCCACGACCGTAACGGACGGTCACCAGTACAGCTGGGCGACCCAGGCCTCCGACAGCATCTTGACCTCCAACACCGTCAGCGCCTGCCGCTTCAACGTCGACCTCACCCCGCCCAATCAAGCCACGGTCACCAGCACTGACTTCCCGGTCGCGGGCAGCAATACGACCAAGTACTTCGCCGGGTCCACCGGTGTCTTCACCCTCACCAGTACCGATCCCCAACCCGCCACCTGCTCCATCCCGAAGTGCCTCACCAGCGGACTGGCCGGATTCCGCTATTCCCTCGACCAGCCGATCCCCACCAAGGGGTACAGCTACATACCCGCCGACTCCACGGGCACCGCCCAACTGAGCATCACGCCCGAAGGCTGGGGCACCCACATCCTGTACGTCGAAGCCGTCGACAATGCCGGCAACTCCGCCGTCAACCCGGCCACCTACACCTTCTACGCGCCCTGGAATCCCAACAGCCACGTCATCGCAGGCGACCTCACCGGCGACCACACCCCCGACCTGCTCGCCACCAACTCCACCGGTGACCTGGTCATGCTCCCTGGCGATGCCAACCCCGACGGCACAAACGCCCACGACACCCCATGTGCTCCTCCTGTCGTCGGCAGCACCCCCAGCAACTACCTGCCGGGCTGCCAGGCCTCCCCTGCCGCCGACAGCCCCGACCACACGAGTTGGAGCGACTTCCAGATCGCCCACCGTGGCAGCCTGCACAACATGACCGTCGACGACCTGTTCGCCCATCAGAAGAACAACGCCATCCTCTACAGCGTTGACAACGACGGAATCCACGACGGTGGTGTCAACGGCCGCTTCACCCTCGTCCACACGGTCATCCCGAAGCCGCAGTGTCTGCCCGTCACCGGCCGTAGTAACAACTGCGCCCTGTACGACGCAACCGACTGGTCCACCGTGGATCAGATGACGGCGCCCGGATCCGTCTACGGGGACGGATACGCCGACCTGATCACCAGCGAGAAGGGCAGCAGCGGCGACCAACTCTGGCTCTACCGTGGCAGCAGCGGCGCCTCACTGGGTCCCGCCACCGACGGCACCACCGCCACGACCCCGGTCCTTCTCGGTACCGGCGACTGGTCCCACTTCACCCTCATCTCCCCCGGAACCATCGGCGGAGACGTGAACGCCAGCACCCCCGGCACCGAAACCCTGTGGGCCCGCGACAACAACAGCGGCATCCTCTACAGCTTCTCCTTGGCCATCGACCCCACCACCGGCTATCCCGACGAGATCGCCGCACCCACCACAGCCCCGTTCACCTCTGCGGTCACCACCCCCACCGGTGGCAGCCTGTGTGCGGCAGACGCGTCTGGCAGCACCGCGCCCGGTAGCCCCGCAATCACCTGGACCTGCGACAAGGCCCCTGAGCAGGCATTCAGTCTGCTGGCCGACCACACTGTACGCACCGAGGGCCTGTGCCTGCAGGCAAGCGCTGCCACCAACGGCTCCTCAGTCACATTCAATACCTGCAACAGCGGCAGCACCCTGCAGCAGTGGACCGCAGGAACCACCGGTTCTCTGGTCAACACCGCGTCAGGCATGTGCCTGGCTGACCCTGCGGCAAACCAGACCCGGGATACCGCGCTGATGATCTGGACCTGCGACAACGGTGCCGAGCAGAACTGGGCCGCACAGAGCGGCAACCAGCTCCCCGCACCCATGCCGACCATGCCCATCGCCCTCGCTCCCGTCCTCACTACCGCCGCCTACCCCACTCTGGCCTCGCCGGGAGACAGCAGCGGACTCGGCGAACCCTCCCTGTACGCCGTCACCCCCACCCCCACCAACGAGGTCGTCGACTACCCCGGTGTCCTGCCCAGCAGCAGCGGCGCCGCCAACTTCGCCGCCCCTGCTGACGAGGGGATCTTCAGCAACTCCGCCAACTGGTGGAACCTCAACGGCGCCACGGACAGCACCGGCGCTGCCATCGACACCGAAAGCAGCACCGGCACCACCGATGCCGCCCTCCAGGGCAGCGCGAACTGGGCCACCGACAGCAGTCGCGTCACCAGCTCCAATCCCACCGGTACGGTCCTCAACCTCGACGGCACCACCGGCTACGCCTCAACGTCCGGATCAGTGGTCAACACCGCTGGCAGTTACACCGTCTCTGCCTGGGCCAAACTCAACTCCGGCTTCAACCCGGCCAGCCACTACACCGTCGTGGCACAGCGCGACGGAACCGGCCTCCGCTGCGGCTTCTACCTGCAGTACTCGGACAGCTTCAAGGGCTGGACACTCGTCTCCCCCGGCACCGATACCGCCAGCCCCAGCGCCTATTACCACGCCGGAGACAGCATCACCGCCACCGCAGGCCAGTGGACCCATCTGGTCGGCGTCTTCGACGCTTCCACCGACACCATGAGCCTCTACGTCAACGGTCAGCTCGCCGGTACCGGCACCAACCCCACCCCCTGGAACTCCAGCACCCCCGGTCCCCTCCTCATCGGTGGCTCCGACAACAACAGCAACGGCAGCCAGGCCGACTTCCCTGGCGAAATCAGCGACGTCCACGTCTACGACATCGCCCTCAGCCCATCAGCCGCCACCACCCTCAACGACACCCCCGCCCCCATCAACAACCTCAACTGACCTGGCTCACAGCCAATGTGCCCGCCCCGAACACGACCAGGGGCGGGCACAGCCGCACCCGCGACGACCAGATCGTCGGTGGCCAAGCTCTCCAACTGGCGCCCAGGCCGTAGAAGTCGGCCAGGTGCGTGCCGATCTCACCGCTGCTCAGCCACAGTCCGCGACCCCACCGCCGCCACCTCCGCCCGCGCCTGCGCCGCCGTCCTGCTCGACGCGGCGGTCGCCGCCGGCACGGCGGCGGGCCACCGCGGACCCTGAGGCGGGCCCGCGGCGCGGGCCTTCCGGCACCGGCCCGGACATACCTCGGCGCCCGCAGCACACCGCCGCGGGCGCCGAGTGGTCGACTGTCAGCAGTCCCGTGCGTCACCCGAGTAGAAGCTGTAGTGGGGCCCGTCGGAGGTGGTGATGGTGCCGGTCACGCTGACGCAGTGACCCACCGCATTGACGCTGACCGGCCCCGCGTACCACTTGTAGCTGGAGCTGCTGTCGGTGACCCATCCGGTCTTGGGCGTGCATTCGTCGGTCATGACCGTCTCCTGGCACTCCCGAATGCTGACGGATATTCCCTCGGCATTCTGTGACGGGTCGACCGCTACCGCGCAGTTGTCCGTCCCGTCCCAATACACGTAAACATCGCCGACGATCGTCCCGAAATCGCCGATCTGGACCGGTATCGTATCGACGAGACTTCCCGGGCAACCGTAGCCGGAGGCGCTGGCAGTGGTGGCCATGACGGTACCGCCGGCAAGGCAGGTGCCCAGGACGGCGAGCACGGTGGAAATTCGCACGAGTTTCATTGATTCCCCCAATGATTACACAGGGAGTCGGGGTCGCACGGCACGGATTCACGCCGAGCCAGCACCCGGAGACAGCGGAACGTCGAGTACCTCGGCCGCCCCCTCGCAGCCGACTCCCAAGTCGACAGCCTCACAGTAGAGGTCTGCGGCAGCACGGGGCAATGCTCAATTAATCCTCAACTCCTCGCCTGCACACCGCAGTTTGACCAGGACGCCCATATTGCCCCCCTGGCAACTTCGGGCAATCTTCGTGAACCGGTCGTTGAATTATGGATTACCGGCCGGGTCCGGAAGTGCTCGTATCCGCCCAGTACACCGCAGTGCCGATCCGGAAAACCTGTACCGATGGATCACGAAGGATGGCCGATCGGTACGCCGGTAGGTATTACGGGGCATCGGGGGGAAGAGTCGGACATTGCGGTCCCGGGTGTTCCGGGGCGCCGCCCGGCGGTTCCGATCATTTCGATTGACACTGCGGACGCGGCCGTGTGAGTCTCTGTCCTGCCAAGCGGCGGCCGGCCGGAAATGGGGGGCGGGAATCGGCGGCCATGGCCATGCCCCGCGGCGGGCCGGGAATTCAACGGATTTCTTCCGGCGGCAGGCGGTTCCCTGTGCCATGACAGGTGACTCCGGCGCCCGTGCTTTTGCCGGGCGTCGCCAGGCGACCGGTTCGGATGCGCCTGCGAAGAACTATTCCCCACCCCGCGCATGACCCTCGGTGGGTCGAGAAACAGACGAAGGAGTTCCTGAATGCGACCCTCCATATCCGGGCCGGCCTGCATCGTTGCGGCGGCGGTGTCCGCGGTCCTGCTCACTGCCTGCTCGGGTGCCGCCGGTACCGGAGCGGGCACCGGGAAACCGGAAGGCGCGGCGCGGGGAATCTCCTCGGTGAGCCATGCCCCGCAGCCGGCCGCGGTGCCCCTGGCGGGCCTTGCGAAGGGCATGCGCCTGCCCCTTGAGGCCTACGAGCAGAACTACCCGGAAGCCGTGGCGGTGCAAGCCGCGGCCATGCGCATCGAAAGCACCTGCATGTCCCGCTACGGCTTCACCTACGACCCGTCCCAGGCGGGACAGCAGCCTCCGTCCACGTACGACCCGACGAACATGGAGCGCCGCTACGGGATCAGCGATCCCGTGGAGGCGAAGCGGTACGGGTACCACCTCCCGTCGATGCCCCAGCCCACCCCGACCCCGCCACCGCTGTCCAACCAGGAGGAGACCGCCCTCCACGGCGTGGTCCTCTCCCAGGGCCAGCTGGTACCCGCGTCCGGTGACATCAACGGCACCAAGATCGCCGTTGGCGGCTGCGTCGGCAACGCCTACCAGCAGTTGGGCGGGGTGGTGGACACCAGCCTCCCCGACCAGCTGGACGCTTCGAGCCTGCAGAAGTCCCAGGCCGCCCCCCGGGTCACGGCTGTCATCAACCAGTGGTCGCGCTGCATGAAGCAGGCCGGCTACACCGTGGACGCCCCCGGCGACGCCGCCAAGCTCTCCGACGCGATGGGGCGGCCGACGCCCGACGCGAAGGAGCTGGCGATCGCGGCCGCCGACATCCGCTGCAAGCAGCAGACCAACCTGGTCAGCGTCTGGTACCACGTCGAGTACACGATCCAACAGCAGCTGATCTCGGCGCACCAGGCGGCACTGACGCAGGTTCAGCAGGCCGTCGCCAAGCAGGCCAAGGCGGCTTCGAGCGTCCCTGCCTCCTGAACCCCTGAATTCCTGAACTCCTGAACGGGCCACCGGCGACAGCCGGCCCCCGGTACGCGGGCACCGGCCCCGGCCGGATGCCCGGCGGACACCCACCCCATGAACGCCGACGGGTGAGCGGCGACGACCTGCTGTGTCCGGCCGTCGCGCCACTCGCCGCGAAGCAAGATCCCACCCATCACCAACGGCAATGGAGAACACTCATGTCATCCCTCACCCGCCGCAAGTACCGCAACGGGCTCGCCGCCACCGTCATCGCCTGCGGACTCGGCCTGGTCGCGGCGGTGCCCGCCAGCGCCACCACCACCGTCTACCTCGTCGGCAACAACAGCAACGGCGAGGCGCTCAACGTCTTCTACAACTCCAACTGCCAGGGTGCGGTCGCCTACTTCTACGGCGACGTCCCGGACTACGCGGGTTACGAGACGCTCACCGGCTCCGGTACTCAGCAGTTCGAGACCGACTACGACTACATCTTCGAGAACCACGACAGCGCGAACGGCCACGGTCAAGCGGTGAAGAACAACGCCGCCTCCGTCACCGACTACATCGCCAACTACTTCACCGTCTACTACAACAGCGGATACGCTGGCCACTCGCAGACCATCATCAGCGACGACCACTGCTACAACCTCGACGCCACGCTCAAGAACAACAACGCGTCGCAGACCATGTCGTGAGCGGTTGACCGCTGCTCGACCCGGGTGTGCCCGCCGGCTCCGTCGGCGGGCACACCCGTGCGGCGCGCCGGCGCGGCTCAGCGGCGGACGCGGGGCATGCCCAGGCCGATCCAGGAGATGATCTCGCGCTGGACCTCGTTGTTGCCGCCGCCGAAGGTGAAGATGACCGCGCTGCGGTAGCCGCGTTCCAGGTTGCCGCGCAGGGCGGCGCCCGAGGAGCCCTCCTTCAGCGGACCGGCCGCGCCGACGACCTCCAGCAGCCAGGCGTACGCGTCGCGGCGGGCCTCGCTGCCGTACACCTTGACGGCGGAGGCGTCCTGCGGGGTCAGCGCGCCGCGCTGGACGGCGTCCACCATCTGCCAGTTGAGCAGCTTCATGGCGTCCAGCCGGATGTGTGTCCGGGCCAGCCGCTGGCGCACCCAGGGCAGGTCCAGCACCCGGCTCCCGTCGGACAGTTCGGCGCTCCGCGCCCACTCCTGGACCTCCGCCAGGGCGCGGTTGGCCATGGTGGTGTGCGCGGCCAGGGTGACCCGCTCGTGGTTGAGCTGGTTGGTGATCAGCCGCCAGCCCTGGTTCTCCGGCCCGACCCGCCGGGAGACCGGCACCCGGACGTCCTGGTAGTAGCTGGCGGTGGTGTCGTGCCCGGCGAGGGTGCGGATCACGGTGGTGGAGTAGCCCGGGTCGGTGGTGTCCAGCAGCAGGATGCTGATCCCCTGGTGCGGCGGCGCGGCCGGGTCGGTGCGGACCGCGAGCCAGACCCAGTCCGCGGTGTCCCCGTTGGTGGTCCAGATCTTCTGGCCGTTCACCACGTAGGCGTCGCCGTCCAGGACCGCGCGGGTCTTCAGCGCGGCCAGGTCGGTGCCCGCGTCGGGTTCGGAGTAGCCGATGGCTATGTCGAGCTCCCCGGCCAGGATCCGGGGCAGGAAGTACGCCTTCTGCTCGTCGGTGCCGAACCTCATGATCGAGGGGCCGACCGTGTTCAGCGCCATGATCGGCAGCGGCACTCCGGCCTGCGCGGCCTCGTCGAAGAAGACGAACTGCTCGGCCGGGCTCAGCCCGCGCCCGCCGTACTCGGCCGGCCAGCCCACGCCGAGCCAGCGGTCCGCGCCGAGGCGGCGGTTGACCTCGCGGTAGAACTGCTTCTGCCGACGCGGGTCGTTCAGTCGCCCGTGCGCCTCCGGCGGCATCAGCTCGGCGAAGTAGGACCGGAGTTCGGTCCGGAGCCGCTGCTGCTCCGGCGTGTGGTCCAGGTACATGGCGGCCTCCCGGGTGGTCTGACGGACAGTCAGGGGGCCACGCTAGAACACGTTCTACAATTGCGGAAGGAGCGCGTCGCCCCGCGCGGCGCGACCGGTCGCCGCCCCCGCCGTCCTACCCTGGGCCGGACCCGGCGGAGCGGGTACCGAGGTGACAGGTACCGAGGTGACAGGTACCGAGGTGA
>OVEP011218279.1_pt1 | contig 26598 bp, 17 predicted proteins | sample 1779801 | NCBI WGS metagenome assembly OVEP01 (sample SAMEA3914791, study PRJEB12502) | metagenome | biome: forest; material: soil | place: Canada | collected 2011-07-03 | depth 0.1 m
CCGACCACGCCCCACGCCGGATGGATCAGCGCCGGCATGTAAGCGAGGGCGCCCACCACGAGCGCAATCAGCGTCGCGCGCACGGTGTGACCCGCATCGGCCAGATGTCCGGCCACCGGCGCCGAGGTTGCGCCGATCGCACCGACCAGCGCGAAGACGGCGATCGCGGTTTGCGAGAGTCCGTAATGGCGCGTCAACTCGACTGGGATCGCGGTCCAGAAGAGGCTGAACGAAGCGAACATCAGCCCCTGATAGAACGAGCGGTGACGCAGAACCGGCATGGTGCGGACCAGGTGAGCGAGCGAGCCGATCAGTTCGAAGTAGGTGGCCTTGTGGTCCGGCTGGCGCGGCGGAATCGTCAGTGCCAGCACAGTGGTGACGATCGCCATCAGCACCGCTGCGGAACCGAACACCGCGCGCCAGCCAAAGTGCTCGGCCACCACGCTGGAAATCGGACGCGACAGCAGAATGCCGAGCAGGAGGCCGCTCATGATGGTGCCGACCACCTTACCGCGCGACTCGTCCGGCGCAAGATGCGCCGCGAGCGGGATCAGAATCTGCACGGCCACGGAGCTGAATCCCACCAGCAGCGAGATCGCGAGGAACCAGCCGGGTTGATGAGCGAAAGCCGCGGCGCCGAGACTCACGATCGACACCAGCGCGGTGGTGATCATCAGCTTGCGGTTCTCCAGCAGGTCGCCGAGCGGCACCAGAAAGAACAGGCCGAATGCGTAGCCGATCTGCGTGAGTGAAACGATCATGCTGGCGGTATTGCCGGACATGTGAATGTCCGGTGCGATCAGTTCGGTGATCGGCTGCGCGTAGTACAGGTTCGCGACGATAGCGCCGCAGCAGAACGCGAACAACGCGATCAGACTGCGCGTCATCTTGACGTGGCCTGTGCCGCCCGCCGTGGTGGATGCCTGGCTTGACATGACAACTCCTTGAAGTAAAAAAACCTGAAAATTCGGCTATCAGCGGGCGATGTTCATCACCCGGTTGCCCAGCGAAATGCCCAGATCGGTCATCAGCCTGCCGCGTTGCAACTGTTGGTTCTCCCAACGCTTGAGGGCGGTATCGATCGTTGCGCCGCTTTGCCATGTCGATGACAACGCGAGCGCCAAAGAATGGGCATTGGCCGCGGCCTTCGCGGTGCTGCCCGCCGTGTGTGGACGCGGAACGGAGGCGGCGTCGCCGAGCAGGATCGCCCGGCCGAACACCATCTTCGGCGAGCGCAGGTCGACGATCGGTTGCATGAACGGATCATCGGTAGCGTCGGCGAGGGCGCGAAAGGTCGGTGCGAGCAGCGCGTGTGCGTCGTCCCGCAGTTGTGCGATGTCCACGCCTTTGGTCGTGCCCGGCGGCAAGGAAAAAGCGCGCGCAACGCCGTTGCGGTCGACCAGCAGCGCGTCGAGTTTTTCACGGCTGTATTTGCGGTACCACACCCAGTTCCAGCGGCGCGTTCCGACCGCGGTCGAATCGTCCTCGTCCGGAATCAGATAGGCGAGCGCCGAGTGCCCATTGCCGTCCTGGAACGTGAAGCGGTCACGCAGCATGTCCGCGGCGTGCCGTGGCAGATCGGGTTCCGGGACCAGTCCGCGCCACGCCACGTAGCCTGCGTAGGCCGGCAGGATCTCGGGCAGCAGGCGCTGCCTGAGGGTGGAACGTATGCCGTCGGCGCCGATCAGCAAATCCGCCTGCTCGCTGCGGCCGCTCTCGAACTGCGCGACGATCTGCTCGCCTTCCATGCGGAAATCGACAAAGGTCTCGCCTGCGTGCACGGCCGCCGCAGGCAGCGCATTTTTCATGGCGCGGTACAGCAGGCTCCACGACGTCTGCATCTGCGGCATGACCAGTCGTTCGACGATGTTGTCTTCGCGGTCCAGATAGATGCGCTCGCCTGACGCCACGCCCGGAGGATTCGGCAACGCGACGCCGGCAAAATGGAGCGCATCCAGCACATCCGGCTGAAGCACGACGCCGCCGCCGCGGCTTTCCAGCTCATTGGGCGAGGTTTCGAACACGTCGACCTGCCAGTCGGCCGCCCGCAAGGTGGTGGCTGCGAGCAGCCCACCGAGCGAACCGCCGATCACGACCGCGCGGGGTTGCGCAAGCGATCTCATGCTGCGTTCCTTTGCCCTGCGGAGCACCACGGACAAATGAAGTCGTCATTGACCTCGACCTGAATGGCTTGCATGTTGCACCCCTTACTAGGTAGTGGATGCAGCTTATGCGTTGCGATGAATTTATAGAATAGGTCTAAAATGCAACCTCGCGTTGCGTTGTACGCAACCAAACCGTCGATAAGGCCGACCATGGACAAACTCCTCGCCCTGAATACGTTGCTGGAAGTGGCCGACGCCGGCGGCTTTTCAAAGGCCGCACAACGTCTCGGGGTGGCCACGTCGTCGGTTACGCGTCTGATGGACTCACTGGAGGTCTCCTTGGGTACCGCGCTGCTGACCCGCACACCCAGAAAGGTCAGCCTCACAGACGCCGGCATTGCGTATGTCGAGCAGGTCGGCAAGGTGCTCGACGATCTGGCCGAAGCGGACGAAAGCGTCTTCGACAGTGGCGCGTCGCCGGTCGGTTCGCTCAGAATTTCGGTACCGTCCACCTACAGCCGCTTGCGGCTCGCGCCGCATCTGGCGGCATTCCTCTCCGAGAATCCGCGCGTGTTCCTCGACGTCGTCGTGGCCGATCACTTTGTCGATCTCGCGCTCGACCGGATCGACGTCGCGATCCGGATCGGACTGCCCGATCGTGACGCCAACCTGATCGTCAGAAAGCTGGCGAACAATCTGCGCTACGTCGTGGCAAGCCACGACTACCTGGCGCGCAGCGGCACGCCTGAGACACCGCAAGCGCTCGAAGCCCACGAGTGCCTTCGTGTCGCGTACGGCGGCGGCTACCGCACCCGCCAGGTTTGGACCTTCCGCCGGGACAGCGTCGACGAGCGCGTCGAGGTGCGCGGCCATCTGTTGTCGAACAGTCTCGACCTCCTGCTCGAGGCGGTGATCGCGGGGCGCGGCGTCGCCTTGCTGCCCGAATGGCTGGTCGGCGCCGAGATTCGCGCGGGGCGCCTGATGCGTCTTCTCGAGACCTTCGATGCGAGTCCTCATCAAGGCGATGCCGTCGTCTATGCCGCCTATCTGCCCAATCGGCGTCACTCCAGCAAAGTGCGCTCGCTCCTGCAGTTTCTGGAAGCCCGGCTTCACCTCTCACCCGAAGGCTGAACGGCGACGCGCCCACGCCAGACAGCCATGCTCGTCCGAAGCGGCGCGGTCCCGTTCAAGCGGCCTTACGCGTGGCGCCCGGATTCGAACAGGAACCACACACGCTGCTCCGCTTCGTCGATCCAGTTTTCCAGCAGGCTCGTCGTGGCGACATCGCCGTACTCGCCGCAGAGCGAATGTGTTTCGCGCATGTAGCCTGCGAGCGCCAGATTGTCCTCACGTAGCTCGGCGAGCATGTCGTCCGGTGTCACGAACTCCGCATCGTTGTCGAGAATCCGCTGCAGTTTGGTGATCTGGCCAGTTGAGTGCAGGGTCCTGCCGCCGATCTTGCGCGCGCGTTCCGCGATCGGATCGATCGTCGCGAAGATCTGGTCGGACTGGTCGTCGAGCAGGAGGTGATAGTCGCGGAAGTACGGCCCCGACATATGCCAGTGGAAGTTCTTCGTCTTCAGGTACAGGGCGAACACGTCCGCGAGCAAGGTTGTCAACGCGCCGGCAATGTCGCGGGTCGCCTCTTCAGTCAGACGTGTTGGTGTCTTCAACGGCGCCGCGCGATGCGCTGCTGCGGTAAGTGCTTCTTTCATGGCGAATCCCTTTGACTGTGTCGATAGGTACAACGTGCGTTCATCACTACGGGTGATTGAAGTGTAGGAATGCCGCGCACATAAAGTCCTGCAGAAAATGTGAAATGTTCTGAGCGGGCGGCGGTCAGGGCCAGGTCGGGATCAGCTGGGCTTTCCCTGTCGAAAATATTTTTTAAGAACTATTAAGGTTCCCGGGGGGGATTCTTTAGAAGGCCGTCGATAGAATGGATTTCAGTTTTTCTCGCACTTCAAGCGAGTGCGGCCTGTCTTTCCGTGTTCCCTCATTCTTTAGGATGTACAAAGCCATGGCAAATCCGAAACTCGAAGTCCTGACGCCTGCAAACTCGCAGATCATTTTCATCGACCAACAGCCGCAAATGGCTTTTGGGGTTCAGTCCATCGACCGTCAGGTACTGAAGAACAACGTAGTAGGACTCGCGAAGGCAGCGCGGGTGTTCAACATTCCTACCACCATTACGACTGTGGAGTCCGAAAGTTTCTCGGGATACACGTACCCCGAGTTGCTGGACGTGTTTCCGGGCCACAAAGTGCTCGAACGCTCATCCATGAACTCGTGGGACGACCAGAAGGTTCGTGACTCGCTGGCTGCCAATGGCCGGAAAAAGGTCGTCGTGGCAGGTCTGTGGACCGAGGTTTGCAACAACACGTTTGCGCTGTGCGCGATGGACGAAGGCGACTACGAAATCTATATGGTCGCCGACGCATCGGGCGGCACGTCGAAGGACGCGCATGATTATGCAATGCAGCGCATGATCCAGGCCGGCGTGGTTCCGATGACCTGGCAACAGGTGCTGCTCGAATGGCAACGCGATTGGGCGCACAAAGAGACTTACAACGAAGTCATGGCGATTGCCAAAGAGCATTCGGGTGCGTATGGGATGGGTGTGGATTATGCCTACACCATGGTGCACAAGGCTCCCCAGCGTACGGCGGGGGCGCACGAGGTTCTGGCAGCTGTGCCTGCAAAGAAGTAAGCAGTCGCCGAGCGCCCGCTTCCCATGAATAGCTCCGCGCGTGAGAAGCGGAGCGCTCCCTATGAGGATCGCCATGACTTCCAATACTTCCGTGCCGACGCCGGCCGAAGTTGTCTTCTTTAACGGTAAGATCGCTACGCAGGACGACAAGCGTTCATTCGCCGATGCGCTTGCCGTCGCGAACGGCCGTATCGTCGCTGCGGGGTCTCGCGATGTCGTGATGCGTCACGTGAACGACACGACGCGGCAGGTTGACCTCAAGGGGCGCACGGTCATCCCCGGTCTGAACGATTCCCACCTGCACATCATTCGAGGTGGACTGAACTTCAACATGGAGTTGCGTTGGGACGGCGTGCCGTCGCTTGCGGACGCGCTCGACATGCTGAAGAAGCAGGTGGCGCGCACGCCGGCGCCGCAATGGGTGCGCGTGGTGGGCGGCTGGAATGAATTCCAGTTCGCCGAGGGCCGTGGGCCGACGCTCGAAGAAGTCAACGCGATCGCGCCGGACACGCCGGTATTTATTCTGCATCTGTACGACAGCGCGCTTCTGAATGCAGCGGCGCTGCGCGCGGTCGGTTACACCAAAGACACACCGAATCCCCCCGGCGGCGAGATCCAGCGCGATAAGCGCGGCAACCCGACCGGCATGCTGATCGCACGGCCGAACGCCGGGCTTTTGTACGCGACGCTGGCCAAAGGGCCGAAGCTCGCGCCGGAAGATCAGCGCAATTCCACGCTGCATTTCATGCGCGAACTGAATCGCCTCGGCGTGACCAGCGCGATCGACGCGGGCGGCGGCTACCAGGCCTATCCGGATGACTACGCGGTCATCATGGATCTCGCGAAGCGCAACGAACTGAGCGTGCGGATCGCGTACAACCTGTTCACGCAGAATGCCAAGAAGGAAATCGAAGATTTCGCGAAGTGGGTGAAGATGACCCAACCCGGCGACGGCGACGATTTCCTGCGCGTCAACGGCGCCGGTGAAATGCTGGTGTTCTCGGCAGCGGACTTCGAAGATTTTCTCGAGCCGCGCCCGGACCTGCCGGATACGCTGGAAGACGAACTGGAAGCGGTCGTCAAACTGCTGGTGGCAAACCGCTGGCCATTCCGCCTTCACGCCACGTACAACGAATCGATCGAGCGTTTCCTGAACGTATTCGAGCGTGTCAACGCCGAGATCCCATTCAACGGGCTGCGCTGGTTCTTCGACCATTGCGAGACCATCACGCAGAAGAACATCGAACGGGTGCGAGCACTCGGCGGCGGCATCGCGATCCAGCATCGGATGGCCTTTCAGGGTGAGTACTTCATTCAGCGATATGGTGAAGAGGCGGTCAAGCGTACGCCGCCCATTCGCCACATGCTCGATGCCGGACTGCCGGTCGGCGCGGGTACGGACGCCACGCGCGTCGCGAGCTTCAACCCGTTCGTATCGCTTTACTGGATGGTGTCGGGTAAAACGGTCGGTGGCACGGCCATGTATTCCAGCGAGAACCGTCTGGACCGGATGGAGGCGTTGCGCCGCTACACGGTGGGCAGTGCATGGTTCTCGAACGAGGACGATCGCAAAGGCGCGCTGGTGCCCGGCCAGTTCGCGGATTTCGCGGTCCTCAGCGAGGACTACTTTACCGTCGACGAAAGCCGCATCAAGTTCCTGACCTCCGCGATGACGGTGGTGGGCGGCAAGGTCGTGTACGCCGACGACGAATTCGCGCCGCTCGGACCGCCCGATCTGCCGGTCAGCCCGTCGTGGTCGCCGGTGGCGGAATTCGGCGGCTACAGCCGTTACAAGCCGACTGCGGTGGCGTGTGTGGATGGCTGCGTGAATCTGTGCGGCGTGCATGCCCACGCCCACGGCTGGGCGTGGCGTAAAAACGTGCCGGTTAGCGACTCGAACGGTTTCTGGGGCGCCTTGGGATGTAGCTGCTTCGCATTCTGATCACTACGGGTTCGTTCCGCCACGCGAGCGAGGACCACGATGCCGACCCTGACCGACGGTGTGTTGTTTGGCCTGGGCATTCTGGTCCTCGATTTCCTCGCCTGGCGCTTCATGGACCGCAAGAGCGACCGGGGGCGCCTCGCCTTGCGTGCGCTCATGTTCGGTCTGTCGACCTACGTGCTGTTCAGTTCGGGGATGAATCCGCTCCGCGCGGCGCCCTGGCCGGATGAGCCGCTGCGCCATCTGCTGGCGCAGGTGCTGGAGGTGGTGTGGTGGTTGCAAGGTGCGCGCCTTGTGATCATCGTGCTCGATCGCGTGGTGTTGCCCGAGACGTGGCACCGGGAGCGCCTGTTTCAGGACGTGCTCGGTGCGCTGGTGTTCATGGCCGCCACGGTGGGGGCGATCGCGTTCGTGCTGCAACTGCCGGTGAAAGGGCTGCTTGCCACGTCCGGCGCGCTCGCGATCGTGCTCGGCCTCGCGATCCAGAGCACGCTCAACGATGTGTTTTCAGGCGTCGTCCTGAACGCAACGGAGCCCTTTCAAATCGGCGACTGGGTGACGATCGGCGACGTGGAAGGCAAAGTGGTCGAAAGCAACTGGCGTGCGACGAGCCTGCTGAACGGTCAGGGCAATATCGTCGTGATCCCGAACAGCGTGGCCGCACGTACCAATATCGTCAATGCCAATGAACCGTCGCACACGCACGGCATCAGCATCGTGCTGCCGGTCAAGCCGTCGATCCGGCCCGCGCTCGTACTGGAGGCGCTCGCCGACGCCGCCGCCAGCTCCGGGGACGTGCTGATCGATCCCAAGCCGCTGGTCAGCGTGCGCCGCGCCACGAACGACGCGATCGAGTACGAGATCGTCTGCTACGTCAACGCGCTGAGCAAAAAGACGGGTGTGCGTAATGAGCTCTTCGATCTCGCACACCGCCATCTGCTTTCGCGCGGCGTCGTTTTGCGGCCGCTGTCGGTGCCCGAGCCCGCTGTCGAGCCAGCGGACGAGAAACATCGCCTGCTGCGCAACGTGCTGATCTTCCAGACGCTGGAAGGTGACGAGCTTTCGCAATTGGCTGCGCAACTGACGAAGCACGAGTTCGATGCCGACGACGTCATTTATAACGCGGCGGATGAGAGCGGTCACGAGCTTCATATTCTTGCGCAGGGCGTTGCCAGAGTCATCGTCCCGAAGGACGGTGGCGAGGTCGAACTGCGAAGGCTTGCGCCGGGTGATTCGATCGGCCAGTCGGGCGTTCTCGCCGGCGTCCGGACCGCGGTTGTCGTGCGTGCGCTGACCCGCGGCACGGTGTTCCGGCTGGACAAGAGCGCGTTGACACCGGTTCTCGCGCGGCGCCCGGCGGTGGCGAAGGAAATGTGCCGGTTGCTGTCGGAACACCATGCAACCGAGGAAATGGTCCTTGCATCGCCGAGTAATGTGGAGGAGAGCCCGGGCGGTTTTCTGCAATGGATTCGCGACGGCGTGCGGCGCATTCATGAACTTTCGTTTTGAGTGGATTCGCAGGCGTACTACGCCAATTCAGTGTTTTTAAGGATTTGCCAAAGTCTTTATGAATTTAATTCGATACGCTGCAATGCACTGGCGCTCCCTGGACGTCGACCGTCCTGAACGTCGCCTGGCTGTGGTGCCGGTCTGGCATGCGCGTAGAGGCACACGAGGGGCAGGGGCGACACGGAGGAGTGGAGATGAAGAAGACCATTGCCGGCATTGAGATTCCCGATGGTGTAATGGCTCAGGCGGCGACCGATCAGATCCGGGGTACGGAGTCAGAGTTGATGTTTCATCATTCGCTAAGAGCCTATCTGTTCGGCGCGCTGACCGGATATCGCGAGAACCTGACGTTCGACGCCGAACTGCTTTATGTCGCTGCGATGTTTCACAACGTCGGTCTGAACGCGAAGTATCACCGCTCGCCCTACCGTTTCGAGGTGGACGGCGCGAATGCCGCGCGCGATTTTCTGCGGCAGCACGTCGTCGGCGACCGTCTGATCGACGAAGTATGGGTGGCGATTGCATTGCATACGACACCGGGCATTCCGGAACATATGTCGCCGCTGGTTGCGCTGGTCAGCGCCGGCGTGCAAATGGATGTTCGGGGCGCCGGCCACGACGAATTCACCGTACAACAGCGCGATGAAATCGTGCAGGCTTATCCGCGCGAATCAGGTTTCAAGAAGAAGATCATCGAAGCCTATGCGCGTGGCATGGAACATCGTCCGGAAACGACGTTCGGAACGGTGAATGCCGACGTACTGGACCGATGGGATCCGAACTATCGCCGCTTGAATTTCTGCGGGCTGGTGCTGGGATCGGACTGGTTGAATTGAAGGGTGTTTCTGGAAAGGACGAATAGCATGGGCTACATCATTTCTCTGGGCGTCGGCTTCGGCATCGGGCTGCTCTATTGGCTACTCAAGGTGCAGTCGCCGGCGCCGCCGCTGATTGCGTTGGCCGGGCTGCTCGGCATGGTGTTGGGCGAGCACGCCATCCCTGTTGTTAAAGCGCAGTTTTTTGCGCAGACGACGGCGGCCCAGGTTGCTGGGCCGGTGACGGACGCCGACGCGAAAAAGACGGTGGCGCCGGGCGCGACGAAGCAGGGCGGTTGACGTGACCGGCAGGTGTCCTTCGCCTGGCTGAACATCGTTCGTGAATCCACGAAGACACCGTCCCGGCGACGATTGCGGGCTGCGCAAACGTTCGACAGACAACCCGCACGGCCTCGATCCGTGGCAGGCCATTCAAATATTGCTAACACCTTTGGATAACACTATGTTCAAGTCGTTTCATCAGCCCCGTTCACTCGCGTCTCTCTGCGCTGCGATACTGATTGGATTGACATCGGCTGCATCCGTATCGGCGTTCGCCGATGCCGGGCCGCCAGAGGTATCGAACGGAAAAGCCGCAGTTGCCGCGAGACAGCCCGACGTATCGGTCGGCGCGCAGTACGACACGACTCACGTGTATGTGGCTTCGGCCGATCTCGACGCGTTCGTCAACAGCTTTCTCGCGACATTCGGCGGCAAGGCATCTCCACGTGCGGTTTTCACGGTAACGCCCACGCCGAGCAAGACCGCGTCGCAGTATGTGCAAACGCCGGTCGGCATGCTCTCGGTGTTCGGCTTCGAAACGGCGATTCCGTATCCGTTCGGCAATGAGCGAACCGGGTATCTGGTCACCGATATCGATAAGGCGGTGAAAGCCGCGCGTGCAGCCGGTGCCGACGTCGTCGTCGATACGTTCGACGATCCAATCGGCAAGGACGCGATCATTCAATGGCCGGGCGGCGTCACGATGCAGCTCTATTGGCACACCAAGGCGCCGAACTACGCGCCGTTGCAGAGCGTGCCGGACAACCGTGTGTACGTGTCGCGCTACGAAGCGGACAACTTCGTTCGCCGGTGGCTGCGCTTCTCGCATGGCAAGGTGGTGTCGGACAACCCGCGTGCGGACGCCGGCGTGATCGGCCGGCCGGGTGAGACGATCCGAGTGATTCGAATCAGCTCGGGATTCGGCCATATGGTCGTATTCGTCACGGACGGCAAGCTGCCGGTCCCGTTCGGGACCGAAACGACTGGTTATACCGTGGACGATGTCGCCCAGACGATTGAGCGCGCACAAGCGGCCGGTGCGAAGGTGCTCTACCCGCCGTACCACAGCGCAACAGGTACGACCGCCATGCTCGAGTTCCCGGGCCGGTACATTGCTGAAGTGCACGATGGCAAGTGACGCAAACGTCATGAAGCGGTTGTGGTCACTGAAGTCCCGCAGGCGCGTACCCCGCTTGTCCGCACGGCGCGCCGCCCGTGCGCTGCTGTTCAGCACGGGTCTCGCGGCCGCACTGCCGGCCTCGGCGGCGGACACCGCGCTCGGCGGGGCTGACGATACCTCCGCGGCAAACACCGCGGTGACTTCGGCTTCCGCGAGTGCGTCGTGTGCCCGGCCTGCAATCATGTTCAATCGCTGGCAGGAAAACTGGGGGGTATTGGCCAATCCCTGCGTGCCGAAACGGCCGTTCGATTCGCTGAAATACATTCCGCTGTTCGGCAATCCCGACGCGTACATCTCGCTCGGGGTAGTGCTTCGCGAGCGCCTGGAGGTGAACGACGCGCCGCTGTTCGGTCTCGGATCGGGGCATGACGACACGTATCTGCTGCAACGTCTGGACGTGCATGCGGATATCCGCCTCGGGCCCCATGTGCAGATCTTCACGCAATTCGAAGACGCACAACCCTACGGCAAGGACAACGTCACACCGGTCGATAAAAATCCGCTGGATCTGCGCCAGGCGTTCGTCGCGATTACCGAGCCGCTTGGGCCCGGGACCTTCAAGTTCCGCGTGGGCCGGCAGGAAATGGCGTTCGACTTGCAGCGCTTCGTCTCGGTTCGCGACGGCCCGAACGTTCGTCAGGCATTCGACGGGTTATGGGCAGACTATGAAACCGGTCCGTGGCGGTGGATCGCCTATGCGACGCAGCCGGTTCAGTATCGCGACAATTCGGATTTCGACGACGTCTCCAATCGCAATCTGACCTTCAGCGGCGTGCGCGTGGAGCGCAAAAACGTCGGTCCGGGGGATCTGTCGGCGTACTACTCCCGCTACAACCGCGTCAATGCGCAATTCCTCGACGCGACCGGCGGCGAACATCGCGACGTGTTCGATGCGCGCTATTCCGGCAACGTCAACGCTATCGACTGGGACGTTGAGGCGATGTATCAGTCGGGACATGTCGGCAGCGACACGATCGGCGCGTGGGCGGTGGGGTCGCTCGCTGGCTATACGCTGAAGACCGCGCCGTGGACGCCGCGGCTCGGCATTCAGGTCGATGCCGCGTCGGGCGACAACCATCCCGGCGACGGCCGTGTCGGTACGTTCAACCCGTTGTTCCCGAACGGCTATTACTTCGCGCTGGCCGGCTATACCGGCTACGCCAACCTGATTCACGTGAAGCCGTCGCTCACCCTCAAACCGAATAGCAAGCTGACGCTGCTGGCCGGCGTGGGTCTGCAATGGCGCGAGACCACCGCGGATGCGGTGTACCAGCAAGGCTCGGCGGTCGTACCGGGCACGGCGGGACACGGCAACCTCTGGACGGGGTTCTATACGCAGCTTCGCGCCGACTGGGCCGTCGCCGCGAATCTCGCCGCGGCGCTTGAAGCTGTGCATTTCCAGATCGGACCGTCGCTGCGCGAGCTGGGCGCCCGCAATGCCGACTACATAGGCGCGGAACTCAAATTCGGCTGGTAGAAGCGTTATCTGCAAACCACGCCAGATGAGGTCATGTTATGAGCACTCCAGATTTATCCGTTGACGCGACGACACCGTCGGAACGCGATATGCCGAACTCCTCGCTGGAGTACCGTCGGCACCAGATGTTTCCCCGTCTTTCAGCGGCGGAGATTCAAAGTTTGCGGCGCTTCGCCCGGCCGATGTCGTTCAAGGCCGGCGAACTGATCTTCGAAACGGGGCACGTTGCACTCGGCCTGTTCGTGTTGTTGCGTGGGCGCGTGAGGATCTATTCGCGCGACAGCTTCGGCCGCTCGACGCTCGTGACTGAACATGAAAACGGACACTTCATGGCCGAGATGGCGCAACTCTCCGGCAAACCGGCATTGATCGACGGTGTCGCGCTGACGGACGTCGAGACGCTAGTGATCGAGCCGGAAAGGCTGCGCGCGTTGATCGTGGCCGATGCGCAGCTTGGCGAACACATCATGCGCGCCCTGATCCTGCGACGGCTTGGACTGATCGAGCAGGGGCTCGGGCCGATCATCGTGGGTGATGGCGACTGCTCGAAGCTGATGGGGCTGCAAAGTTTTCTGCGCCGCAACGCGTACCCCGCAACGGTGATCGACGCGCGCAGCGATCCCGAGGCGATCACGCTGCTTGGCGGGATGACCACCGGCCCCGATGACTTTCCGCTCGTCTTCTGCCCGAACGGCAACGTGCTGCGCGCACCGGACGAGGTCCAGCTCGCGTCATGTCTTGGACTCGTGCCGACCTTCGAGCCATCGCACGTCTATGACGTCGCGATCGTCGGCGCCGGGCCGGCCGGCTTGGCGGCGTCCGTGTATGCCGCCACGGAAGGCTTGTCGGTTGCCGTATTCGATCAGCGCGCGCCGGGCGGCCAGGCCGGCGCCAGCTCGCGGATCGAGAACTATCTGGGCTTTCCCACCGGTATTTCGGGCCAGGCACTCGCCGCGCGGGCGTTCCAGCAGGCGCTGAAGTTCGGCGCGCATCTGGCGATTCCCGGCAAGGTCACGGACGTGCGCCGTCATGAAGGCATCTTTCTGCTGACCTTGCTCGACGGGCAGCGCATCGGCGCCCGCACGGTCGTGGTCGCGAGTGGCGCCGCCTATCGGAAGCCGACGGTGGACGGCTTCGATCGCTTCGATGGACGCGGCACGTACTACTGGGCGTCGACGATTGAAGCGAAGCTGGTGAAGGGACAGGACATCGTGTTGATCGGCGGGGGCAACTCCGCCGGCCAGGCGGTCGTGTTTCTCGCCAATTTCGCGCGCAGCGTTCGTGTGCTGATTCGCGGCAAGGATCTCGAGGCCAGCATGTCGAAATACCTGATCGACCGGATCGGCTCCTTGCCTAACGTCACGCTGTGCACGCGCTGCACACTGCGTTCGCTTGATGGCGACGAAGCCGGACTGACACACCTTCACATCCGGCATGAAGACGAGGATGTGGACGAAGTCATCGCGACGCGTCATCTGTTTCTCTTTGTTGGCGCGGACCCGAAAACCGATTGGCTCGAGTCGAGCGGCGTGGAGCTCGACAACAGAGGGTTTGTCGTCACGGGTTTCGCCCGCAGTGAGCATGGGCTGTCTGAAACAGGCGAGCGATATCCGCTCGAAACCAGCATACCGGGCATGTTTGCAGTCGGCGACGTGCGTTCGGAGTCCGCGAAACGGGTGGCCGCTGCCGTAGGCGACGGCGCGGCCGTGGTCAGTCAGATCCATGCGTACCTGAGTCAGCTGACAGCGGCGGCCGCTTAAGGACGTCCTTTTCGCCAGAAGGCGCTGCTCGATGAGATACTGCTGGCGATCGGCGGGACGGGGGAGAAGAATTGAGTACAGCGGCAATCATCGAGGGCGTTCGCGGATCGTCGCCGGACTCGGGAGCAAGCGTGCATTTTGATCAGGCGTGGTTCGACCGGCTCGCGCTCGAGGCACTACTGGTCGACGGAAACATCGTGCGCTATCGCGCGAGGTGGCAGGAAGGCGCGCGGTCGTGGCTGATCGCGGTGCCGACCGATCTGCCCTCGGACGCGGTATTGCGGCGCTTGCAGCAGGAATTCGCACTGGCCGACAAGCTCGAGTCGACATGGGCCGTGCGGCCGGTCGCGCTCATGCGGCTGTCGCGGGGGCCGGTGCTCGTGTACGAAGACAACGGCGGCACGCTGGTTCAGCCACCTGCCAACGGGATGATCGCGGTCGGCCGTTTCCTGCGCATTGCGGTCGGCGCCGCGCACGCGCTGCGTCTCGCGCACGCGCGCGGTGTCCTGCATCGCGACCTCAAGCCGTCCAATCTGCTGGAAGGCCGTGACGGCACAATCCGATTGTTGGGTTTTCGTGATGCTTTCAGCCTTGTCGGCGATCCGCTGACCGAATTACCAGACACCTTGTACGGCACGCTGGCCTATATGTCGCCGGAGCAGGCCCGGCGGGCGGAAGGGCATGCCGACGAGCGAAGCGACCTGTATTCGCTCGGCGTGACGTTATACGAGCTGCTCACCGGGCAATTGCCCTTCGAGGCGGCGGATGCGGTCGAATGGGTCTATAACCACGTGGCGCGTCAGCCCGCCAACCCGCGGCAACACCGTCGATCCTTTCCCGCTGTGCTGGGCTCGATCGTCCTGAAACTGCTGGCCAAAAACCCCGCGGAACGTTATCAAAGCGCCTCGAGTCTCGAGGCCGATTTGCGCCGTTGTCTGGCTGACTGGAACGAGATGCAGCATATCGTTCCATTCGAACCGGCCGCGGAGGACAACGTCAGAAACCTCGCTGTCACGCATCGTCTGTTTGGCCGCGCGCATGAATACAATACGCTGCTCGACGCGTTCGGGCGCAACGCGCGGCAGGCCATGGCGGAACTGATTTTCGTGTCCGGATACTCGGGTGCGGGCAAATCCGAGCTCGTGCGCAGCGTGCACCGCGCGACCGCGCAGACCGCTACGCTGTTCGCCTCGGGAAAGTTCGAGCAGTACGGCCAGAACTCGCCGTACGCGCCGCTGATGCAGGCGATACGCTCCCTGTTCCAGCGCATCCTGGGCGAGAGCGATGGCGAGCTGGACAACTGGCGGAACGTGCTGCGCGAAGCTGTCGGCACGCAAGGCAAACTCCTCGTCAGTTACATCCCCGAACTGGAACTGGTGCTCGGCGTGCAGCCGGAGGTGCCGGACCTGCCGCCCGTGGAAGCGCAACTCCGTTTCCAGGCGCTGATCACTCGGCTGCTGTCCGTCTTCGCGACCGAGGCGCATCCGCTGATCCTTTTTTTCGATGACGTTCACTGGTTCGACGATGCAACCTTGAATTTCATCGCCTGTTTTCTGACGACGGTCGAGGACCGGCATGTGCTGCTGATCTGCGCATATCGCACCAATGAAGTCGACCGGTCGCCCAGGTTCAAGGCTTTCCTGAATGCGTTACCGAGCGCGAGCGCACGCATCTCCACGATCGACGTGGCGCCGCTCGATACCACGAATGTCACGGCCTTGCTGGCCGACGCGCTGCATTGCGGCTCCGCGCACGTCTATCCGTTGGCGGCGGTCGTTCACGAGAAGACGGGCGGCAATCCTTTTTTCATCAAACAACTGCTGCTTGCGCTGGCCGACAACCAGTTGATCCGTTACGACGGCATGGCCGGCCGCTGGACATGGGATATCGATCGGATTGGCGAATACGAGTCCTCCGATAACGTCGTTGACCTGATGGTTGCGCGTTTGACGAGGCTGCCCGCCGAGGCGCAGGCCGTCCTCAGGCTGCTGGCGTCGATGGGGCGGCGCCTCGACAGGGCGACCCTGGCGCGGATCGACCCTGACCGCGGCGTGGAATTGGAGCGCCGGCTGCATCCCGCAGTGGAGGCGGGTCTGACGGTATCGGACCGGACGGGATTCGCCTTTGCGCACGACCGGGTCCAGGAGGCAGCGTACGCGCTGATTGCCGAGGAGGAGCGCGGCGCCGAACATGCCCGGATCGCGCGCATCCTGCTGGAAGATTTTGACATCGGCGACTTGCAGAGGCCGGTGTTCGACATTGCTCATCATATCGAACGCGCCCAGGCGGCCGGGGCATTGTGCGTACTGGATGCGCGCGAGACGACGGTCTTCAGCAGAATCTGTCTGCAGGCTGCCCGCCACGCCAAAGAAGCGATCGCCATCCAGTCCGCGCTGAGCTACCTGGACGTCGGGCAGACGCTGCTCGACGCCAGTGGCGAAGACTATTCGCAATCGCTCGGCTACGAGATCGGCATTCTGCGGGTGCAATGCCACATTCTGGATGCAAACTTCGAGGCCGCCGGCACCCAGATCGAAAAACTGCTGGATCAGAACCTGTCGGTCATTGCGCGCGTGTCGGTGTACAAGCTGAAGGCCGACATGCAGCAGCATCTGTCGGACTATGAAGCGGCTGTCGATACCGCCCTCGAAGGGATCAAGCTGTTTGGTACGTATCTGCCGCGTTACCCGGAAGCGGCGGATGTCGAGGCGGCTTACCGCCGGCTCAATCAATCGCTTGGAGGGCGAACCCTCGCCTCGATCGCCGATCTGCCGCCTTTGCGCAACGCGGCAGTCGAATCAGAATTGAATCTGCTGGTGAGTATCTACGCGCCCGCATCGTTCGTGAACGAAAGGCTTGGCTTTCTCAACCTGTGCCATATGGTGCAGTTGACCATTGACCACGGTATCACGGCGGCCTCGGCGCATTGCCTCGCGTGGTTCGGCGTGTACGTCGCGGAATTTTTCGGCGAGTACGCACAAGGGTTTGAATTCTCCCGCCTGGCAAGAACGCTGGTTGAGGAGCGCGGCTATCACGCGGTGGTCACCAGTACGCTGGTTGCGCTCGATCAGGTCGCGGTCTGGACCCAACCTCTTTCGTATGTACTGGAATGCGCACGCGCCGCATTCGAGTCGGCTGGCCCGAGTGGCGATCTGACGATGAGCTGCTACGCGTGCAATCACATCGTGTCGGACCTGCTGATTCTTGGGGTGCCGCTGGAGCAGGTCGACAAGGAAATCGACCTTGGGCTGTCATTCGCAAGACGGGTGCGTTTCAAGGACGTTGAAGGGATCCTCGAACTGCAGAAGCGCTTCGTCCACAGTTTGACGGACGGTCCTGGACTGCCGGGCAATTTCGGCGTCGTGGTGGACGGCAAAATGCGCTTCGATGCCGGCGAGCTCGATACCCAGATGGCGACGCTGCGCTTCTGGGTCTGGCTGCTGAAGGGCGTCTCCTGTTATTTTCACGGCGACTATCAGAACGCACGGTATTGCCTCACCGAAGCCGGCGAGCTGAAGTGGGCGACCCCCGCGCATATTCATCTGCTGGACTATCACTTCTACACGGCGCTGACTCTGGCGACGCAGTCCGGTGGCGAGGATGCGGGCGTCGCGGTGGCTGCAATCGAGCCGCATCTGGCGAAGCTGCGCAATTGGGCGCAGCTCAATCCGGCCACGTTCAGGGACAAGTTCCTGTTAGTCGAGGCCGAAGTGGCGCGGCTCGGCGGTTCGCCGCTCGTGGCGCTGTCGTTGTACGAGCAGGCAGCCGAGGCGGCCTCGGAAAACGGCTTCAACCACGGCAATGCGTTGGCCCACGAACTCGCGTCGGGATGCTCCGAGGCGAACGGTCTGTTCAGTGCGGCACGCCATCACAGCCGTCGCGCGATCGACAGCTATACGCGTTGGGGCGCGCTGGCTAAAGTCAGGCAGCTCGAACGCGCCCAGCGTCCTGCCCAGCTTTCGCTCGAACGGCTGGTGACATCGCGGCCTTCGGTCGAAATCCCCGATGCGCAGCAGCAGTTCGACCTCGTGTCCGCATTGAAGTCGTCGCAGGTGCTGTCCGAGGAGATCGTGCTCGACAAACTCATCCGCACGCTGGTCACGCTCGCCATCGTTCACGCCGGCGCGCAAAGCGGAATGCTGATCCTGTTAAAGGGCAATGTGCCGGTCGTCGAGGCGATTGGGCGGGACGAGCCAGGTGGCGTTCAGGTGACGCTGGGTGAAGACACGTTGACGCGCGAGGATGTGCCGGCTTCGGTGTTGTATACGGCGTTGCGCACCCGCAAGCCGGTCGTGGTGGACGACGCGCAAGGCGATCCGCGGTTCGCATTCGACGTTTCCCTTTCGAACCGTTCCGTTCGTTCCGTGTGCTGTTTGCCGCTGGTCAAACAGGGTAACGCCGTTGGCGTGCTCTATCTGGAGAACAATCTGACCGCGGGCGTGTTCACGGCAAGCCGCACGTCGGTGCTGGAAATGCTGGCCTCGCAAGCCGCTATTTCACTTGAAACAGCCCGTCTGTACGCCGAACTCGTGGAAGAAAACAAGCGGCGCCAGCAAACGGAAATGGCGTTGCGCATGAGTGAGGAGGCGCTCGCTCTTGGGCAACGGATCAGTCGTTCGGGAAGCTATATCTGGAACTCGCTGACGGGCGAGCGCTACTGGTCGAAAGAGCTTTACAACGTGTTCGGCCTGCCGATCGAGGCGGGGAGCCCGAGCACCCAGGCAGTTCTCGAACGAATTCATCCGGAAGACCTCGACCTCTACCAGGAGACTGTCACACGGGCCGCGCACAACCGCACGCCGTTCCGGCAGAAGTATCGGATCGTGACGCCGGACGGCGCGGTCAAATATCTCGAGGTGCTTGGCGAGCCGTCGGGTGTCAGCAACTTTGTTGGCGTCGTCACGGATTTCACGGATCGGCACACGACCGAACTGGCGTTGCAGAACGCCAAGATCGAACTGGCGAAAGCGTCGCGCGCGACCACGATGGGCGAGCTGGCTGCTTCGATCGCGCACGAAATCAATCAGCCTCTGGCGTCGATCGTGTCGAATGCGAGCGCGGGGCTCCGCTGGCTCAACCGTCCTGTGCCCGACATTCCGGAAGCGCTAGGAGGCTTGCGCGATATCGTGAAAGCTGGCAAACGAGCCGGCGACATCATCCGGGCGTTGCAGTCTCTGGCGAAGGAAGCGAAACCGAGCTTCGTTCCCACCTTGGTCGACGGTGTGGTTCGTGAAGTGTTCGAACTCGCGGCCGCTGAAGTCGAGCAGCGGAGTCTTGCCGTGCGACTCGATCTGGCGGCTGGCCGCTCAGTGATGGCCGACCGGGTGCAATTGCAGCAGGTTCTGTTCAACCTCGTTATGAACGCCGCGGATGCCATGAGTCATCTCGACGCGAAGCAGCGCTTGCTGAGCGTCACATCCCGCGTCGACGAGCGGGGATCGGTGGTCGTGTCCGTGCAGGACAACGGCAGCGGGATCAGCGAGGAGATCGGGTCGCGTATTTTCGACGCCTTCTTTACGACAAAGAAAACCGGCATGGGCATGGGACTCGCCATCTGCAAATCCATCATTGAAGCGCACGGCGGGACGCTGACCGCCGGTCCCGGCTACCCCCGCGGGACGATCTTTGTTTTCACGCTGCCGACTGCCGCGTAGCAGGAAGATAGCGCGCATGTCGGGCGCTGATGTCGTCCTGCTCGCCTTCCGCCTGGAGCTTCGCCATCGCATACGCACGGGTCGATTCGGACAGGCGATATTTCGCCACTGGGCCCTCGAATTCAACGCCGACAAGCGATTTCGCGACCAGTTCACCAATGCTGCCGATCGCGTTCGCCACTGTGTACGCCTCGTCGCATGCGACCGCGCACATCGCCTCGAACGTAAAGGCGTCGCCGAATACCGCGAGACGCCGGAACAGCGACCGGGCGTTCTGATCGAGTATCGCGAAGCTCCAGTCGAACGTTGCGCGCAAGGTCTGATGGCGCGGCAGCGCGGTCCGGTAACCGCCCGCCAGAATCGCCATGCGATCGTCCAGCCGGCGATGCACGCCTTCCACGCCGAGCGCGACGACGCGCGCCGCCGCGAGCTCGATCGCCAGCGGAATGCCGTCAAGCCGGCGGCAAATCTCCCCGACGAGCTGGAGTTCCGTGCTGTCGCTGCCCACGTTTCCTTGCAATGAATTGGCGTGCTGCAGAAACAGCGTCACTGCCGAACACCGCAGGATGTCCGCATCGGCGGAGTGAGGCAACGGTACATCCAGCGGTTCAACCCGAAACACCGTCTCGGGCATGATGCGCAGCGGTTCTCTACTCGTGACGAGCACCCGGAGCGCATCGTTGCCGGCAACCAGGGCTTCGACGATGTGCGCCATGATGCCGATCACATGCTCCGCGTTATCGAGTACAAGCAGTCTGCGCTGCCGGGCCAGGGCCGCCACCACCTGTTCGACATCGACTTGCGGATCGGGCACGGACAGCCCGCAGCGCTCGACAATGGCGCGGAGCACGGCCTCCTCGGTGGTCAGCTGGGCCAGTTCGACAAAACAGACGGGCTCCTCAAAGTCCGCCGAGCTATGGTGTGCTGCTTCGACAGCGACACTCGTTTTGCCAATGCCGCCGGCGCCCACCAGCGTCAACACATGTGTCTGTTCCAGCAGCGCGCGGATTTGCCTGACCGCGAGGTCGCGCCCCAGCAGTCCGGATTTAGGCGTCGGGAGACGGCGAGCGCGCCACGCCCGCGAGGCGGATGCCTGTACGCCGGACGCCCGTATGCCGGATGCCCGTATGCCGGATGCCCGTACGCCGGATGCCCGTACTCCGGCTTCGTCGGACAGGACGTTCGTTCGGCGCTGGCGAAGCTGATACCCGCGTCCTGGCACGGTGAGAATCAGATCCCGGTCCCGACCGAGTACTTTGCGTAGTGCGGACAGATGAACCTGAATGTTGTTTTCTTCGACGATGGTATTCGGCCAGACGATATTCATCAACTCGTCTTTCGTGACGAGACGACCATCGGCGGAAGCCACGGCGGCAAGGATGTCGAAAGCGCGGGATCCGAGCTGAACGGTTTCGCCGTTCAGCTGCAGCGTGCGCATCTCGAGATCGATCTGAAAGCGGCCTAATTCGATCATGACTTTTTCAGGTTCAGGAGCAGTGAGCGAGTCACGGAAAAGATTTTGCGTGCCGGCGGCGCGGGGGGCAGTCGCCGGCGCCGGAGTTTGGCACGCTCGAAAGTACCGCTCCATGACTGATGTGTCTTGCATGTTAGTGCGATGCTTTGTAGGAAAGTCTATGGGCGCAGCCGGGGTGCCGCTTGTCCGGTCGAGCTACCTTCCGATCAAGCCGCGAAGAGCCGGTGGCTGGTTCAGATTCCGGTCTGTCTGCGCCACGTGCCCGGCGGGGTGCCGACCAGTTGCGAGAAGGTTCGCGTGAAGTGGCTTTGATCGGAAAAACCGCATGCGATGGCGATGTCCGACAGGGACGCGTTGGAATGCCTGAGCAACTCGCGCGCGCGATCGATGCGCCGTTCCAGCAACCATTGATGCGGCGTACGCCGCGTGGTTTCACGAAACGCCTTGATGAAGTAGCTGCGCGACAGGTTGCAGGCGCTCGCGATCTCACCCAGCGAAACGTTGCCCTGCGCCTTCGCGAGCAGCATGTCTTTGGCGCGCGTTTCGTGCAGGTTCGAGAGCCGCGGGCTTTTCCTGTTCGACGGGGCCGGCGCATTGCCGTACTGGTCGAGCAGATGTGTCCCGATCGTCACGCCCAGTTGCTCGACAAAGAGTGGGCTTGCCTTGCTCTGGCTATCCAGTGTCAGCGCCAATACTTGCGCGAGGTGGCCGAAGATCGGGTCCTTGCGGCCCGCCGGCGACGAGAAGCCCTCGATGGCCGCGCCGTTTCGCTCATAGCAGGCGTTAGCAATAAAAGCGCGCGACAACTCAACCAGCACGAAATCGAAAACGCCATGCAAGTCGGCCCGGTAGTCTTCCTCAAAATTACGTATGTAGACCGAATCTTTTTCAAAATCGTGCGACGCAGACCGTTTCCCTGAAAGAATCCGCCTGCGATGGCCCGCTGCCAGCGAAACGCCGATCAGGAAGCCGCGATCCGAAGCCGGGGTTGCAACTTCACTGGTCGTCTCGTGGCGTTTGCATTTGCGATAAAACGTGAATTCACCCGTGTTGAGTTCCAGGTCCTTATGCAACTGATTCGAAAGACAACCCAGCGAGTCCTTCTGCCGCGCTACCGTGGCGGCGGACGTTTCCGCACCGTTAAACATGATCCGTCACCTCCGTTCGTCGCGCTACAGTCGCGCCAGTTCGCTTTGCCAAAAGCGGGAGAGGGTGATAATCAGCATTGCTGCGCGATTATCTCGGAAATGTCGGCGTCAATTATTAATTTTCGTTCAGGTTCGGCGGATCCAGGGATCAGATGATCTATTTCTTTCAGCTATATGACCTATTTCATTCAACTTGCTTTCGATGAGCGGCGAGGATCAGTATTGCAGCTCTGCTTGGGGTTGCTCGGATGGGTGATCAGATGAATCGACGGCCGCCAGATTCTCAATCCGCAGATCGAGTTTTTCCTTTAACGACACGGTCAGGAATTCAACGAACGTCTTTATCTTCGCGTCGACAAATCGACGGGACGGATACATGACAAAAACGTTGGTTGTTTGAAGCGGGTACTCGGGAAATAGCTGAACGAGCTTTCCCTCTTTAATATCGTCCACGACCGAATAAGTGGGCACCGCGCCGACGCCGGCGCCCGCGAGCAGCGCGACTCTGAGCGCCTGCATGTTGTTGACCACGAATTGCCCGGCTAGCTCCGCGGTGGCCGGGGCATGCCCGGCGATCTCAGCCAGCCATCCGGAGGGCGGATCGAAGCTCGAACTGGTGTGCATGAGCGTGTGGTGAGGCAGGTCGTTCACCGTGGCAATGGGATGCCGCGCGAGATAGTCCGGAGCCGCGACCAGCGTGCGCTCGCAGCGTCCGATGAGCTTGCTCACATTGCGAGAGTCCGGCAGCGCCGAGGCCGACACGATCGACACATCGAACTCGTCCTCGACCAGATTCGCCATGCGTGGCAGCAGTTTCAGATCGACGGAGACAGCCGGGAAGGCCTGCCGGTATTCGACGATGGTGGACGTCAACTGCGTGAGACCAATGTCGGGTACGGCGTGAACTCTCAATCTGCCGCGCGGCAGCGTGTGGGCATCGCTAGCCTCGGCTTCCGCGTCGTCGAGGTCGGCCAGAATCTTCTTGCAACGGCGGTAGTAGCGCTCGCCGCACTCGGTAAGCGAGACGTGGCGCGTCGTTCGTTGCAGCAACCGTGTATGGAGGTGCTCCTCGAGCGACCCCACCGCGCGAGAAATATTGCCGGCACTGCATTCCATGTGTTTGGCAACCACGCTGAAGTTGCCGGTCTCCGCGACCCGCGAGAATACGCGCATGCTGAAAAGCCTGTCCATAGCCACTGACTCCTTGACGCCTGGATCCGGTTGAACTGGGCAACACGTCTTGCCTGATGTGAAGACAATACGTTCAGCAGCGGGATCGCGCCATCCCTACATACGGGTGCTGCACTCATCAATGCATTCACGCCGCTCATCCGCGCGTATAGGGTGGAGTAGGGGTTGGGAGGCTTTCTACGGGAGCACGGGACCGCAGGAGCGCCGGCTCGCCGGAGCGGGCGAGCGCCCTCCATGGCCGAGGAGGGCGATGCGCGTCAGATCTTCAGCAACTGTGCTGCATTGCCGCCAAGAATCAGATTCTTTTGCTCCGGCGGCAATTCAAGACGATCCAGGAACCTGACCGGCTGCTCATAGCCCATATCGAAGCAGTAGTCGCTGCCGAGCACCAGTCTGTCGATGCCGATGTTCTGAATCAGAAAGTCCAGCACCGGTCCGGAATGCGAGACCGTGTCATAGCTGAAACGGCGCAGGTAGCTGCTCGGCTTTTGCGCCAGCCGCCGTGTTTCCGGACGTACCGCCCAGCCCGCGTCGATGCGGCCCATCAGGATCGGCAACGCGCCACCGGCGTGCGGCAAGGTAATGCGCAACTTCGGATGACGGTCCATCACGCCACCGAGTATCAGGTGCGAACCGGCGATCGCGGTGTCGAACGGATTGCCCAGCAGGTTGCTCAGATAGAAGTCGCCCAGCCGCGAGCCGCCGACCGTCTGCTGTGGATGCAGAAACACCGGCAGATCCAGTTGCTCGATGCGCGTGAAGACCGGTTCGAACAAGGGATCGTCGAGGTCCCGGTTGTTGATGTTGGTCCCCATGTAAACCCCGCGGACACCTGGCAACTCAGCCGCGCGTTCGAGCTCGTCGATCGCGTCGTGCGGATTGAGCATCGGCAGGGTGGCCAACACCACGAAGCGAGTCGGGTGTTGCAGATGGACGCCGGACGCCGCCGCGTTCCACGTCGTCGCCAGCTTGGCATTGAAGGACCGGTCGGCCCAGTAGGCCATCGGCACGCTCAATGAAAGCGCCTGCATGTCGACCCCGGACGCGTCCATGTCCGCGAGCCGTTCATCGATCTTGATGAACTTGAGCGGCAGCGGCCCCAGTGCGCCGGCCGGCGTCTGGAAGCTGAAGTTGCTGGCGTCGCGGGTAAATTTGCCGCCGAACTTCTGCCCCTCGCCGCCTACCAGGTCGCAGTAGCTCTCCGGGTAGTAGTGAGCGTGAACATCGATCGATCTGACGGTGCCCGCGCTGCCGGCGATGGAGCCGGTGGCCGTGGCTGACGCCGGCAGTCCCGATGCGAGGCCGCCGGCAAGCGCGGCCATCGTTCCGAGCAGCTTGCGGCGTTTCGGTGAAACACAACACATACAATCCATGAATCGGTCTCCTTTGTCTGCTTTTAGCATTACCCGTGCTTCACCATGCCGAGCTCGCAGTCAACGAGCTGGTTGCCGTACAGCGCACGTTCATGCGCACCACGTGGCGAGCGGTCGGTGATCGAGAAAAAGAACACGCCGGCGAAGGCAACGATCATCGAGAAGAGCGCCGGGTATTCGTACGGGTAGATCGCATGTGCGTGTCCAAGCACCTGCACCCAGACTGTCGGGCTGAGGACCGTCAGGGTCACCGCCGTGATCAGCCCGAGCGAGCCGCCAAACACCGCGCCTCGCGTGGTCAGGCCGCGCCAGTAAATCGAAAGAAGCAGCACCGGAAAGTTCGAGCTGGCCGCAATTGAGAAAGTCAGACTGACGATGAACGCGATGTTCTGCTTCTCGAAGGCGATGCCCAGCAGAATCGCGAGCACGCCGAGCACCAGCGTGGTGATCCGCGACACGTGCAGTTCTTCGCGGTCCGTGGCGGCGCCGCGGCGAATCACATTCGCGTACAGATCATGCGAGACCGCCGAGGATCCGGCGAGCGTCAGACCCGCGACAACCGCGAGAATCGTCGAGAAGGCGACCGCGCAGATGAAGCCGAGAAACACGTTGCCGCCCACTGCGTGCGCGAGATGGATGGCCACCATATTCACGCCGCCGATCACGGCGCCGGAGGCCGTGTGATATTGCGGATCGGTGGCAACCAGCGCAATCGTGCCGAAGCCGATGATAATGATCAGCGCGTAGCCGATGCCGACAATGCCCGTTGCGTACAGAATGCTTTTTCGGGCGGCCTTTGCGTCGCCCACCGTGAAAAAGCGCATCAGGATGTGCGGCAATCCGGCCGTGCCGAAGATCAACGCCAAGCCGAGCGAAACGGCGGAAACCGGATCCGACACGAGGCCGCCCGGACTCATGATCGCAGCATGCTTCGGATGGGCGAGGATCGCCTGCGCGAAGAGGGCATTCAGACTGAAGCCGAAGTGGCTGAGCACCATGAACGCCATGAAGGCGGCGCCTGCCAGCAGCAAGGCTGCCTTGATGATCTGAATCCATGTCGTGGCGAGCATGCCGCCGAAAAACACGTACACCACCATCAGGACACCGACCATCACGACCGCGATCGTATAGTTGAAACCGAACAGCAATTCGACCAGCTTGCCGGCGCCGACCATCTGGGAGACGAGATAGAGCAGCACGATGACGATCGAGCTCGAGGCGGCAAAGCCGCGGATCGGCCGCTGTTGCAGCCGATAGGACACCACGTCGGCCAGCGTATAGCGCCCGAGATTGCGCAGCGGCTCGGCAATCAGAAAGAGAATGATGGGCCAGCTGGCAAGAAAGCCGATTGAATAGATCAGACCGTCATAGCCGCTCGTGAAAACCAGCGCGGAAATGCCGAGCAGCGAAGCGGCGGACATATAGTCGCCGGCGATCGCCCAGCCGTTCTGGAAGGCGGTGATCTTGCCGCCGGCCGCATAGTGGTCGGCAACGCTGTGGTTCTTTCTTGCCGCCCAGCGGGTGATGAACAGTGTCGACGCGACGAACAGCAGGAACATGCCGATCGCGATCGGATTGTGCGAGCGCGCCGGCGCCGCGGTTTCGGCGGCCGCGGCGGGCAGGGCGGTGAGGGCACCGATCAGTGCCGCGCTCAACAACCGGCCATGCGATAGAGGATTGCGTTTCATTGCCGTGCTCCTTGCCGGATTTCATTCACGGCGCGGTCCTGAATGGTATTGGCTCGCGCGACATACACCGCGACCAGTGCGAACGTAAAGACGAACATGCCGAAGCCGACCGGAATCCCCCACGTTGCCGGATAGCCCTCGACGATCGGCCGGCCGAGCAGCGCCGGTGCGAACGCAAGCGTGAGAATGAAGGCGAAGTACACAGCCAGCATCAGGATCGTGAGGGTCCACGAGAAGGTGCGTCGCGCTCGCACGAGTGCGCGAAAACGCGGATCGTCGAGCAGCGGATT
>OVEP010008920.1_pt1 | contig 26570 bp, 21 predicted proteins | sample 1779801 | NCBI WGS metagenome assembly OVEP01 (sample SAMEA3914791, study PRJEB12502) | metagenome | biome: forest; material: soil | place: Canada | collected 2011-07-03 | depth 0.1 m
GCTCGTCGCCGACGGTCACGAAGACGGTCCGCAGCGACTCGTGCCGACGCACGACGTCGGCCAGCGCGGCCTCCAGCGCGGGGATGTCCAGTTCGCCGCTGACGCGGTAGGCGAACGGGACGTTCGAGACCGGGCTGCCCGGCCGCAGCTCGTCGAGCAGCCACATCCGGGACTGGGCGGCCGAGAGCGGGAAGACCCCGAACTCGGCGCCTCGTTCGTCCAGCGTCCGCGCCAGCGCCCGGGCCTGCTGCGGCGGCAGCGCGGCCAGCTGGTCCAGGAGTGCGCGCGGGTCGGTTCCGGTGTTCTCAGGCATCGAGACCTTCCTTCGGTTCGCTGACCGCGGCGAGGAGATCCGCGAGGTCCTTGGTGCCGCGACCGGCCACCGCGACCAGGGGGCGGGTGTCCGGGACTCCCCCGGGGGCGGTGGGGTCCGCGGCCCGGGGCAGTGCGCTGAGCGCGGCGGCGGTCCCGGCGACCGTGGGGTTCGCGAACAGGACCCGCACGGTGACCGGTACCGCGAGCGCCGCGGACAGGCGGGAGACGATCCTGGTGGCGGCGAGCGAGTGGCCGCCCAGGGCGAGGAAGTCCTCGTCCAGGCCTATCCCGGGGACGCCCAGGACCTCGGTCCACACGTCGGCGACCAGCTGTTGCGTCCGGGTCTGCGGGGCGCCGCCGCTGCCTGCTCCGGCGCGGGCGGCGGTGCGGAAGTCCGGTTCCGGCAGCGCCGCGACGTCGATCTTCCCGTTGGCGGTGAGCGGGAAGGCGGACAGGGCCAGGACCGCGCCGGGCACCAGGTAGTCGGGCAGTTGCTCGCGGGCGTGGGCGTGCACGGCCAGGGCTTCCGCGTCGAGTGCCTGCTGACCCTGTCCCGGGTCGCTGGACACCGGTACGACGTAGGCCAGCAGCTGGGACTCGCCGTCCGGGCCGGGCCGGACCTGGACGGTGACCTCGGCCACCCGGCCGGAGTCGAGCAGGCAGGACTCGATCTCGCCCAGCTCGATCCGCCGACCGCGGATCTTGATCTGCCGGTCGGCCCGTCCGAGGAAGACCAGGGCGCCGTCCTCGCGCTGACGCACCAGGTCCCCGGTCCGGTACAACCGGGTGCCCGCCGGTCCGAAGGGGTCGGGCACGAAGCGCTCCGCGGTCAGGGCCGGCCTGCCCAGGTAGCCGCGGGCGACCCCGTCCCCGCCGATGAACAGCTCCCCGGCGGTCCCGGGCGGGACCGGACGCGACCGCTGGTCCAGGACGTGGACCCGGGCGTTGGTGATGGGGAAGCCGATGGGCACCGGGTCGTCCTGGGGCCCGAGCGCGTCGCACGCGTAGGTGGTGATGAACACGGTGCCCTCGGTGGGGCCGTAGGCGTTGAGCAGGTGCCGCGGTCCCCGCGGGGTCCGCAGCCGGGCCAGGGCCCGGTAGTCGCCCTGTTCACCGCCGAAGACGAGCCAGGTCAGGTCCGCGACGGCGGTGGGCGACTCGTGCGCGATGTGGTGGGCGAACGCGGTGGTCAGGAAGAGGGTGTTCACCCCGCCCTCGCGCAGGCGGGCGGCGAGCCGGTCCGGGGAGAGCAGGTCGGTCTTGGCGATGCCGACCAACCGGCCGCCGTTCAGCAGCGCGCACCACACCTCGAAGGTGGCCGCGTCGAAGGAGACGTTGGCCGCCTGGCCCACGACCGAGCCGGAACCGAGGGTCATGTACTCGGCGCCGCACACCAGTTGGACGATGTTCCGGTGCTCCACCCCGACGCCCTTGGGGCGACCGGTGGATCCGGAGGTGTACATCACGTAGGCCAGCCGCCGCGGACCGGTGGGCAGGTCCGGACGGCTCTCGGGAAGTGCCGCGATCACCGCCGCCTCCTCGTCCAGGACCACGGCGGGGCCTGCCCCGTCGGGGACCGCGGACCGGTGCGCGCTGTCGGTGACGATGGCGGCCGGCCCCGCGTCCGCGCACATGTAGGCGAGCCGCTGGGCCGGGTACCCGGGGTCGAGCGGAACGTAGGCGCCCCCGGCCTTGAGCACCGCCAGCGCGGCGACGATCCACTCCCCGGAGTGGCCGAGCAGGATCCCGACCCGGTCCTCGTCCCGCACCCCCAGTGATCGCAGGTGCCGGGCCAGCCGGTTGGCCCGGGCATCCAGCTCCCGGTAGGTCAGGCGGAGATCGGGGAATTCGAGCGCCTGGGCCTGCGGCGCCGTATCGGCCAGTTCCTCGAAGAGCTGGTGAACGGCACGGTCGCGCGGATACGGGCGGTCCGTGGCGTTCGACGTGGGCGGGACCGCTCGCGGCCCGTCCCCGGCCAGTCCGTCCCTGGCCGTTCCGTCCCCGGCCGACGAGTCCCGGTCGGTGTTCCGACCGTTGGGTCGCACCATCTGCCCCTCCCGCTCCTCCTGTGATCCTCCGCCGAGGAGACTAGGAACGACCGCTCCTGCGTTCGCTACGCACGCGCTACACGCCCGCAATACGGTGCCGCTGGAGTGCGATCGGGCCGGTGGTCAGGGCCGGAGAACACCGGCCGGGCCGGGCCGGTTCGGGCCCGGCTGCCGGTCGCAGCGGGACGAGCAGCTCGGTGCCCGGCACCAACTTCCGGTTGACCGGGGTCGACTGCGCGAACACGGTGTACGACGGGTTTCCGCCGGGCCTGACTCACGAAGAATCGGACGGAAGTGTTCGGCGATACGTCACAGTGTCGACAGAATGAATATGGATTGATTCAAGTCCGCTCATTTACATGCACATCATTGCCAATCATTGCCCGGTCGGCGTGTCGGGTAGCAGGCTGTGAGCAGTACAGGCCGGGCGCCTGTTACGGGGTGTCAGACCCGTGCCCCGGCCCGTGCCGAGGGCGGTGGCCCGCCGTGACCGAAGAGGCCGTCCATCGCCGGGAGCAGTCACACACGAGGTGGCTGAAATCGTCATCGCGCGCTTCTTCTCATGGCTGGCGCGTTTTCGGGATCCCAGTCCCGTCGGCCGCCGAGTCAGCATTCGCCCTCGCCTCGCCCGGGGCCTGGGTATGACCGGTTCCGGGCCGCCCGGATGGACGAAGGCATCCAAGACATGGACACGAAGATTCTGGACGTCGCACACGACGACCTGCGGGCCGGCCAGGTGCGACAGCCTCTGGCGCGAGTGCACGCATGGCTCAGGGACCAGCGGCGCTTTCTGACCCCCGCGCAGTGGCACGAGGTCCGCTCGTACACCAGCGGTCATCCCGTCGCCGAGCTGCTGCGAACTGACCCGTTGATCGGGCGGGGCTACCTCAAGCCGCGCGGCTACGCCGGTGACGCGGTGATCATGGACATGATCTACGGCCTGGATCCCGATGCTCCCGCGGGCCAGGGCTTCGCCGCCGAACTCTTCGGCTACGCGACAGGCATCGCGTCGTTCCGCGCCGTCCGGTACCGCAGGATGATGTTCCGCTCGCTGGTGGACCAGGTCTCCGAACGCACCCCGGGCATCGACGTCGCCTCGGTGGGCGCAGGCCACCTGCGGGAGGCCGAGGACAGCATCGGGTTACGCGAGGGCCGGGTGAACCGCTGCCTCGCGTTCGACCAGGACCGCGAGTCCCTGGCCGTCATCGAACGTGACTACGCCAAGTACGGCGTAGTCCCTGAGCACAAGCACATCAGGGAGATCATCACGGACGGGCGGCTGCCCGGCAAGGTCCACCTCGTGCACGCCGGAGGCCTGTACGACTACCTGACCGACCGCACCGCCATCCCCCTCACCCGCAGCCTGATCGCCTCCCTCGAACCCGGCGGAACGCTGCTGGTCGCCAACATCGTGCCGACCTCTCCCGACATCGCCTTCTTGGAGGCTGTCATGGACTGGCCGCTCGTGCACCGGGACGAACAGGACATGAGGCGCCTGCTGGACGAGGTCCCGGCCGGCCGTTTGGACACGGTCACCCTCCACCGGGACCCGGACGACGTCATGAGCTTCCTGACCGTGACCGTGTCATGAGAACTCCGGCAGGTACGCGCCCAGCCGCCGTACGGATACGGCCGCCGCGCGCCGGCAAGAACATGGAGGAACCATGCCGTTGATTGTGGAAGGCGGACTCCGGTCGCTACGGGGCGAGATCACGGTTCCGAGTTCCAAGTACCACTCGCACCGGGCACTGATCCTCGCCTCCCTTGCCCAGGGAACCAGTCGGATCAGGCGGTTGTCCGACTCCCGGCAAACCGGTGTGACCGCCGGCCTGCTGCGCAGCCTGGGCACTGCCATCGAGGTTGACGGCGATACCACCACCGTGACCGGGGGGCCGTACCGTTCGAACGGCCGCGAGGTCTCGGTCGGGGCGTCGGGTACCACGCTCTACCTTGCCCTGGGGCTCATGTCGCTGGCCGACCGACCGGTCACCGTTGTGGGGCAGAGCTACTTCCGGCGGCGGCCGATCGGCGCGCTCCTGCGTTCGTTGGAGGACCTCGGAGTTCACGTCGATTCGAGCGGTGAGTGCGCTCCCTTCCTGGTGCGCGCGGCAAGGCCGCTCGGGGGCGCGACGCGGATCGCCGGCACACTCTCGCAGTGGATCTCGGGTCTCCTGCTGGTGGCGCCCTTCGCGCGGCAACGCACCGTCATCGAGGTCGAGGGCGAGTTCAACGAGCGGTCGTTCGTCGAATTGACCGTCTCGATGATGCGCCGCTTCGGGCTCGACGTCGATGTGTCACCGGACTGGAGGACCTTCGAGGTCGCCCCGGGCCAGCAAGCGCGATCCACCGACCTGGTGATGCCTCCGGACATTGGGTCAGCTGCCTTCGGCCTGGCCGCAGCCGCCATCCACCCCGCTGATGTCCTGTTCCGCGGCCTGACCAGGTCACACGGCGACCAGGTGGACCATCCGGAAGGACAGTTCCTGGACATCGTCCGGAGAATGGGCCTGCCGATGGAGTTCGACGCGGACGCGGGCGCCGTCCGGGTCCGGCACGACGGGCTGCGGCTGGAGGGCGCGACAGTCGACTGCCGGTCAGTGCCGGACATGCTGCCGATCCTGTCCGGGCTCGCGGCGTTCGCACAGGGCCCGACCGTCTTCGATCACATAGAGCACGTGCGGCTGAAGGAGTGCGACCGGGTTGCCGCGATCCGGCAACTGAACCGGATGGGCGGCAGCGTGGAGGCAAAGGACGGCAGGCTCGTGGTCCACGGCGGCCGACCGCTGGTCGGAGCGGATCTCTCGTCCTTCAACGACCACCGAGTACTCATGGCACTCGCGGTGACGGCCTCGGGGGCGGTCGGCAGGAGCACACTGACCTACCCGCGTGCCTATCGCACGTCGTATCCGGGCTTCCTCGACGCCATGACTTCGCTCGGTGTCCCCATGACGGTCAGTACCTCCGGAGTCAGCGGACGGCAGCAGGGTCCGCGGGTGCCGCGGGATGCCGTGATCGACGCGGGCCGGCCGATCACCGACTGGGTCCGGCAGTGGGCCCGCCAACGGCCGCAGGCAGCCGCGGTGATCGAGGCGAGCGGAACCGGGGGGACGGAACTGAGCTGGAAGGAGCTGGACGACGCGGCGGACCGCGTCGCCACCTTCCTGGCCGGGCTCGGCGTAGGCGCGGGCGACAGCGTCGCGTTCCAACTGCCGAACTGGCGTGAGTTCCCGGTGGTCTCACTCGCGGTGCTCCGGCTCGGCGCCGTGTGCTGTCCGCTGATGCCCGTCTTCCGGGAACGCGAGGTGTCACAGGCCCTGCGCCGCAGCGGAGCCCGGGTGCTGATCGTGCCGGAGGAGTTCCGCGGCCGGGACTACCCGGGCGAGATCGCCTCGCTCATGAGCTCGCCCGGGGCGCCACCGGACCTGTGCGACGTCATCGTCGTCGGGCGCGCTGGACACTCCCGCACCGGAGCCGGAGCAGGACTGCACTGGCACGACTACGCCCGCGACGCCGACCGGACCCACCCCGACAGACCGCTGCTGGCGCGCCGAGCCCCTGCTCCGGATATGCGCGCCCAACTGCTGTTCACCTCCGGGACCACCGGGGAACCCAAGGGTGTCGTGCACCGGCACCGGAGCCTCACGCTGGCAGCCGCGATGCAATCCCGCCATCTGGGACTGACCCCCGCGGACCGCGTCTTCGTGCCGTCCCCGCTCGCTCACCAGACCGGCTTCCTCTACGGGATGTGGCTCGCCTTCCTCCTCGGCGCGCCCCAGCTCCTCCAGGACACCTGGGATCCTCAGCGCGCGCTGGAGGCGGTCCGCGACTCAGGGGCGACGTTCGTTCAAGCGGCCACGCCGTTCCTGGACGACTTGCTGCGAGCAGTGGACAGCGGCGCTGATCCGCCCGCGTCGCTACGCGTCTTTGTCGTGACCGGGGCCGCGATTCCACGCACGCTGGCCCGCCGTGCGGCCAGGACGCTCGGGGTGAGCGTGTGTGGGGCATGGGGCAGCACCGAGACCTGTCTGGCGACGCTGGGGGCACCCGGGGACGAACCCGAGACGGCATGGGGCAGCGACGGCAGGGCCCTCCCGGGCGTCGCGATCAGGGTCACCAGGCATTCGACGGTGCTCCCGGCAGGTGCGGAAGGGGAGCTTGAGGTGTTGACCCCGACGATGTTCACCGAATATCTCGGACGACCCGCCTCGGCCACGGAGGCGTTCGCCGCGGACGGGTGGTACCGCACCGGCGACCTCGCCGAGATCAGCGGCGCCGGACAGCTGAGGATCACCGGACGGATCAAGGATGTGATCAATCGGGGCGGGGAGAAGATACCGGTCTCCGAGGTCGAGCAGCTGCTGCACGGACACCCCGCGATTCGTGAGGCCGCCGTGGTCGCGATGCCCGACGAGCGGCTGGGAGAGCGGGCCTGCGCCTTCGTGGCCCTCAAGGACGGCGCCCGACTGGACCTTGACGACCTGCAAGCACACCTGCGCGCCCAGAAGTTGACCAAGCAGTACTGGCCGGAGCGGCTGGAGGTTGTCGGCGCGCTCCCCAGGAACCCGGTGGGAAAGGTCCAGAAAGTGCTTCTACGGGAAGCCGCGGCGCGACTCGCCGCACCGGCGGAAGGAGGGATCCTCCCGTGAAGACGCAGGAGATGAATACCCTGAGGCGGGACGTCGAGGACTTCGTCACCGGCCCCGGCGAAGCGTACGCGGAGCAGATCGAACGCACCACGCACGTTCCCGCCGGGCTGTGGGAGGACCTGCGTGGCCGAGGCTTCCTGTCGCTGACGGCACCGGCCCGCTACGGCGGCCAGGGCATCGGCTTCTCGCAGTACCTGGAACTGGTCGAGCTCTTCTCCATGTCCCACGCGTCAGTGCGCATGATCGTCCACGTGGTCAACGGCATCTGGCGCGCCATCGACCAGTTCGCCGACGACAGCCAGCGGGAGCGGTTCGTCCTGCCCACGATCAGCGGCGCGCAGAAGGTGGCGTTCACCCTGACCGAGCCCACCGCGGGCACCGGCGCCGACCTTCGGTGCTCGGTCACGAGAGTCGGCGACACGTACCTCCTCACCGGCCAGAAGCACCTCATCACCTTCGGCGTGCACTGCGACTACTGGTTGCTGTTCGCCAGGATCGACGGCTCCACGGGGAAGAGCGGCACCGTGGCTCTCATGGTCGACCGGCACACGCCCGGGGTGGAGGTCCACTCCATGTCCCAGACCATGGGGGTGCGTGGCACCGACCACGCTCACCTGGTCTTTGATCGTGCGCCGGTTCCGGTCGCGAACCGCCTCGGTGAGGAGGGACAGGGCCTGGAGGTGGCGCTGGGCGGATTCCTGACGCCCAGCCGCATCTCGGTTGCGATGAGCTGCGTCGGCCTGTCCCGGCGCGCTCAGGAACTCGCCGTCGTCCATGCGCTCGGCCGGGAGACATTCGGCAAGCCGCTGGCGGCGCGTCAGGCCATCAAGTTCATGCTCGCCGAGAACGCCACAGACATCGAGGCCGCCCGACAGTTGACCCTGTACGCGGCCCGGCAGTGGGAGGCAGGCGCACCGGATGCGCCCAAGCTGTCGTCGATGGCCAAACTCAACGCGGTCGAGGCGCTGACACGGGTTACCGACAAGGCTCTGCAAATACATGGCGGCATTGGGTTCTGGGAGTCGAGCCCGATCGCGAGAGTCTATCGCGACGCGCGGGCACAGCGCTTCGAGGAAGGCACCAACGAAATCCAGAAAACTGTCATCAGCCGTTACCTCGTGGGAGGAGGCGCGTCGTGAACGAGTTCAAGGACAAGGTCGCCCTCATTACCGGAAGCTCACGCGGAATCGGCCGTTCCCTCGCCGTGGAGCTGGCACGCGGCGGAGCCCATGTCGTGGTCAATTATCGACGGAACACAGATCTGGCCCAGGAGGCCGTACGCGAGGTGGAGTCGCTGGGCGGGCGGGCGGTCGCTGTCCAGGCAGACGTGGAGCACAGCCGTGACCTGGAGCGACTGTTCGACGAGGCGCGCAACGCCTTCGGGCGTCTGGACTTCTTCGTGTCCAATGCCGCCGCCAGCGCATTCAGGAGAATCGAGGACACCCAGGAGCACCACCTCGATCGCACCTTTGCGACGAATGTCAAGGCTTTCGTGCTCGGCGCCCAGCGGGCTGTGCGGCTGATGGACAGGGGTGGACGGATCATCGCCCTCAGCAGCTACGGCAGCCAGCGGGCCTTCCCGCTCTACGCCAATCTCGGCTCCGCCAAAGCCGCGATCGAATCCTGGGTGCGTTACATGGCCGTGGAGTTCGCCCCGCTGGGTGTCACCGTCAACGCCGTCAACGGTGGTCTGATCGAGACGGATTCGTTGGCCTACCACTACAACATGCCCGGCATGCCGCCCATGTCGACGGTGCTGTCGCGGATCCCCGTAGCGCGCGTGGGCACGGTCGAGGAACTGGCCGGCCCGATTGCCTTTCTGCTCTCCCGTCGCGCAGGTTACATCACCGGACAAACCCTCGTCGTTGACGGCGGCCTGAGCATCACCGCTCCGCCGTTCCACGCGGACGTCACCGCGCCGATCAACCTGACCGCACGGGACTGGGTGGAATGAACCCGCAACTCGCCCAGGTATACCGCCACGGCCGGATCGGCACCCTGACCCTGCCTCACCGGGTCGTCATGGGGGCGATGCATCTCGGGATCGAGACCGTTGACGACGGCGTCAGACTCGCCGCGTTCTATGCCGCACGCGCCGCGGGCGGAGCCGGCCTGATCGTCACCGGCGGCTGCGCGGTCAACCGGCAGGGAGTGGGCGGGCCCGGATACAGCATCGCCAACGAACCGGCCGATCAGGCCAGACTCCGTCGCATCCCGCGCGCCGTACACGCCGCGGGTGCGGTCGTCGCCCTGCAACTGTTCCACGCCGGGCGTTACGCACGACCCGTCGGCGAGCAGCCGGTCGCTCCCTCCGCCGTGTACAGCAGATTCGCCGGAGCCACACCGCGCGAACTCACCGAGCAGGAAATCCTGCAGACCACGGACGACTTCGCCCGAGGCGCGCACTTCGCCCGCGAGGCCGGCTTCGACGCCGTCGAGGTGATGGCCTCCGAGGGGTACCTCCTCAACCAGTTCGTATCCCCGCTCACCAACACCAGGAACGACTCCTGGGGCGGGGACGCCGCCAGGCGCATCCGCATGCCCCTCGAAGTCCTGAGCGCGATCCGATCAAGGCTCGGGCCGACCTATCCGGTCATCTTCCGCATCTCCGGGGCAGACCTGATGGCCGGGTCCAGCACGCCTGACGAGATCCTCGCCTTTGCGCGCGAACTGGCGGCCAACGGCGTCGACGCACTCAACGTCGGTGTGGGGTGGCACGAATCGCCGGTGCCGACCGTGCAAGCCGTAACCCCGTGCGGGGTATGGGTCCGCTACAGCGAAGCGGTCAAGAAGACCGTCGGAGATCTGCCCGTCATCACCAGCAACCGGATCAATACGCTGGAACTGGCGGCAGCGGCCCTGGCCGACGGAAAAGTCGACTACATATCCATGGCGCGCCCCTTTCTCGCCGACCCTGAGATCATGTCGAAAGGACGCCGGGGCAGGTCACAGCTGATCAATCTGTGCATCGGCTGCAACCAGGCCTGCATAGACCGGTCACTGGCGGACGAGCAGGTCTCCTGCATGGTCAATCCCCACGCGGTGGTGGACCCCGGAGCGCCTGCCGGTGCGCACGGCACCGGCACTGCGTTCGCTGTCATCGGGGCCGGTCCCGCCGGACTGTCGGCGGCGCGAGAACTGGCGAGGTCGGGTGCCCGCGTGGACCTGTTCGAGGCAGAACCCGAACTGGGAGGACAGTTCCGCCTGGCACGGCTGGTTCCGGGCAAAGCCGACTACGCCGAGACCATTCGCTACTACCGCGAAGAATTGCGCGGACTCAGTGTCACCATCCACCGGGGCCGACGTATCGGGCCGGCGGATGAGCGGTTGCTCCGGACCTTCGACGGGGCAGTCGTCGCCACCGGCCGCGTGCCTCGCGCCGTGCGCATCCCCGGAGCGGACCTGCCGCATGTGGTCGGCTACCACCATGCCTTCACCCATGGGTTGAGCGGTCCCCGAATCGTCATCATCGGCGGCGGAGGCATCGCTGTCGACCTGGCCCACACGCTCTCCAGCACGGCGCCGGACCAGGACGGGTTCCTGGCCGAACACGGACTCATCGACGGCACGGCGCCCGTAGCCGGCGATCTGCGAGTGACGATCCTGCGGAGATCCGGACGGATCGGCGCCGACCTCGGACGTTCGACTCGGTGGGCTGTGCTGGGAGCCCTCAGGCGAAACGGCGTCAGCGAGATGACCGGCGTGCGCTATCGGAGGATCACCCCCGCCGGGGTCGAGATCCTGGACCGTGATGGCAAGGCTGACCGGGTGGCCGCCGACACTGTGGTGATCGCGGCCGGACAGGTCGAGGACAATGCCATGTCCGCCCTGCTCGACCGAGTCGGAATGCCGTTTCGCACGGCCGGCAGCTCAGCCGGGGCAAACAACGCCGTACAAGCCTTCGAGAGCGGCGTGAGAATTGCACGGGAGCTCACCGCGGACGTCCAGCGGATGAAAGCAGTCCGATGCAGATCCGATACCCGATAGCCGACTCCCGGGCCACGACGCCATGGAATCCTTCGAGGCACTGATCGAATCGAACAGGGATCGAATTCACGATCTCGACGCGGCAGTCATCGAGATCGTCCAGAACCGTATCCGAATGGTCGCCGAAGAGCAGCGCATCCGAATCGCCGCAGGTATGTGCCGCACAGACACCCGATGGGAGATGCAGGTGATCACTCAATTCAGCAAGGCATTGGGAACCCCGGGGCGGGACATCGCACTGAGCCTGCTGAGGCTGTCCGACGCCAACCCGCACGGACTCGTGACGCGACCATCGGGGGCGGACGGCGAACCGTCGCCGGCAGGCGGGTCCGCGGGCGGGTGAGACGAACATCGTCGGCATCCTGATGAGCCACCATCACGCTGACCGCGTCCCTCGTGGTTCGTGGTCCTGGGTAGCCGAGTCCTCACCGAATACCAGGACCCCGTGTAGTACCGGGGTACCACTCCGGCGTTGGAGATCGGCCCCCGGTACTACGGCTCGCCAGGTGCGGCGCTTCTAGCGTGAGGGCGACGCCGCTGGAACGCTCCGGCGGCCGCGACCGAGGGGCAACATCCGAATGATCGTGGCGCAGCAGCTGACCAAGCGGTACGGCGAGAAGACGGCGGTGGACCGGCTGGACTTCACGGTCAGGCCGGGTACGGTGACCGGGTTCCTGGGGCCGAACGGCGCGGGAAAGTCCACCACGATGCGGATGATCGTCGGCCTGGACGCGCCCAGCAGCGGTTCGGTCACGGTCAACGGCCGTCGCTACGCGGAGCACGGCGCCCCGCTGCAGGAGGTCGGCGCGCTGCTGGAGGCCAAGTCGATCCACCCCGGGCGGTCGGCGTTCAACCACCTCAACTCGCTCGCGCTGACCCACGGCATCCCGCGCCGCCGGGTGGAGGAGGTCATCGAGCTGACCGGCCTCCAGTCGGTGGCGCGTCGCCGGGCCGGGGCGTTCTCGCTGGGCATGGGCCAGCGGCTGGGCATAGCCGCCGCGCTGCTGGGCGACCCCGCCACGGTCATGCTGGACGAGCCGGTCAACGGGCTGGACCCGGAGGGCGTGCTGTGGATCCGCAATCTGCTGACCGGTCTGGCGGCCGAGGGCCGCACAGTCTTCGTCTCCTCGCACTTGATGAGTGAGATGGCACTGACCGCTGACCACCTGATCGTCGTGGGCCGCGGACGGCTGCTGGCGGACACCACCGTCAAGGACCTGATCCGGCAGTCCGGTGGTGACACGGTCAAGGTCGCCAGCTCCGACCCGGCCCGGCTGCGTGAGCTGCTGGCCGGTCCGGGTGTGGAGATCACCGGCCGGTCCGGGTCGGAGGAGCTGGAGGTCACCGGTCTGGCCGCGCGGACGATCGGGCTGAAGGCGGCGGAGCACAGCATCGCCCTGTTCGAGCTCAGCACCAAGGGCGTCTCGCTCGAACAGGCGTTCATGGAGCTCACCCGCGACGACGTGGAGTACCACGGCAGCACCACCGTCCCGACCGCCGAGCTCGCAGGGAGCGCAGCATGAGCACCACCACGGTTGCAGAGGCCCCGGCTCGTGCCGAGCGCCCGGCCTACAAGGTCACCACCACCCGGGTGGTACGCGCGGAGTGGGCCAAGTTCTGGTCGCTGCGGTCCAGTTGGATCACCCTCGGTGTCGCCCTGGTGTTCGTGTTGGCCTTCGGCCTGATCCGGGACTGGCGCTACACGGTCATGATGAACGCCGGCCACGTGCACGACCCGGAGGTGCTGGGCGCCAACGCGGTCGGCCTGTCGCTGTTCGGGCTGAACTTCGGCCAGCTCGCCGTCGGCGTGCTCGGCGTGCTGGTCACCGCTGGCGAGTACTCGACCGGGATGATCCGTTCGACGTTGGCCGCCGTGCCGCGCAGGCTGCCGGTGCTCTGGTCCAAGGCGCTGATCTTCGGCGTGGTCGCGTTCCTGCTGGGTGTCGTTGCCGCGTTCACGGCCTTCGGGATCGGTACCGGCATCCTCTCCGGGAGCAAGGCGGCGCTCGGCTTCGGCGACGCCGGGGTGCTGCGGGCGCTGATCATGGCGGGGGCGTACCTGGCGCTGATCGGCGTCTGCGGCGTCGCCCTGGGCTCGCTGCTGCGCTCGGTCGCGGGCGGGATCGCCGTGCTGCTGGGCACGCTGCTGCTGGTCCCCGGGCTGATGGAACTGTTCCCGACGAGCTGGCAGAACAACGTCAGCCAGTACCTGCCGGACCACGCGGGCGACTCCATGTACGCGCTGCACCAGGACGTGCACACGCTCTCCGCCACCGCCGGACTGCTGGTGCTCGCGGGCTGGACCGCCGTGGCGCTGGCCGGCGCGGCCTACCGGCTCAAGCGCAGCGACGCCTGAGCCCTCGGACGCCGGGCCCCGGGCCGTAGCGAGCTGAGACGATGGGCGGTATGGACGACGAAAGGCGGGTGACCGGATGACTGGCTTGAGCGCCGAGGAGGTGATCTGGAGCCATCCCCTGGTGGCCCGCCTGCTCCGGTTGTGCCGGCGGCTCCAGCGGGGCGACCGGCGGCGGCCCTGGCTGGCGGACGCCTTCCTGGTGGGTGCCGTGCTCCTGGTCTTCGGACTGCCGGACCTGCTGCAGCACGGCGGCCACCGGCCGAGCGGCGACCGGGTCAACGCGCTGCCGCTGGGCCTGGCCGTCACTGTGCAGCTCGGCCTGGCACTGCCGCTGCTGTGGCGGCGCCGCTACCCGCTCTCCGCCTTCGCCGTCATCGCCGCGGTCTTCGTCGCCCAGTGGGCCGCGAACGTCTGGCTGCACACCGACGTCACCCTCTTCCTTGCCCTGTACACCGTGGTGCGGCACGGCCCGTTGCGGCGGCTGCCGTGGGTGGGCGCGGCCACCGCGGCGGCGCTGCTGCTGGTCGTCGCCCGGGTGTCGGTGGTGGTCTCGCCGCTGGTCGCGCTGTTCTTCCTGTGCAGCGCGGCCACGGCCGCCGCCGCTCTGGGCCTGACGGTCCGGATCGGCGCGGCCTACCTGGGCGCGCTGCGCGAGCGCGCCGCCCGGCTGGAGGTCGAGCGCGACCAGCGCAGCCGCCTGGCCGCCGCAGCCGAGCGCACCCGGGTCGCCCGGGAGATGCACGACATCATCGGCCACAACCTGGCCGTGATCATCGGCCTCGCCGACGGCGGCAGCTACGCCGCCGCCTCCTCGCCGCAGCGCGGCCAGGAGGCACTGCGGTTGATCGCCGGGACCGGACGGCAGGCCCTCGACGAGCTGCGCCGGATGCTGGGCGTGCTGCGCGAGGAGCCGTCCCGAACCGGAGAGCCCTCGCAGAGCCCGGAGCAGAGCCCGGAGCAGAGCCCGGAGCTGAGCCCGCAGCCCGGGGTCGCCGACCTGGACGCGCTCTGCGCGCGGGTCCGCGCTGCCGGACCGGAGGTCACCTACCGGACCGTCGGTGACCTGGACGCCCTCGATCGGAGCCACCAGCTGACCGTGTACCGGATCGCCCAGGAGGCGCTCACCAACACCCTCAAGCACGCAGGTGCCGACACCAGGGCGCAGTTGACCGTCGCCGTGGCGGGATCCGGGGAAACCCCGCAGGTCAGGGTCCGGGTCGAGGACAGCGGCCGCCGCCACGGCACGACGGGCGAGGTCGGAACGGCGCCCCGGAACAGCGAGGGGCAGGGCATCGCCGGGATGCGGGAGCGGGCCGCCCTGTACAACGGGTGGGTGACCGCCTCCGGGCGCCCAGGCGGTGGCTGGTTGGTGGAGGCCGTACTCAACCCGGCGCAGTTGGCCGTGGCGGCGTCATGACCACAGTGCTCATCGTGGACGACCAGCCGTTGCAGCGCTTCGGGTTCCGCATGCTGCTGGAGAGCGCAGCGGGTACGCAGGTTCTCGGTGAGGCGTGGAACGGCGCCGAGGCCGTACGCCAAACCGCGGCGCTGCGTCCGGACGTGGTGCTGATGGACGTGCGGATGCCCGGGATGGACGGCATCGAGGCCACCCGCCGGATCGTCGCCTCCGGCGGCCGGTCCCGGATCCTGGTGCTGACCACCTTCGACCTGGACGACTACGCGTACGCGGCGCTGCGCGCCGGAGCCAGTGGATTCCTGCTCAAGGACGCGTTGCCGGAGGAACTGCTGGCGGGCATCCGGGCCGTGGCCGCAGGGGATGCCGTGATCGCTCCCGGCCTGACCCGCAGGCTCCTGGACGCCTACGCGGATCGCCTCCCCGGCGCGCCGCAGCCGTCGGATCCGCAGGCGCACCCGCGGCTGCGGGCGCTGACCGAGCGGGAGTACGAGATCCTGCACGCCATCGGCCAGGGCTGGAGCAATACCGAGATCGCCGAGCGCCTGGTGCTCTCCGAGAGCACGGTCAAGACCCATGTGGGCCGGGTGCTGGCCAAGATCGGGGCCCGTGACCGCATCCAGGCCGTGATCCTCGCCTTCGACCTCGGCCTGGTCCGCCCGCTGCCGCCGGACGGGCGCTGAGCGATGCCTCCGCGCCGCTGCCGGGGTCCGTCACGGCCAGGAGCCGTGTCCACCTTCGAATGACCATGCAGCCGACCCCGGTGCACCGACTGCTCCGGGTACGACGCACGACCGGGACGAGAGGGAAGTCCATGCGAGGTACCGCGAAGGCGGCAGGATCCGGTCGGGAGCCGCTGGCCGCCAAGGTGCCCGAGATCACCGCACTGTTCTGGGTGGTGAAGATCCTCACCACCGGCATGGGTGAGGCGACGTCGGACTACCTGGCGAACGGCAACGTGGCCGTGGCCGGGGTCGTGGGCGTGGGCGGGTTCTGCTTCGCCCTGTGGCTCCAGTTCCACGTCCGCCGCTACCACGCGGCCGTGTACTGGCTGGCCGCGGTGTCGGTGGCGGTCTTCGGCACCATGGCCGCCGACGGCCTGCACATCGCCCTCGGCATCCCCTACTACGGCACGGTGACCCTGTACGCGGTCCTGCTCGCGGTCGTCCTCCTCGTCTGGTACCGCGGCGAGGGGACACTGTCGATCCACAGCATCACCACCCGCCGCCGCGAGGTCTACTACTGGTGCACGGTGCTGGCGACCTTCGCACTGGGCACCGCGTTGGGCGACTTCAGCGCCACCACGCTGAACCTGGGTTTCCGGGACGCCGGGATCGCGTTCACGGTGCTCATCGCGGTGCCGCTGATCGCCTGGTGGAAATTCCGCATGAACGCGGTCCTGGCGTTCTGGTTCGCCTACGTGGTCACCCGCCCGCTCGGTGCCTCCTTCGCCGACTACCTCGGCAAGCCGAAGGACATCGGCGGCCTCGACTTCGGGGACGGAACCGTGGCCGCAGTGGCATCCGCGCTGATCGTGGCCCTGGTGGCCTACGCGGTCGTCACCCGCAACGACGTCCAGCGCCCGAACGCCCCCGCCGCGGAGCACCGCGCGCACCACGACCCGGCAGCCGTGCGCTGACGCGTGGGGCGGCACCCGGGTTGGTGCCGGTGGTCGTGCCGGTGGTCGGCAGCGGCTTCGGCGTGCCGCAGCCCGCCAAGACCGGCGTGAGCGTGCCGTCGCCGTTGGGGACCACGGTCGGGTCGTGGACGCGGCCCTGCGGCTGCCGACAGATCACCGGGCAGGGGTCGTGATCACCGATCTTCGGATCGTGTTCGCAGTTGTTCCTCAGGGCGCTTCCGTTTCGGACATGGACATAACGAGGTGGACGCGGTCGGTGGGTCCGGCATTGAACGCGGTGTGCTCGCCGCGGGTGTGGATCCGGTACACGCCGCCGTCGGGCGGGACGTGGAAGGTCTCCCCGCTGCCCGAGACGAGCCAGGAGTACGGGTTGGTGGTCATGGCGATGTGCGCGCGGCCGGAAGTAGGTGTGTGCGAAGTCCTCGTTGAACCGGCTGTATTCGGCTTCTCGGATCAGTGGCGCACCGGTGTCGGTGTCATCACGTCGCGAGATGTTTCCCTCGTAGTACGGATCGGACGAGCCGGGCCGGTGCGTCAGGTTGGTAGCGCGCAAAACGTTCACGCCACGGCCTGTCTCCTTGAAGCCGACGATCTCGGCGCGGTGCAGCAGGCCGGGCGCCTGGTGGGCGGCGAGCTTCTCCGAGACGCCGATCGGGTTGCCGTTGGCGTCGACCAGTTCGACCAGTTCGACCAGAGCGGCTCCGGGCTCCGGCACAGGGGCCGGCGGATGCCCGTTCATGCCGGTTCGGGTGGTGCCCCGAGCGTACGGCTCAGAGCCAGTAACGCGAAGGTGTCCGCCAGAACCGGCAGGTCGTGCGGGATCGGGCGTGGGCCGGCCGAGTCGGGGATCGAGGTGAAGCCACCGTCGCCCTGCTGCTGTGCGATCAGATAGCGGAGTCCGCCTGCCTGTACGGGGGCAGTGTCGGCTCCGGCGGTCAGCGCCAGCAACGAGTAGCTGGTACTGAGCACGTCACTGGCCGCCCCGGCGACCTGCCCCCAGCCACCGTCGGTGTTCTGGGCGGCGGCCAGGCCGCGCATCGAGGCTCCGACCGCCGCCTCCACGGATGCTCGCAGGGGTTCCGGGGGCTCGTCCTCGTAGTGCCGCAGAGCGAACAGGGCTCGGAACACGGCGTTCGACTCGCTCAGACTCCAGCCGCACTCGAACGCGCCATCAGGCCGTTGGCGTGTCGTGAGGTAGCTGACAGCTTGGTCCAGGACGGGTGCGCAGCGTTCCCGCGACGGCGCCGGAGCGCTCACCGCGCTGCCGGTGACCCCGACCTCGGAGCCGTCGCCCCGACGGTAGCTGCCGAACCCGCCGTCGGGATTGGCGAGGGCGGAGATTGCCCATCGGCAGCAGGGAGAGGCAGCCCTGGCTACGAACGGCGTTGTTGAACGTCCGCGCATGTTGAACGCCCCGGACCGAGGTCCACCCGCTCTGCGCGAGGTGGTCCAGCAGAAGGCGCGGGGAGACAGCGACGGCGAGCACGATGCGCCCGCAGGGCAGACTGCGGGCTGCGTGCGTCGATGCCGGTCCCGCCCCGACCGGGGGCACAGGGGGCGGCGGACAGCGGCAACCTCGCCGCGAAGGCCGTCCTGCTCCTCGCGGCACGGCACGGCATCGAGCCGTGGGTGGGGCTGCACATCGACAAGCAGATCCCCGTCGCCGGAGGGATGGCCGGCGGAAGCGCGGACGGCGCCAGGACCGTTCCGCGAAGCGGTCGGGGTTGCCCTGGATGACGTCGATGGCCTGGGTGCCTATCGATCCGGTGGATCCCAGGAGCACCACGTTGCGCCGGGCGGGCGGGTGGCTGCGAGCTGGGTGGGGGTCGGCCATGTCGAGCTGGTCCGCCATCAGGGTGAGGCAGGTGTGGGGTCGGTGAGTTTCAGGGCTTCTTCGACAAGGCGTTCGACGATCTGGCTCTCGGGGACGGTGGCGACGACCTGTCCGTGGACGAAGATCTGACCTCTGCCGTTGCCGGAGGAGACACCGATGTCGGCGTCGCGGGATTCGCCGGGGCCGTTGACGACGCAGCCCATGACGGCGACGCGCAGCGGCAGCGGGAAGCCGTCGAAGGCGGCCTCGACGCGCTGGGCGAGCCGGTGGATATCGACCTGGAGGCGTCCGCAGCCGGGGCAGGAGACGATTTCGAGTTTCCGCGGGCGCAGGCCCAGCGAGGACAGGATGTGGCAGCCGGCCTTGACCTGTTCGGCGGGGGGCGCGGACAGGGACACCCGGATGGTGTCGCCGATGCCCTCGGCGAGCAGGATGCCCATGGCCACGGCGGACTTGATGGAGCCCTGGAACGCGGGGCCGGCCTCGGTGACGCCGAGGTGCAGCGGGTACTCGCAGGCTGCCGCCAGGAGCCGGTAGGCGGCGACCACGGTCAGCGGGTCGTGGTGCTTGACGGCGATCTTGAGGTCCGTGAAGCCGTGCTCCTCGAACAGGGAGCACTCCCACAGCGCGGACTCGCTCAGCGCCTCGGGGGTGGCCCTGCCGTACTTGGCCAGCAGCCGCGGGTCCAGGGACCCCGCGTTGACCCCGATCCGGATCGGGACGTTCGCGGCGGTGGCCGCGGCGGCGATCTCCTTCACCTTGTCGTCGAACTTCCTGATATTGCCCGGGTTGACGCGTACCGCCGCGCAGCCGGCGTCGATGGCCGCGAAGACGTAGCGGGGCTGGAAGTGGATGTCGGCGATCACCGGGATCGGGGACCTGGCGACGATCGCGGGCAGAGCGAGGGCATCGTCCGCGGAGGGTACGGCGACGCGGATGATGTCGCAGCCGGCCGCGGTGGACGCCGCGATCTGCTGCAGGGTGGCGTCGATGTCGGTGGTCGGGGTCGTGGTCATGGTCTGCACCGAGATGGGCGTCCCGCCACCGACAGGCACCCGGCCGACCTGGATCCGCCGGGACGGGCGTCGTGCCGCGACGACGGTGGGCGGTGCCTGTTCGGCGCGGCCGGGCCGGGGGGTCGGTGCGGGCAGGTCGACGGCGGTCATGACGTGCTCCTGGTGTCACGGGGCATGGGCGGGCGTGAGGGCAGCAGGTGCCGGTAGGCGGGAGCGCCCCGGTGGTCCAGGAGGCGGCGTGCGGTATCAGCGAGGGCCGGACCGCTGATACCGGCGGCGGCCAGCAGGTCGCCGCGTTCGCCATGGGCCAGGAACCGGGCCGGCAGGCCCAGCGCGTGGACGGGGGTGGCCACACCCGCTTCGGTGCAGTGGTGGGCGATCAGAGTGCCGATACCGCCCACGCTGATACCGTCCTCGACGCACAGGGCCAGGCGGTGCCGGCTGATCAGGTGGGCAGGGGCGGGGTTGACCGGGGTGGCCCAGCGGGGATCGGCAACGGTGGCACCGATCCCGTGTCCCTCCAGGACGCGGGCTGCGTCCAGGCAGGCGGCCGCGTCGGTTCCGATCGAAATGAGAAGGACGTCCAGGGGAAGGACGTCCAGGGGGGTGCGGCTACCCCGGTGCAGGATGTCCAGACCGTCCATGGTGACCAGGGCATCGAGGTCGGCTCCGGCGGTCGCCTTGGGGAAGCGCAGCGCCGTGGGACCGTCGTGGATCTCGACGGCCTCGCGCAGCAGGACGCGCAGACGGGCAGGGTCGCGAGGGGTGGCGAGCTTGAGTCCGGGGACGTGGGCAAGCATGGCCAGGTCCCACATGCCGTGGTGCGAGGGGCCGTCGGGGCCGGTGATGCCGGCCCGGTCCAGGACGAAAGTGACCGGCAGGCGGTGCAGGGCCACATCCATCAGGACCTGGTCGTAGGCGCGGTTCAGGAATGTCGCGTAGAGGCAGACGACCGGGTGCAGGCCGCCCATCGCCAGGCCGGCGGCGGAGGCGACGGCATGCTGTTCGGCGATGCCGGAGTCGAAGACCCGGTCGGGGAACGCAGCGGAGAAGGACCCGGGGCCCACCGGGAGCCGCATGGCCGAGGTGAGCGCGACGATGTCCTCGCGCTCGTTGCCCAGAGCGGCGGTCTCCTCCCCGAAGACCGAGGTCCACGACGGCTTGGCGGCGGTGACCGGGCGTCCGGTGACCGGGTCGACGACGCCGCAGGCGTGCATCCGGTCGTCGGTGTCGGCCTCGGCCGGACCGTAGCCGTGCCCCTTGGCGGTGACCGCGTGGACGACCACCGGCCGGTCCAGGGCCGCGGCCCGGCGAAGAGCGGCCTCCACCGCCGGGGTGTCGTTCCCGTCGACGGGGCCCAGGTAGGCGAAGCCCAGATCGGTGAACGCATTGCGGCGCCGCGCGGTCCCGCTCCCGCCGCGCAGCAGCGCCAGATGGGCGGCCAGGGCGCCGGTGGTGGGGTCGTAGGAGCGGGCGTTGTCGTTGAGGACGACCACGACCGGTCGGTGGTGGGCGGCGCCGATATTGTTGAGGGCCTCGAACGCCAGGCCGCCGGTGAGGGCGCCGTCGCCGACCACGGCCACCACCTTCCGCCCGGCATCGCCGCTGTGGTGAGAGGCCTTGGCCAGGCCGTCGGCGTAGGCCAGGGCGGTGGAGGCGTGGGAGTTCTCGATCCAGTCGTGCTCGGACTCGGACCGGCTGGGGTAGCCCGACAGGCCGCCGGACTTGCGCAGTGTGCCGAAATCCTCGGCCCGGCCGGTGAGAACTTTGTGGGGGTAGGACTGGTGCCCGGTGTCGAACAGGATCGCGTCGCGGGGCGAGTCGAAGACCCGGTGCAGCGCGATGGTCAGTTCCACCACCCCCAGGCCGGCACCGAGGTGGCCTCCGGCAGCACAGACCGTGTCCACCAGCAGGGAGCGGATTTCAGACGCCAACTGGGCCAGTTCGTCGGAGCGCAGGGCGCGCAGGCCCTGCGGGGTCCCAGCCCGTGCCAGCAGCGAAGGCCCAGCGGCGGGTGCCGCTGGTTCGACGACTGGTGGTTCGGCGGTCGTCATGGGGTATGCACCTTCTTGGGGAGGGCGAGGCGCACGGTCTCGGCGGTGACGGTCCGCTCGGACACCGTCGCCGGTCCCTGCTCCCTGATCACCGCGATGACCTGCTCGACCAGGACCGAGGGCGCGGAGGCGCCGGCGGTGACCACTACGGTGGCCGCCGCGTCGAGCCAGGCGGGGTCGATGTCGGCCGCCCGGTCGATCAGATGGGCCGCAGTTCCGTGACGGTGGGCGAGTTCCACCGAGCGCACCGAGGCGAGGGCGGCCTCGACCACCTTGATGGCGCGTTCGACTCCGGCGCAGAAGGAGCGCGGGGAGGCCAGCAGCACCGTTCGCGGGTTGTCCGGCGCGGAGTCCGCTTCCTGTCCCGAGTCCATATCCATGTGCCGGTGCGGGTCCTGGTGCACGGGGTCAGCTGTCCCTTCGGGTGACGAGTTCAGCCAGGGCCAGCAGTTCGTCGACGCTGCCGGGGTCGGGAAATGCGTGGGCCAGGTGGTCCAGGGCCTGTGAGATGCGGCTGGTGGCCTGGTTCTGCGCCCAGATCCGGGCGCCGGCGTGTTCCAGCAGCTCGACGGCGTGCGGCAGATCGTGTTCCAGGATCGGGCCGCCGGCGTAGAGGGCAGCGAGTTCGTTGCCCGGGGCCGTGCCGGAGGTGAGGGCGGCCACCACCGGCAGCGACTTCTTCGCCGCCGCCAGGTCCGCCCCGACCGGCTTGCCGGTGACGGAGGGGTCGCCCCAGATGCCCAGCAGGTCGTCGATCAACTGGAAGCCCAGACCCAGCTGACGGCCGAACGCGTCCAGCGTCTCGACAACCGGCTCCGGAGCCCCCGCGTACAGCGCTCCCAGCGCGCAGGCGCAGCCCAGCAGGGCACCGGTCTTCGCTTCCGCCATCGCCAGGCACTCGGCCAGCCCGACATCGTCGCGGCCCTCGAAGGCGCAGTCGGCGTGCTGGCCCTCGCACACCTCGATCACGCACGCCGACAACCGGGCCGATGCCGCCGCCGCTGCCGGGTGCGGGTCCTGGGCCAGCAACCGCGTGGCCAGGGCCTGCATGGCGTCACCGGCCATGATCGCATCGGGGACGCCGAACGCGCTCCACGCCGTGGGGCGGTGGCGACGCATCAGGTCGTTGTCAATGACGTCGTCGTGCAGCAGCGTGAAGTTGTGGACCAGCTCGACCGCCGCGCCGGCCCGGGCGGCCTGCGCTCCCTGTCCTCGCGCGGCCCGCGCCGCGGCGAGTACCAGGGCGGGACGGATCGCCTTGCCACCGCTTCCCTGCTCGGCGACGCCCTCGCGGTCCCACCACCCCAGGTGGTAGCCGCAGATCCGCCGCATAGCCGGCGGCAGCGCGCCGACAGCCGCGCGCAGCACCGGATCCACCATCCCACGAGCCCGCTCCAGGAGCTCGAGCTCCTGGCTACCGTCCTGCTCCACTGGTGTGACAGCCATGAATCCCACCCCGATCTGCGGTGTCCGTACTGCTCCCTCTCGATCGCGTGCAGGTGCCGGAGGCAGGTGTCCCCTGTCCAGGGTCGCCCGGCGGCCCCACTCTGCCCATTAGGACCCCTGTCGGGGCCTGCCAGGGGCCTGGGAGCACGCGGATGTGTTGAAAGTCCGAGCACGTTGCACGGGCGTTCGACAGCAGAACTGGGCGCCGAACTGGATGTTCGCCGTCGTACCTCCAGGTGGACGGTCCGGCCTGGGTCTTCGATCGGACCGGGAAGTGCGCGGAGGGGGGCGGGCGTTGGCGATACTGTGCATGAGTCTTGACCCGCAGTTACATGGACTACTCCAGCCGCAGCATGATCGCGTCCCATGGCGCTGCGACTGCTCTACCTGCTTCTCATCCCGGCTCCTCGACGGTCTGATGCTCCCGGGCCGCTCCAGCCGAGCCAAGGACATCGAGATACCCGTGCTCCGCCAGTTCGTGGAAACCCTGCCGAAGAGATCCGGCGGGGCCACGACCCGGTCGTCCTGCCGAGGACGCCCCGTCTCGGGGCCGTACCTTGCAGACAGTCCCTAGGTCGTGGGGAGCGTGAACGGTCCGTGGGCCCGTTCACGCTGGTCGGCCGGACAGGCCACTTCGACACGGGCCTCGTTCTCGACGGCCAGGGACACGACGGCCACGTGCTTGCCCAAGCGCTTGACCTCGCCGTGCCCGGCCGCTCGTGCTGGGCCGGTGAGGGCGTCGGCGGGAATCAGTTCGCCTCGGAACAGGAAGGGTGCCTTCTCCCAGACCAGGACATCGCGCACCCAGCGGCCGTAGCCGCGACGCCACTTCACCGCGAGTCCCGGAACCTCACCGTCCGCCACCCGGATGGCCCCTGGGAAGGCTCCGGGCCGTGCCTTGACCCAGCGCCGACGCGCGAGGACGGCGGCGACGAAAACGACGATCACGACCAGGTCCACGCCCAGCACGGCCAGCAGAGCGATCAGCATGGACCAAGCATCCTGCTGTCGTGCCTGCCGCGCCTCTCGGATCCCGAGCACCAGCGTCAGGGGCTCTTCGTCCTCACCGCACCGGTGTGGGGAGTGCGTTCTCGCGCAGGTCCGGCTCCCGCCTCAGGGCTCCGGCGAACCAGTCGCCGTATCGGTTGCCCAGGAACGGGGCCGTGGCGCCGTGCAGCACGACGCTCAGTCCCACGGTCACCGCGATGACGTCGCTGAGCAGCGTCATGCCGGGCAGGTGCTCTTCAAGGGCGATCAGGCCGAAGACCAGCGAGGCCAGGCCGCGCGGGCCGAACCAGCCCAGGTAGGCGACGGTGGCCGGGCGCAGGCCGGTGCCGGTCAGGGCGAGCGCGACCGGCAGCATCCGGATCATGGTGAGGCTGATGAGAGCGTAGACCGCCATGCGCCAGGTGAGGTGCTCAAGGGTCGGCCCCAGGATGACCGCGCCGAAGACCAGGAAGCTCAGCGAGGCCAGCAGCAGGCCCAGGCGCTCGGTGAACACCGTGCTGTGCAACGGGCAACTGCCCTGCGCGCTGCGGTCCGCTTGCGTGCCGCGGTCCGCTTGCGTGCCGCGGTCGCGCGATGCGGCGCGTAGCCGGATGCCGAACGCCAGGCCCGCGGCCCAGGCACCGATGAAGCCGCTGCCCTGGACCTGGACGCACAGCGCGTAGGCGATGACCGGCACCGACAGCGCCAGAAACCGTCGCCAGTCCGGACTGCTCCAGCCGTGTGCCGCCGACCAGCTGAGCAGGACCGCCCCGGCGAAACCGGCCGCGAGGCCGATCACACCGCTGAGCAGCAAGGCGCGCAGGAACGTCTCCAGGACCCCCGTACGGCCGTGCCCCTCACCGGCCGCGGCCAGTGCCAGGACAAAGAACGGAAGCGCCAGACCGTCGTTCAGTCCCGACTCGACCGACAGGCCGCCACGCACCAGTGCCGGGACGCGCGGGTTGGAGACGGCCTGCTGCCCGAGGGCCGCGTCGGTGGGGGCCAGGATGATCCCGGTCAGCGCCAGCTCCCACACGCTCAGCCCCGGTAGCAGCGGCCAGGCGATCAGCCATCCCAGCGCCATGGTGGCGGGCAGCCCGAACAGCAGCAGCCGCAGCGGCAGGAAGCCCTCCCGGCGCAGATCCCGGGCCCGGACCCTGGCCGCGTCGGTGAACAGCAGCAGCACCAGCGCGCCCTCCAGCAGCAGCTGGGTGACATGCGGCTCCTTGGCCAGGCTCAAGAGGTCAAGGCCGAGTGGGCCGACCGCCAGCCCGCAGACCATGAAGACCAGGGGCCCGGAGACCGGGGTCGGCGACAGCCGCCGTGAGAACGCGCCGTAGGCGATCACCACGCCGCCGGCCGCCACCACAGACCACTGGCTCATCCGCGCTCCTCACCACGAAGGCGGGTCACCGCCCGGGCACCCGCGCCCGGGGACGCTTCCCGTGCCCCGACCAGGCCGTCACCTCACACAGAGGCACAAGCCATGACCCTACGTGCCCACCGCGCCGGGCTGGGGCAACCGCGCCCGTACGCGCCCGGATCACCGGCACCACCGGTCGACCGCGCCGGCGAGTGGGCGCACGGGCCGGTTGCGGCGCTGGCGTGCGGGCACGCGGCGGGCGAGTGAGGATCGAGGTACGCGCGGCACCGCGCCGCGCCCAAGGCCGCAACCGTCACGGGCGCCCGCCGCGCCCGTGACGCGGCAAGGTGACCGGTGGCGGCTGGAGTGATCATGACGGATCGGGTCCGCCCCACCCCGCTACGGCGCCGCCACCGCACCCGCGCCGACCGCGCCCAGCTGCTCTTCGCCGTCCTCGGCCTGGCGCTCGGGCTGCTGCTGCCGCGGATCACCCGGGGCCCGCAGCTGTCCGCCCATCAGGTCGCCACCATGCTGCTCACCCTGGGGTTCGGTGTCCTGGGCGTGACCGCGGTCATCTTCTCGCTGCTGTTCCTGGTGGTGCAGTGGGCCCACACCAGTTTCTCGCCGCGCCTGACCCTGTTCCGCGAGGCCCCCATCGTGTGGCGTACCTTCGCCGCCGCCATCAGCGTGGCCGTCTTCAGCATCACCGCCGCGCTGACCATCGGTGCCCGCCACCAGGTCTCGATCGTGGTCCCGGTACTGGCCGGACTGCTGCTGCTCGCGGTCCTGGCGATGGTGCGTGGCCTGCAGTTGCAGGCATTCGCCGCCATCCAGCTCGCACCGGTGCTCCTGGCCGTCACCGAACGCGGCCGCACGATCCTGCAGGACCTCTACCCTCAGCCGCACGACCAGCCCACTCCAGCCCTGGAGCTGCCCGTACCGACCAGCACCGTCGCCTGGCAGGGCCGCTCGGCAGTGCTCCAGCAGGTCGACATGGACCAGATGGTCGCGGCAGCCCGTCACGGCGACTCGGTCGTCGTGCTGCACGCGATCCCCGGAGCAGTCCTGCGCCACGGCGCGCCCCTCGCCGAGGTCCACGGCCCACCGCTGGCAGACCAGGCGGTCCTGGACGCCCTGGTCACCGGCGCGGAGCGGACCTTCGAACAGGACCCGCTGCTGGCGTTCCGGCTGCTGGCCGACATCATCATGCGGGCTCTGTCGGCGGCCGTGAACGACCCCGCCACCGCCGTCCAGGGACTGGACTGCCTCGAAGACCTCCTTGACGCCCTCCCCGACGGACAACGCGGCCCGTTGCGCGTCAGCGACGAAGCAGGGACCCTGCGGGTCGTCGTCCCGCTGCCGGGCTGGGGCGACTTCCTGCGCACCGGCCTGGACGGCATCATCGCCGCCGCCGTGACCTCCCCGATCGTGCTGCTGCGGATCCGGGCCCTGCTCACCCGCCTGC
>OVEP010006302.1_pt2 | contig 26474 bp, 23 predicted proteins | sample 1779801 | NCBI WGS metagenome assembly OVEP01 (sample SAMEA3914791, study PRJEB12502) | metagenome | biome: forest; material: soil | place: Canada | collected 2011-07-03 | depth 0.1 m
GGCCCTGCCGCGACCGGACTGAGCGGCAAACCAAAGGCGATCAGCGGAATCAGCGCTTCCGCAATATAGGTCGCCTCTGTCACGCCGTTCCTCGCCGCGATGACCGTGGTCAGCCGCTGATACGCATGTTTGACGCGAGCGCCAACCAGTTCACCCATCACGACCGTCATCGCAACCGGACTGAACACGAACGTCGCGCTCGATATCGCTGCGGTTGCGACGGTCCATGCCGTTTGTTGTCGGTCGAGCACCTTGAACGGATTGGGGAAATAGCCGCTCCAGCCTTTCACATCGGGCGCGAGAGAAAACGTTGCCTTGCCTGAGCGGCGCATGCGTCGTCTTTCCACGGGCGAAAGGATCGAAAACAGATCGGCGATGAGCGGACCAATCGCGATCCCCAGAAAATAACTGACGCTCAGCTTGACACCATACTTTCCCGTCAGCGCCTGAAGCCCGACGATTAACAGGACAAACGGGACCAACAGCAGCATCGACGCCCATCGGCCGGCCGAAAAGTAAGCGATACCCAACGCGGCGGCGAGGAAAACCCACGGAGCGGCTTTGGCAATCAACGAGCCGAACGGCGCGAGAAGGACCGCGAAGAGCACGGCGAGCGGCACCGCGACGAAGGCCGCGATGATCGCGCCGGATGTCATCTTGCGCAGCGCGATGTGCGGAACGCCTAGCGCCCGAAGCATCGTCGCCTGTTGAAGAAGCGGTGCTGCCATCGTGTCGCCGGGGATACCCAGCAGCGCGGTCGGGATCGAGTGCGTCATGTGTTTCGCGACCGCGCCTGACATGAAGAACGTGAAAACGCCAGCAGGCGGCACACCGAGCAGGGCGACCAACAAGGTGAGCGGCGCGATCGTCGTGGTTTCATCCGTGCCCGAAATCAGGCCGATTCCTGCAAAGACAACAGCGCCAACCAGTCCCATCGATAACGCAACAAGTATTTCATGAAGCAGCGGATTCATGCGTGCTCTCCCTTGCCTGGGGATGGCAGCGTTTTTCCGTCCGACGCTTCGTAGGTCGCGAACAGGTCGAAGAGGCCCAGTTCCATCATTTCAGCGCGGGCCGCGAGCGAAAGATCGCTGATCGAGCCGAGGCCACCGGATTCCGCTGCGAGCTGTTCGAGCACATGGAAACGTTCGCTTTCATCGCTTGAGTGCTCGACCACTTCACGTTTCGGTTTGAATAAAAATGCGCAAATGACGCCTGCGATAAGGCAACCCGCGAGACCCACAAGCATGGCGTAGGCTCTAGCGATGGCGACATCCGTGACAAAGCTCGACAGGACGCTCTTGCCCGCGAAGAATGCGCCGACGCTGATGCCTATCCCGAGAACAACCGACCATGCGAGATGGCCGAGGTCCACTGTGTCGCCCCAGACTTCCGCATAGCGTGTTGCGGTTGTGTCGGTCAACGCCAGATCTGGCATGTCGGCCGCCGTTGGACTACCACGATACTGTTCCATTCGTCTCCTCCGTATTCGGGGGTTTTCGTATGTAGGACTGTGCGGCTACAACGAGCCCATTCCATCCTGCGCTGTCGCTAATTCGATGCTGCGCGAGCGCGTCGCGCTGCCATTGCCCAGACTGATCACGTAGCAGCCCGTTGGTCAGGCATCGCGCGGCCCCGCGAGCAAAGCCACCGCAAGGTCAGTGCGAACGTCCTTCGCCGCGATCATCTTTTTTACCACCCAGTCGACATCGGCACCCGTTGCGCCCGCAGCCATCGCGATGTTGCGCGCATGGAGCGCCATGTGTCCGCGCTGGATGCCTTCCGTAGAAAGCGCACGCAATGCACCCATGTTCTGAGCCAGTCCAACGGCTACAGCGATCTCGCCAAGCTCCTGTGCGGACTTGACGTCCATGATCTTCAGCGCAAGGCGCGCAAGAGGATGGGTCTTGGTTGCACCGCCTACCAGACCGACGGGCATCGGCATCTCGATCGTGCCGACGAGGTCCCCGTTATTGGCCTTCTCCCAGGTGGTGAGCGATGTGTACCGGCCGCCACGGCAGGCGTAAGCGTGTGCGCCCGCTTCGACTGCGCGCCAGTCATTGCCCGTTGCGACGATGACCGGATCGATGCCGTTCATGATCCCCTTGTTGTGGGTGGCAGCACGGTACGGATCGATCGCCGCAAAAAGATAGGCGTCGACGACGCCGTCAATGATCTCTTCGCCCGAGTATTCTTTCGTCTTGAGCGTCTCGGACGAGTACCTGACCTGGGCACGTGCCAGACGCAGATCCGCAAGGTTGGACAAAATCCGCAACCGCACCTTGCCACCCGTGACTTCCTCGATGCGACCTGCGACGGATTCGGCCATGGTGTTGACCGTGTTCGCTCCCATGGCGTCGCGCACGTCGACGATCAGGTGGGCCACGACCATCGCTCCGCGTGGCGTGTCCGGGAACACGTGCACTTCAATGTCCTTGCAGCCACCGCCAAGGCCGATCAGCACCTTGTCGCGGCTATTGGCCAGCTCGATCAGTTCTTCCTTGTGCTTCAGGATCGAAAGACGAGCGCCATAGGGATCGGACACGCCGAGAACCTGAACCTGCGCGCGCATCAAAGGGCCTGTGCTGGAGGTACGGAAGCCGCCCGCATCACGCGAGAGCTTGGCCATGAACGATGCAGCCGCGACGATAGAGGGCTCTTCGACCGCCATCGGCACAATCACGTCCTTCCCGTTGATCTGGAAGTAACCGGCAACGGCCATGGGCAGCTCGAACGTGCCAATGACGTTCTCGATCATTCCGTTTGCAGTGTCGAGCGGCAGCGCGCCGGGCTTGGCGAACTGCGCGTACTGCGCGTCGTCCAGTCCGACGACCTTGCTGATATGGGCCAGACGTTCAGTCGGGGATAGCGTACGAAAGTTCGGAAGGGTGGAATCGATGGTCATGCTTTGTCTCAATGTGTCGTGAGTGCCGCACAGCGCTGTTTGGGCTTGCAGCGGTGAGTAGTCGGACGAATAATAGGCGTTGTGTACCCTATTAAAAGGCACAGTAGACAGAGACAGTTAATGCACTGTACCCGTAACAGTGTCTGCATTTTGCGGAGCAACAATGATGATTCGGCGTGAGAAGACCACCCTGTCGGACTCGATGGCAGACAATCTGGCCAGACAGATTGAAGAAGGCGTGTTGCCCGCAGGATCGAAGCTGCCATCCATTAGGGAATATGCTGAGGCGTCTGGGTGCTCAAAGAACACCGTCATCAGCGCGTTTGACATCCTGACCGCGAACGGTCTGATCGAGCCCAGGCGCGGCTCGGGTTTCTTCGTCTCACGCCTCACGAAAGCGACCAGCGAAACCGAGGAGACCTCCACGCTTGATCGGGCGATGGATATCGTCTGGCTGATGCGCGAACAGTTGCAGGTCAAACCTGACGTGCTGAACCTTGGGGAGGGATTCCCTCCGGTCGAGTGGCTGGAGGAGACTCGCCTTGACAAGTACCATCAGCGGGTCGTTCGCACGGGCGTCGCCTCGCTTTTCCGTTACGGGAGCCGCTACGGCTACCTTCCGCTACGGCAATCGCTTCAGCAGAAACTGGCGGGTTACGAGATTGAAGCCAACCCGTCCCAGATTGTCCTCACGCACGGCGCGAATCAGGCAATGGACATGGTTATCCGGTATTTCGTTAAACCCGGCGATACCGTTCTGGTTGACGACCCGGGTTACTACTCGCTGTTCGGAAAGCTGAAGCTGAGCGGGGCCAACATCGTGGGCGTGCCGCGCGATGTCGATGGGCCGAACATCCCTAAACTTGAAGAGTTTCTGGGCACGTATCGGCCAAAGCTTTTCTTTACGCAGTCTGTCGGTCAAAACCCGACCGCGACCGATACCAGCGCCGCCAAGGCGCATCGAATCCTCCAACTCGCCGAAGTGCATGATTTGACGATCGTGGAGAACGATGCCCTCGCTGATTTAAGGCCCCGCTCGCTGACCCGGATCGCGACGCTCGACCAGTTGCGTCGCACGGTCTACATCGGCAGTTTTGCAAAGTCCGTGTCCGCCGCGCTGCGAGTGGGATTTCTCGCTTGCAATGCATCCCTTGCCAGCGACCTGGCCGACGTTAAGATGCTGACGCATGTGAGCAGCTCTGAGTATTGCGAACGTACGCTCGATGCCATCATCAGCGACGGCCACTTCCTGCGCCACACCAATCATCTTCAAGAAAAGCTGCGCCGAGCCACGGACGTTGCGGTCAACGCGCTGACCAAACTTGGCGCGGGGATTTTCAAGGTGAGCGACCAGAGTCTGTATTTGTGGGCATCGCTGCCTGGCTACCCCGACTCGATGAAGTTGGCGGCGGCGCTCATCAAACATGGGGTTATCCTCGCCCCGGGCGCGATCTTCTCGCCAAGAAGCGATCAAGCCTCCGCCTACTGCCGGTTCAACGTCGCCTATCTGGCGGATAAACGCTTCGCGGCTGCGCTGCGCGACATCGCGTGAAATCGAATGATGAACGAAGAGGCTAATACCACATGAAGCCCCTGGATCTGACCCGTTTCGATCTCAACCTTCTGGTTGTCCTTGAGGCGCTTTGGGCCGAAAGGCACGTCGGCCGCGCGGCCGAAAGATTGCATTTGTCCCAGTCCGCAACCAGCCACGCCTTATCGAGGCTGCGTACCGCTTTTGCTGATCAGCTTTTCATTCGTAACCCCCGCGGGATCGCGCCGACGCCGCTGGCCATCGAGTTAATGCCGAGAGTGGCGGCGGTGCTCGAGTCGGTCAGGCTCGTCGCCAGTCCACGTGGCCCGTTCGATCCCAGTCGTTTGCAAGCGGTGCTCTCCGTGGCGGCCACCGATCACGCCGTATTGACCGTCGTCGCCCCTGTTCTGGCCAAGATCCAGGCCGCTGCGCCGGATGCCGTGCTGAAGCTCAGGCCGGCCGATATCGAATCCGCTCTGCGCATGTTAGACGCGGGCGAGCTCGACATCGTGCTCGGGTCAGGCTCTTTTGCCCAGATCCCGCAGCGCTTTGATTCCCAGCTTGTCCATAAGGAGCGTTTCGTCGGCATCGCGCGCAAAGGCCACCCAGCTCTGGTCAAGCGAGGCAAGAAGCTGCACATGGAATTGGATGACTTCGCTCGCCTGCCCCACATTCTGGTCTCGCCGCGCGGCGATACACGGGGCGCGGTCGACGATGCGCTGGAGAGCCTCGGTCGTACCCGCAAGGTGCACGTCACCTGCCCCAGCTTTCTGGCTGTTCCGTTCATGGTCGGCGCTTCGCAATCGATTGCCGTTGTTGCCGAGCGGGTCGCATTGCGGATGCAGGAGACCGCGCAGCTGAGTCTTTTTGAGGTGCCCTTGGCGCTACCCACCTGGGAGGTGCTCGTTATTCGAGCCCGAGGGCGCGCCAACGAGCCCGCCGTTGAGTGGATGACGAACATGATGATCGCCGGCTAAACATCGGCGGGGGCTTGCCACGGCCGGCGCGACCCGGGACCATGAATCTCGTGCATCGACATGGTGTGCAAATGCCATTGGATCGAATGCCTCGGTCCGCCTAGAGTTCGGTCGTTGTTTATTCAACCCGCCAGGCGTACCCCATGAAAACAGAGCCCACCTTGGTCATGATCCCTTGCTTCGCAGGGGCCCCGTGGCAGCTTAACCAGTTGACCTACTTGCAGAGCCGCCCCATGCGTACCCTTCGTTTGCCGGACGACGTGTGCGAGCTGGAAACGTTGGCCGACTTCATCGCTGACCAGGTGAAGGACCTCGAGCGCTATGTGTTAGTTGGCGATTCGTACGGCGCGGTCTCCTCGATCGCGGTTGCGACGCGGCAGCCGCAGGGTCTCAAGGGCCTGGTGCTCTCGGGTGGTTTTGCCAGGAGCCCGATCACGTCGCCCTTGCTCAAGACGCTGGCAGCGCTTGTACCGTTCTTCCCCGGGCCCTTTTACCGACAGACGACCCTTCGGGTCCACGCAGCGCAGTTGGCTTCGACGTTTGACAAGGAGGGGGAGATCCCCTGGTCAACCGGAAAGAGTCGCGCCTTCTTCGTCAAGGAGACGCCCCACAAAGCCTACGTCAACCGCATGCGCTCGATCGAGAAGGTGGACTATACGGCCCTGCTGAAGAAGATCGACGTCCCCACGCTGATCCTGACGCCCGAGGAAGACAAGCTGATCGGCGCAGAGGCCGCGGGGATCCTCCTGAAGGGCATCAAGGGTGCGCAGGAAGTCATCATGCCGCGCACCGGCCACATGTTCCGGTTCTCGCATCCTGGCGCCTACTCTCTCGAGATCAGGAAGTTTCTGGAGCGGGCATCGATTTAAGCGTAGGCACACGGCCGTAGGTAGCGTTTGCGCTGGCAAGTTGCGCGCGCCTTCAACGCACTGACGGCTCGAATGTCCGGTTCCGGGCACTTTACTTCGGGCCATCCGACTTCCGCTTTGGGTCGAGTGTGTGAGCTCGCGGATGCAGGAGGCTGCCGTCCGGCTGCGCGATGCCGTCACCGTCAGCCATCCGACTCATTGCCGACGGTGACGGAATCGCTACGTCAATCGTTGTGTTGCTGCGCGTAGCGCTCGGCCATACGTCGGACGCGCTCTGCGAATTCCGCGCGCATGCTGGCGGGAGCGAGGACCTCGATGGTGTCGCTCTGGCTGTGAAGGAAGTTGCGCAGCGAGACCGATGGTCGGACGGTGGCGGTGACCACGAAGGATTTTCCATCCTCGGCCCACCCAACGATACGCTGGCTTTCGTGGAGGCTGAACTGGGTCAGTGCGTGCTCGGCCGCCGTACGTCCATACTGGCCCTCGCGCGCGTGCACGCGCAGTTTAAGCACCACCTCGGGCTCCGACTTAAATCCCGCGAGGCCGCTGCTAGCGACAAAAGCCTTGAGATCGAAACCGGGAATCGCCGCGCTTGAATCGTCCCGCACTTTGACGGCGTTCATTCTGTCGAGACGGAACAAGCGTGTGCCGTCCTTTGACTGAGCGACGAGATAGAAAACGCCGGCATCGTCGAGCAGGCCCAGTGGTGACAGTTTCGGATAGGTAGAGACCTTGCCATCGGGTTTTTTGGGTTCGTAGCGGAGATCAATCTGCCTGTCGCGCATCAGCGCGTCGGTCACGCTGTTGTAGATGGCGTCGTCGATCGGCGGAGGAATGAGCGGTCTCGCGCTGGCGATCCGCAGTATCTTCGCGTCCCACGTCTTTCCCTTCTGGGCATGCTCGGATCCATTCAGCTCGAGTGTCGCCCGGGCCTCCGCAAAGCGGGGAGCCAATCCTGCAAATACGGCACCCGGTAAGTGGTGGGTCGCCATGCGCTCGAGCGTGGTCAATGCGATCGCCGTGTTGACGTTCATGCGCCACTGGCAGCCAAGCATCACCGTATCCCGTACCTTGAACCAGCGCGCGGCATTGGTATTTCCCACGTGATCGATATAGTCCGACATGCCGTCCATGATCCGCCGGACGCTGCGTCGCGTGGGCAGACCATCCACGCGCGCGCTCAGTTGCCCGTAAACGTCGCCGAAGCGCATTCCCTTCGCGGCCGCGGCCGCGGTGTCCTCCGGATCCGCGACGTACGGAAGAATATTGAGCAGGGCTTCCCGGATGATCATGAGCTCGTTTTTCTGTGGTTGCGGTCGGGAGTGTAGCGGACGCCGGTTCAAGCTGTTCGTGCCACCCCGGAGCCGGTGGCGAGCGAGCGGTCGATGCACTGCAGAATGCCGAGCGCCGTCCCCTGCAGCGAGAGGACACTCTTGCTGTCGGCCTGGGCTTCATGGGCGTTGATGCGCACCAGTGGCAAGCGCAGGCTTTCCGCGAACATACGCACTGCCGGCAGCGCGAGCCCGGCACCGATCTCGATGACAACCGCGTTGGCGGGCACGCCGCGCCACACCTCCATGCGAAGGCGCTGCGCGTTGGTGCGCGTGACGACCCACGAAGGATCCGAGAACAGCAAAAAATTCGGACGCGCCGGGCCGCCGCAGTGGATACAGCGCGGCGGCCTCGCTGGCACGATCGTGCGCGGCGCAGCCCAGGTCGCCGGTGAACACGGGCGCGCGCACTGAAAGTGGTGAATGGATCCGTGACATTCGATGATTCGCGCCTCGTCGAAACCCGCCGCCTGGAATTGGCCGTCGACATTGCTCGTGTAGACGAAGGCGCCGTGGCGTTTCGCGGCCGCCCAATCGCGTAGCAGCGCGTAACCGGCATGAGGAGCCGTTTCGCGGCACACGTCGAGCGCGCGTCCAAAGAAGCGCCAGGCCTCGCGCGGATTGTCGGCAAAACAGCGCCCCTGCGTAAATGCGTTCACGTCCCGCTCGTGCATGCCCGCAGGCAGTAGCGTCGTCCAGATCCCGTTCGAACCGCGGAAGTCGGGAAGACCGGAATCCACGCTCATGCCTGCGCCTGCGGCGATGATCATCGCGTCCGCGCCGGCGATCCATTGCGCGGCACGCGCGATGTTTGAATCGATGAGGTCCATTGTCCTGACTCCTTGTGATGGAAAGGAGTGAAGGTTCCCCGGCCATTGAGACGGAACACGTCCTTATGGCGGCCGCCGTCGCGACGAGACCACAGCCGTTTAATTGGGTCGCGCTGTGTCCTAATGCCCCTTGATAATCCGCGTTCTCCGCCTTAGGGTGCGAACGGCACAGCGCCGGGACGAGTTCAAGAAACCTGATCTCCCGCCGTTATTGCCGATTGGGTCGTCTGCGCATGTGAATCCGGACGCGGCGATGGCACACATCAAACAACGGGACCAGAAGAATGAAGAAGAGCGAATACCTCGCGATGAAAGAAGTTAACGCGTTCGTCGCGTGGATGAGCGCGCATCTCGACGATGCCACCTTTTCCCACGCCTACACTTTGCGCACTGGAAATGAACGGTGGACGTGCACCAGCCTGTTCAACGCCTACGAGAAATATCGGTGGACCCACGTTGCTCTCCCGGAATACGAGCTGGAGGCCGGTAGCAGCTCCGCTTCAAACCTTCTGGTGCTGGATACCTTGCAGAAGGAGCTGCGCGAGGGGCTGGTGGCGGGCGACAACGACCGCGTGCTAATGGCGGCCACCGCAGTGATGAAATGGGGCGGTGTCGTGAACGGTAACGTGCCTTGGCTGAACGCATGGCGCGAGGACCTTTGCCGCATCATTGGCGAGACGCGCGACGCGATCAACGCGGGCGACACGGATCAACCGCCGTTTGCAAGGAGCGAACTACGCTTCACTTCGGGCATGAGCAAGGTGTATTCCCTCGTTTGCGACGGTTTCGCGATCTATGATAGTCGCGTGGCCGCGGCCCTCTGCCGTGCGGTCGTGCTGTTCTGCCGGGAGACGGGACGCGATTGCGTTCCGCCCGATCTGAATTTCCCGTGGGCGGCCGCGAGAACTTCTCCGAATGCCGTCAATCCGCCGCAGCGCAATGCGTCCCAAGACGAATATACGTTCCAGAGGCTGGTGCGCGGGCGTCCTTACGTCGCCTGGAATACGAAGGTGAGCTGGCTGCTGAGTGCGATCGCGTCGCACCGCAGTACCCAGGATAGCGCGTTCGCCCGTCTGGACTCGACAGCGCAGCGGCTGCGCGCAATGGAAGCAGCGTTGTTCATGTTCGGCTATGACCTGGTGGATCGGCCAAATCGCGGCCAAGGCGCCGGTGCGGCCTCGCTCATGCGAGTCATTTCTGATGGGCCATCGCACGATCAGGGATCGCTGACCGAGGACGGTTGGGCTCAGTGCAAGACAACGGCCCGCGGGACGCCGTTCGAGTATCGGTTGGTCCCTGCAGCGGCCGGTATCCATACCCGCGACGTGGGCGAGAACACACCACTCCGCTTCAGCGACGAAGAGCTCAACCGGACGCTTCAGGCGTTGCTCAGAGATTTTGGCGATTTGCCTTTTCCGCTCGCGAACAGCGTTGACGGCGTGCCTGCAGGAAAAGTGCCAAATGGCTTGGGCACGGCGTTCTGGAAGGAAACCGGAAAGAGCGCCGGCCACACCAGTCGGCTAGCGGCCGTGCTGCAATGCATCGAGGTCTTCAAAGCCTGCGAGAATGCGCCGACCCCGGCTAAATACTGGAGTCTGAACCGCGAAACGTTGCACGTCGACGGCTCTGGAAAAGTCAACATCCGGCCGTACCTCGATGCCATCATCCAAGGCGACTGACACGCGCCGGGCCGGCGCACCACGCTTCTTCCCGTCTCACAGCACGGGAAGTCGCAAAAGGCCCTCAACCATGCATAAGCGGGAGCTGGAGTGAACGATGAAGCTAAACTCGCGCAGGCAGCGACATGGATACGCGAAGCCGACGGCCTGCTCGTCACCGCAGGGGCAGGGATGGGCGTCGATTCGGGACTGCCTGATTTCCGCGGCGACGATGGTTTCTGGCGCGCATACCCCGCGCTGAGACACCACAGGTTTTCGTTCGAAGACATCGCTAATCCCGCTGTCTTCTCGCGTGATCCGCAACTTGCATGGGGTTTCTATGGGCATCGCCTCAAGCTCTATCGCGCGACGCAACCGCATGCGGGTTTTCGCATTCTGCTCGATTGGGCGTCACGCATGGAGCAAGGCGCGTTCGTGTTCACAAGCAATGTCGATGGCCAATTCCAGAAAGCCGGCTTCTCTGGCGAGCGAATCGAGGAATGCCATGGGACCATTCATGCGTTGCAATGCGTCGACGCTTGCACGAACGACGCATGGGCAGCGGACGACTTCGATCCCGTCGTTGACGAGACCACCTGCCGCCTGCAAAACGCGCGACCGCGCTGTCCGCATTGCGGAGCGCTCGCGCGCCCGAACATCCTGATGTTTAGCGACTGGAACTGGGTTGATCGTTATGCGGAGCGGCAGGCCTCACTTCTTGTCAGCTGGTTGCGCGGCGTGAATCGCCTCGTTGTCCTCGAGATGGGCGCGGGACGCGCGCTCCCCACAGTACGCCGCTTCAGCGAGCGCCATGGTCCTCGCATCGTCCGCGTCAACCCGAAGGAATGCGCCATTCCGCCCGCGTTAGGTATCGGCATCGACACCGGAGCGTTGGCGGCTTTGCAGGCAATCGAGAAAAGCCTGGCGGCGAACTGAATGGCGGGCTCGGTGTTACGGCGCGGTTCGCTTCTCGGGTTGAGACTGCAGCTCATCTATACGCAACTGTTGCCAGAACTTGATCCGACTGCCGGATTTTCAATAACTTGTCCGACGCTGCCGAACGAGCGAAAGTGGCCAACCTTAGCCTGGCGCGATCGGCTCATGTCGTCGACCCCTTTCGGTCATTCACAGATTCGCTATTCGAGCGGCAGCTTTTGCAGGAGCAACGGCCAGTGAACCCTTCACGTGGTCCATGTATGCAGTTCAGACAGCGCGGGCTTGCGCAGCGCGCGCCACAATTCTCGCCTCCACTGCTGTAAAGCGGTCGCGAACGATCTCGAATGCCCTTTGTGCTACAGGCGCGAGCGTGCGTTCAGCGTGACGCACAATACCCAGCTTCATGTCCATCACCAATGGCGGGTTCACGTCGAGCGCCACCACATCGCCGCTTTCCATTTTCGCGATCATTGCGAGGTCTGTAGAGGGGACCACTGCATCACTGCCTTCCAGGATCGAGTGAACGGTACCGATGTCATCCGTCGTCAAGGCGAAATGGTCAATCACTGGCACCGCCAATCCGTAGAGTTCGCTGAGGCGGCGCAAAAGCGAGGGCTCTTGATAGCCTGCTGCCAGCAGCGGGTAGGGACGAATATCGTCAATTGTCACTTGCCGCTGGCCAGCGAGCGGATGGCCACGCCGGACATGCCACCCGAAGGTGCATGGATAGACCGCCTCCGCGGTCAGATCGGCATGGCCTTGGGCGACACGGATATCGCCGACGAAAAAATCCAACCGCTCCGCAAGCAGCGCGACCTTCAGCCGCTCGGAGGTTTCGATCACGCTGTGCAACTGGACGCGTGGCGCATTTTGCATCAGATCCAGCACGAGCGGGCTGAGCAGCAACGGCGCTAGCGACGATCCCATCCCGAATGCCAGCGATCCGGCCTCGCCCGATTGCATCAGCGCCAGCAAGCGCGCGCCTTCTTTCTCGTCCAGCACCATCCGGCGTGCCCGCGGCTCGTAGGCGCGCGCATAGGGCGTCGGGCGCAGCCGGCGATCGTTTCTATCGAAGAGCGGCACCCCGAGCTCATCTTCCAGTGAGCGAATGCTACGCGACAGCGCCGGCTGGCTCAGGTGTATCACTTCAGCCGCCGCACTAAGCGAACCGTTGTCGAGCATGGCGAGGAAGTGCCGGATCTGACGGATGTTCATGCGGGGCGTCCACTTGCAGGATGTGCATTATATCCGCTCAATAAATGCAATTTACACAAATTATCGTCCTGCCTAGACTCTGCCGGCAGCTCGCGATACGGTCGGGTGCAATCAGACCCGCGCAAAACCCAGACGAAACCAATACTTCATGCCAGCCTTTCAGACCACACCACAGCGCCGTCCGGTTGTCGGCATCATTGCTGATTCCATCGAGTTTCATGGGCATCGCGGCCATTCCGTACTCCATGGCTATGTGCGCGCTGTCAGCGAGATTGCGCGGGCCTTGCCGGTGATGCTTCCAGCCGCTGCCGAGGTGCTGGACGGTGCTACGTTGCTCGCCACTTTGGACGGCATTGTGCTGCCCGGCAGCCCGTCCAATGTCGCCGCCGAGCGCTATGGTGCTTCTCCGCTGCCCGCCTCCACCCAACAGGACAAGCATCGCGACGCCACTGTGCTCGAAATGCTACCCGCGCTGATCCGGAGCGGCCTGCCCGTACTCGGTATCTGCCGCGGTTTCCAGGAACTCAACGTGATGCACGGGGGTACCCTTGAGCGCGCCGTCCACGAACAATCGGGACGTCTGGATCATCGTGAAGGTGATCATGACCGGCCGATCGAGCGCTGGTACGAGGACAGTCATTCGATCCGGTTTATCCCCGGCGGCATGCTGGAGGGTCTCGCTGGCGCGCAGGTGATGCAAGTGAATTCGCTGCATCACCAAGGCATCGACCGGCTTGGCGATGGTTTGCGTCCGGAAGCCACGGCACCCGACGGCCTTGTCGAAGCATTTTCGATTGCCGACGCGCCTCAATTCACTCTGGCAGTTCAATGGCACCCGGAAATGCGGATTGACGATAGTCCGCTGTCGCGCGCGATTTTTGACGCCTTCGGCAATGCCTGCCGTATGCGCCAGCGCGAACGCGAACAAGCCATCCGCTCATGATGCGCGGTCATCCTGCCGCCCAGTTAAAGGTATTCCATCACACCATGTCTATTCACGAAACCCGTGCACTGTTCAGCCGCGACTATGCTGAAGCCCGTGAAAACTTCTGTCACGCCGCTGCCCTACGCGGGCTGGCAGTCGACTCATATGTTTTGCCCCTCGAGGGCGCTTCTGGAGAAACACTCGCGACGGATGTCGTGTTCGATGGTCCGCGCGACGCCGCTCGCCTGGTAATCCTGATCAGTGGTGTGCATGGGGTCGAAGGATATTGCGGGTCCGCGATTCAGACCGGCGTGCTGGGTCTGGGTCCGGTCACCGCACCCGATACCGCCGTATTGCATATCCACGCGATCAATCCGTACGGCTTCTCGCACTCGCGCCGCGCGACGCACGAGAATATCGACCTGAACCGCAACTTCATTGACTTCTCCGTACCGCTGCCGGTCAATGAGCGATACGCCGAAATCCATGACCGGCTGCTTCCTCCCGAATGGCCGCCGACCGACGAAAACGAATCGACGCTCGATATCCCGCGCCGGGAGTGGGGTGTGCGTGGCTATCAACGAGCGGTCAGTCTTGGGCAGTACGCATTTGAGGATGGCATTCACTACGGTGGTCGCGAGCCAGCCTGGAGCAACCTCAAGTTCCGCCAGATCCTGCGCAAATATGCTCAGCAGTGCAGGCGGATCGGCTCGATCGATGTGCATACCGGCCTTGGCCCATACGGTTACGGCGAAAGGATCTTCGCCTGTCCCGACGAGGGGGAGACGCTCGCGCGCGCCAGGCGATGGTGGGGCGACTGTGTCACGTCTGTCAATCTCGGTACATCGACCAGCATCCCGTTGACTGGGCCCATCCAGTTCGGCCAGTTAGAGGAATGCCGGCAGGCCGAGCAAACAAATGTCTGCCTGGAGTTCGGCACGCACCCGCCTGCTGTGGTGCTGCCTGCCATGCGCGCTGAGCATTGGCTGCACCGCCACGGCAGTGAGGACACACGCCAGGCAGCTACGATTCGCCAGGCGTTCAAGGACGCGTTCTACCCGCAGGCCGATGACTGGCAGTCCGCCATTTGGCAACAGGGCCGCGACGTTTTTCTGCAGACCGTGTACGGCTTGCAGGACGACACTGCCCAAGCCTAGGCCGACTGAGTGACTGCGGCTGAACAGCGGAACAATAAACACGGAGACACTATGCGCACTACCATCATCGACGCCCCCAACGAGGGCCCGGGAGCTTCTGATGCAGGAGGAACCACCCCGGTCCGCGCAGCCCGCACGGCTATCAGCCGCAAAGCCGTGGCTGCCGCCGTAGCGGGCAACGCGCTCGAATTCTACGACTTCGTCATCTATGCCTACTTTGCGGTCTACATCGGGCACGCTTTCTTCCCCGTTGGCGGCGAGTTCGGGAGCCTGCTGCTCTCGGCTGCGACGTTCGGCGTGGGGTTCTTCACCCGCCCGCTTGGCGCGGTCCTGATCGGCGCTTTTGCGGACCGTGCAGGCCGCAAGCCCGCCATGATCCTGACGGTCGCTCTGATCACGGTCGGTACGCTGGGCATGGCCGTGACACCGGCCTATGCCAGCATCGGCATCGCTGCTCCGTTCATCGTAGTCGCCTGCCGGCTAATACAAGGGCTGGCACTAGGTGGTGAAGTCGGCCCGGCGACGGCGCTCCTGATCGAAGCCGCGCCTTCCAACCGGCGCGCGCTATACGCGAGCTGGCAACTGGCGAGCCAAGGCGTCGCCGTAGCGGTGGGCGGAATGCTTGGCGTCGCAGTATCGATGTCGCTGAGCGCCGAGCAACTGGCTGCGTGGGGCTGGCGCATTCCGTTCGTGGTAAGCCTTGCGCTCGTGCCGGTTGCCCTCTATATCCGCCGCAGCCTGCCTGAGACCCTGGAGGGCAACGACGGGCGGACCACGTCCGAAGTCGTTGGCGGCGTAGTTCGAAATCACCGGCGCTACCTGGTGCTGGGCGTGTTGATCACATTGTCGGGCGCGGTTGCGTCCCAGATCGGTAACTACATGACCACCTACGCGATCCACACGCTGAAACTGCCTCCGACGATCGCCCAGACAAGCCCTCTGGTCGGAGGCGTGCTGACATTCGCTTTTGCGTTGCTGGGCGGCTGGCTGTCCGACATGCGCGGCCGCAAGCTCGTGCTGGTTGTGCCGTGCGTGCTGCTGATGCTGTTGAGCGTGCCGATGTTCCTATGGCTGGACGCGGCGCCAGGCATAGGCCGTTTCTTGATGGTGATCGTCGTCCTGGCCGGACTGACTGCGATGAGCGCCACGGCGGCGATGGTGGTTATACCCGAACTGCTGCCTGCTGCCTTCCGCAGTACGGGCGTATCCCTCGTCTATGCGATCGGCACCACGCTGTTCGGCGGCACCACCCAGTTTGCCGTCACCGCACTCATCGCCTGGACTGGAAGCCCGATGGCCCCGGCCTGGTACCTGGCTGCTGCCAGTGTGGTCAGCCTCGCCGCTATGGCGATGGTTCCAGAAACACGCGACGTAGACGTAACGAAGTAGGTCCGGCCTCTGGCGCCGGTCTGCGTGCGCCGCTGAATTCCCAACACACGTTCCCTGCATGCCGCGTACGCGCCCGGCAGGGATGCGTGCGTACAAAAAAAATCTGCTAATAAACGACGGAGAGAGACATGAAACGGATCACCATTGCCGGCCTCGTGCTGGCCAGCCTGAATACCGCTGCGCACGCGCAATCGAGTGTGACTATGTTCGGCAGTCTCGACGCTGGTCTCACATACGTGACGAACGTGGGCGGGAAGTCGTCTATCGCCATGGCTGACGGCATCAACAAGAACAACTCCGTGGGTTTTTCGGGCACCGAGGACCTGGGCGGCGGCAAACGCGCATTTTTCAAGCTCGAAAACGGCTACTCGCTGGACACTGGCATGGCGGGGCAAGGTGGACTGCTGTTCGGCAAGCAGGCCTATGTTGGACTCGGCGACCAGACCATCGGGGATTTAACCCTCGGGCGCCATTACGACTTCGCCATCACCATGCTCCGTTTCCTCCCCTGTTGGTCCTGCGGCATCTACAGCGTGGCGAATGGCGACATCGACCGCGTTTCGGGTCAGCGCCTGAATAACACCGTGCAATTCATGACACGCAGCTTCGGCGGCCTGTCGGCGGGCATGCAGTACAGCTTCGCTGCAAATACCGGCGCCACCACGACCAACGCCGGCCGGGCGCTCAGTGCCACAGTGCAATATGCCAGTGGGGGTTTTTCCGCCGGCGCCTACTATACCAACATCAACGGCGCGCCTGTCTATGCCGGCGGGACGGGCGCACCGGACATGTTCGGGCGGCCGGTCGCGCCTTATGCCGGTTTGATCGTCGATAACCTGCGCACCTTTGGAGCCGGCGCGGCGTACGCTTTGAACGCGTGGCGTGTGTCAGCACTCTATACCAATACTCGACTTAAACTTTGGCAAAACACTTCGCAAAACCAGGTATTGCACGTCGGCGGCGACTACCGTCCCGCCCCGGACCTCATACTGGCTACAAAAATTACCTATGACAAGCTCGACGCGTCGCGTTGGTTGACGTTCTCTGGCGGCGTTGATTATCTGTTGTCCAAGAGCACGGACATCTATCTCGACCTGGACGAACAGCGGGCCTTTGGTACTGGAACTGTGGCGTCGATCATGATCGCGGGCGTCTCCTCGTCCAACAACCAATTCCTTACCCGAGTCGGCATCAAGCACCTCTTCTAATAGTTCTTGGGGGAGTGGTGCGCCCACTTTCATCGACGTGGCCGCGGCGAATCAGGTCAGCAACGGCCAAAGCTCTGACGCGAGTTCCCTTACCGCTCATGGGCTGCATGACAAACTGGCAAACTTCCGCGGCGGAATCGCGGCATTGAGAAACTGCACGTCAGACCATCCAGCGCAGCGGATATCGCCGCGACGTCGACGAGAGGTAATGGTCCGCAGTCGATGCGGACCGGTCATTTGCGTGCCCTGACAGGCGTTAAGGCGAACGGCTGTTAGTGGCCGAAAGCGCTAGTTCGATTAACGTGCCGCCGTGAGGATGTTGGAATTCTCGATGGCAGCTTTCCGGCGGTTTGTACAAACGCGTACTACCGTTTAGGGTTATTCGATGCCTGCCATCGGCAGCAATCAGCCAAATTGCTGACATAGAGCCCATCCCAATGACCGCAATGGTCGAGTATCGGCCATTGGGATGCCGTGTCGATCCGGCAAGTCTTCGGCCTTTGCGATCGGTAGGGTATTGCGTTGCCAACGCGGCTACGGATCGTTTCGGGTGCTCGCGCCACGTTGGCCGCGAACGACAGCTTTTGCTGCGCGCGCCCGCATACTTACGGCGCTACTCAGTCAACCATTGAATTCACTTCCGAGCGCCGGAGCATCGTGCGCCGCAACCTCGATCTCTACGCTGACGCCGAACATCAGGTCCGCGCGAACAAGGCTTCTTGCTGGAAAACGTCCCGCTTCAAAGTAACCACGATAGGCTGCGTTGAATGCGGCGAAATCCGCCAGGTCACGAAGCCAGACGGTCGTCTTGAATACGTGATTCATCGTCAGTCCGAGCTTCTGCAGGCTCGCAGAGATGCTATCGAGAACCGCGTGCGTCTGCGCGTCGATCGGTCCGTTATGTGGTCGCCCATCGGCGTCGAATGGAATCTGGCCTGAAAGGTAAACCACTCCGGCGACGCGCACGGCATTCGAAAACGGCATGTCGGGAGGGCCTGCGTGAAAGATTGGCGAAGATGTCATGTCAGTCGTGTGAGAGTCAAGCGTGTGGAAATGCCGATCTGTGCCGGCAGGCGAAATGCAAGACCGTATCAGCGGAACCTGTCCCAGCGATATGGCGCGAGGTCGATTTTCGGAATGCGCTTGCTGATGAGGTCGGCGAGGATTTGCGCGGAGCCACTCGACATTGTCCAGCCCATTGCGCCATGACCGCAGTTCAGCCAGAGATTGGTGTGACGCCCCTGCCCGAGGAACGGCAGGCCGTCGGGTGTCATCGGGCGCTGTCCCACCCACAGGTAGGGCTCGAACTTCCGGACGTCGGGCAAGATGCGCGCGGCAAACTGGGTGAGCAAATCAAACCGTTTCCCGGTGCGGGTGACTCCCGGAACGCCGATGTCCGCGAAACCGGTGAACCGCACGCGATTCTCACCGAATGCGGTCCACGCGATCTTGTGCGCAATGGAGACTGCGCCGACTCGAGGAACCTGACGGAACGTCCCTTCGTAGGTCGCGGAGTAACCGGTAACAGCCTGGATTGGCAGCGCGTAACCGATACCGGAAAGCAGCGCGCGGGACGCGAGGCCTGATGCGATCACGACCGCATCCGTCTCATATCGGCGCGTCTTTGATATCACCGCGGTAATCCGTGTGCCAGACTGTTCAAAGCGTCGCACGGCCTCCGATAGATGTAGCCGCGCACCGAGCTTGACCGCTTCTTCAAGCGCAGCCGCAGCATATCGAGCAGCATCGCCCGTTCCATCGTTCGGGCTGTAGGTGGCCTTGTTGAAACGGATCGACGCCAGCCGCAAGGCTGGCTCGCGGGCGAGCAGCGCCTCGGCATCGAGGCACTCAAAAGCCTCGCCCGCGTCGTCCAGCAATTCGGCGTCGTGATCACCCGGTGAATCATTGGGCCCGTAGAGGTAAAGGATTCCCGACTGCTTGCCGCCATATACATCGAGTGGAATCCGGTCGGCGCCGAACTGAACGTCCCGCGAATAGGCCGACAACGCCAGCGCCGCCCGGGAATTCGCGAGCCATCGCGCTCGCGTGCTTTGTCGGTTGAACTGGAAACCCCAACGAATCAGTGACGGACGCCACGGCTGACAGATGCCGATGCCGTCACCTAGACCTATCGCCGCCTTGGCCGCCATTCCCATGACGCCAGGCTCAGCCCAACTGAAGCAGTGCCCCGGCGATATCAACCCGGCGTTGGCATGACTGGCGCCGCGCGCAGCCTCGGATGCTCCATCGAGGATATGTACTTCGTGCCCCTCTCGCGACAGGGCGAGAGCAGTCACCGTCCCTGCGATACCGGCGCCGACGATCACAATTCTCATCTCAGACAGTTCCCGTGAAAACACATACTCGAATGCGAGCGCAAAGCATCACATGCATGAGATACGTCACCCCTGTCTCGATCGTCGTCGCGCGAACCCGAGTGCCGCTAGACAACCGAACATCGGTGACATTTCCAAACAGCAGGAGCTTGCCGATACTGTAGGAGGCGCCCGCAGCGTACGTCAGACCAACAGTGGCTTGACGGCCGAATTCCAGGCCACCTTGACCAAGGGCACCCGTCGTAACGTCGAATCCATTAAATTTAGGTGTACGAGTTAAAACAAGGGTTTCTGGACGAAATGGGAAGACCATCAAGTAGCAAAGGCGTCTATGCGCCGGCCTCTGCTGCCCTCGTAAGTACCCGCCCGGGATGACAGCCAGTGTGTCGATTGTTCTCCCAGATGACGTCACCGTTCGCCATAACGAGATCGATTCCAGATGAATTGAGCGTGGGATTCTGGTAGTCGGCTCGGTCATTGATGGTTTCGTAATCGAAAACAACAATGTCCGCGAAGCAGCCTTCCTTCAGAACACCCCGATCAGCCAGACCGAAATTTTTGGCCGTAAGCCCCGTCATCTTCCAGACAGCGGTCTCCAGCGGAAACAGTCCGAGGTCACGACAGTAGCGGCCAAGGACTCGCGGAAACGTACCCCACAGCCGTGGATGGGGCCTTTCTGTGCCTGGGAGCCCGTCGGAGCCAACCATCGTGTACGGAAAGCGCAAGATATCCTGCATATCGCTTTCGGAAAGCAGGAAATAGATGGCCGATCCTGGCTGCAATCGTCGCGCAGCTTCAACTTTGCTGACGCCCCAGTCATTCGCGATGTCTTCCAGATTGCGGCCAGCGCATTCCGGGTGAGTCTCACTGGAGATAATCAGCACACGCCCGTCAAGCATGTCTGGGTCGGTACTGATCATCGTCGAGCCAGCGTCGTAGGGATAGCAATCCAAACAGACGGACTGTTTTTCCATCGCAGATGCTATGTATGGAAGCGTGTGCGACGTAGCCCCGAAATTTCTGGGATTGCCAATTTTGTGGTGTGACACGACGACGGAGACGCCAAGCTCTCGACCTATCTCAAACGTCTCAGATAGCGAATCCATCACGTTGTCTGACTCGTTTCGCATATGCGATACATATAGGCCGCCAAACTTCGTGAGGGGTCGTCCAACCTCAATCACTTCTACCGTCGGCGCATTGATTGCGGTCGGATACGCCAGCCCAGTCGACAGTCCAAACGCTCCAGCATCGAGTGCATCCCACAACAAATCACGCATTGATGCTATCTCCGCGTCACTGGCCGCTCTGTTCAAATCATCCATGGTGCATGCGCGCAAGCTGGAATGCCCCACCAGCGGAATGACATTCACAGACAGCGTGGCATCGCGCAAATGATCCAGGTAGTCACGAAATGTTCTGAACCGTAAATCCGATCGCCCCAGAAGACTCAGCGGCATCGGCAGGACTTCCGCCTCAGGAAGCGGCGCAGCGCTAATGCCGCAATTGCCTGTGACGACCGTGGTCACGCCTTGAGAAACCTTGGCTGTCATCGCCGGGTCGGCAATGACAGCCTGGTCATCGTGCGTGTGCACGTCGATGAAGCCGGGGGCGACGATACGATGACTCGCGTCGATTGTGTTTTTCCGGCGGGCCGACGACAGGTCTCCGATAGCGACAACCCTGTCGCCAACGATGCCAACGTCACCGTCAAATCTCATCGCTCTCGAACCATCTACGACAGTTCCGCCAGAGATGACAATATCAAAATGATTCAACATTCACTTTCTCAGCTCAAATTGGTAACAGACGCTCAGATCGGCTGCCGGGTTTTGTCACGAATGAAGATCAGCGACAACGTGGAGACGGTGACGCAAATCATCGTGTAGTACGCTGGCGCCAGCGTCGACCCCGTAACGTGTATTAGCCAAACAGCACTCGCCTGTGCAAAGCCGCCAAATACTGATACACCAACGCTATAGACGACGGACATACCGCTTGCGCGAAGGCTCGCGGGGAACATCTCCGCAATCATCGTGATGCTTGGTGCCGTAGTGAGAGCGGAGAACGTGCTCAGCACGGCAACGGCCACCATCAAATTGACTGGAGTTGGATCAAGGGAAATCCAGCGGAAGGCAGGATACAACGCCAGGACCAGACCAAGTCGAGCATAGAAAACCACGGTCTTCCGACCGAACCTGTCGGACAGCAACCCCGCTACAATCGACCCCGCAAATACAACCAGCCCTGACACAATCGCGGCCGCCAGTGCATTCGATGGGGCCATATGCAGCACGCTTATTGCGTACGTCGGCATATAGAACGTAACGATGTTGGCGCATACAGTGCTTCCAATAATGAGGAGAACACCGGAACAAAGCGAAGGAAAGTGGTTCTTGAACGCCGTAAGAACCGGGCCTCTTGCGGTAGCGTTTGCTGCTACTCCACGGCCGTGACGTGCGTGGTCTTCGGATTCGGCCATTCTCGTACGAAGTGCAACTGCAACAAGGGCGATGCAAACGCCGCAATAGAATGGGACACGCCATCCCCACGACTCGATTTCACTCTGCGGCAGATTGTTATTAATGGCGAATGCGACCAATGCCCCCATTACCACGCCCAGACCCTGACTGGCGAACGATAAGCTGCCCAACAATCCACGTCGGTTTGGAGAGGCCGACTCGACCAGAATCGTGGTAGCCGTTCCCACTTCACCGCCAGCCGAAAGGCCCTGTAACGCGCGTCCGATGACGATAGTGAGAGGGGCGAATCCGCCTGCCTGAGCGTAGGTCGGTGCGAAACCGATGACGGCGCATCCCGCAGCCATAAGCAGAACCGTCGCGGTCATGGCCCTCTTGCGTCCGTACGTATCGGCAATCGAGCCGAATATGAGCCCACCAACCGGACGAATCACATACCCGACTCCATAGGTCGTGACCGACATCAGCAACTGCATGTATGGGGATAGCGACGGAAAAAACAGCTTCCCGATGACGATGGCGAAAAAGCTGTAGGCGGTGAAGTCGAAGAACTCCAGTGCGCTGCCGACCGTTGCGGCTACCACCAACGTGCGCGTGCTTGCGGTCTTCCGGACCTCCGCAGCATCAATCGGTAAACTCATGTTTTTCACGTTGCCGCGTCCTTCGCCGAGTTAGTTGGATTCGTTTTCACTGTCAGGGTGAAGTGTGCTAACGTCAAAAACTAACGAAAAGACAAAAAAGCGCCGATTTTTTGCACGAAAAGTTGTCACCCCCTCAAAAAAGTGACGAATGAAATCCCAGCACCTCAACTTCTTCCTTGCCATGGCCGAGCATGGCAGCATCCGCGGTGCAGCTCGGGCGCTCGGCCTGACGCAGCCAGCAGTGACAAAGACGGTCAGGACACTTGAGAAGGAAATCGGTCTGCCGTTAATTCAACGAAGTATTAGCGGCGTGGTATTGACCGACCATGGCCATGCATTGCTAAAGCATGCCCAGCGCATTAACAATGAGATGCGTCGCGCTGATGAGGCAATGGCGGCCAGGAAGGATGGGGATGGAGGCGTGGTGCGCGTTGCGGTGAGCGCCTCCGCTGCAATTACCTTGATCCCGACTGTGCTGGAAGACTTCACGAAACTCCTCCCACGTGCCCGGGTTTCGTTGATAGAGTCCTCCGTGAAGAGCGCACTTAACGGTTTGTTCGACGGCAGCCTGGATTTGGCTGTGCTACAGCTGGGTCCAGGCGCTTTCCCTCCACACATCCAGACTGTGCAACTCTTCGAAATCGAGCAACGAATCGTCGTTAGAAAGGGGCATCCTCACCAACAAGCAACATCGTTTAGTGAGCTCATTGGCTGCAAGTGGGTGGTGCCGCAACATCCAGACTGGCGCGGAGTTTTTACATCACCGAGCTTTTGGCCGGAATCGCTTTTGCTCCCGGCAACACTTGTCGAGTGTTCGTCTCTCACAATCGCGCAGTCTTTGGTCCGAGACTCTGACTTCGTCAGCATCTTTCCCGAACCCTCTCTTCGCGTCGCAGGACTGGCGGCAAACATCGTCCCAGTCGATGTCATCGAGCCGCTCCCTCCCTTGAGAATGTCGATTATCTACAATGCAGACACTGCATCTACTGACGCGTCGGACATTTTCATGAAGTGCGTGAAGACGGCCGCCGCAACAGCTCGGATTCACACGAGGCGGCTTTTTGTTTGATGGCGGAGGTAAACGCTAGAATCGCGGTTCGCCAGACCCAGAGTAGGAGTCTGGCACCAATGCAGAACTGGGAAGTAGTGAGGAATATGGTATGGAGAAAGGTAGGTTTATTACAATCGCTTTCACCATCGTCGCGGCGTCCTTAGCGGGTTGCGCGAGCGTGGCCGAAAAAAATGCGGACAAGTGCGAACAAATGATGCAAAGCAAAGCAGAACCCGCGCTCGTTTCGGTGAACGAAAAGCAGCCGTCGCCAGACGGCCGCTCCGTGCTCGTAACTGGCATGGTCGAAGACCAGCGCTTAAATACGGTCGTACCTGCAAAAGTGGAATGCCGGTTCGACGGCAAGTCGCTTGCAGCCTTTCATTGGCTAGCTCCCGCCACGTTGGCGGATTCAGATGACACGCATGCCAACGCCCGAAACATGGCGCATTAGACAAAGCGAAGGTGCAACGACTCGTGGAACTGGCACCAATACTAAATAAATCGCGCCCCAGTTTCTGCACGTTCTCCGTCACGCGCAATGGCCGGGTGCCGCGCGTCGACCAAGATGAGGTCTCTCATCGAGACTGTCGCGCTTGAGGATGCGGTCCTTTGCCAATCCTTCTCTTTGCTTTCTCTTTTCTTTCACTCGGCAGTCACCGCCATAAAGCGGCGCTCGGTGACGCCCGTCACAGCTTTGGGTGGTCGAATTCTCAGCCATGACAGTTATCCTAAACAATGACAAACGAGCGCCGACGTTGCACGCACAGCGCGGGGCACTCGCGAGGACCAGGCCTCGCGCGGGTCAGCTCAACCGGCCCAAGCCGATGACCTGATGACGCTGCAGAAATTCCCGGCGTGGAAATGCGGATCCTTGTCGGCAAGCACATCCGCCTTGACGTTGCCGAAAGTCGTATCCGGCTTGTGTTTGATTCCGTCGTAGAACGCCTGGATGATGTCTTCCTTGAAGTGCGGCGTGCGTGGATGAGCCTGAACCACCGCCCCCCGCTCCACGTCGCTATATTCGGGGTATGTCAGCCCCAGGACGTCCATTTCCACCCCCGCGGTGACAAGGGCGACGACGGGATGCATGTGCTGCGGGATGCCCGGCGTCGTGTGCAGCGCGATCGCCGTCCATACGGTGTCGATGTCCTGTTGATTGATGCCGTGGCGCTTCAGGAAATCGCGGGCGACGTTTGCACCGTCCACCTCGAAGCGCTCGCACGCGCTACTATGCTGATGTGTCAGCCCCATATCGTGGAACATGCATCCACAGTAGAGCAACTCCGGGTCGAATTTAAGGCCACGATGCTTGCCTGCCAGCGCGCCAAAGTAGTACACGCGACTGGAGTGATGGAACAACAAAGGCGACGCAGTATCCCGCACGAGTTCGGTGATCTCGCGAGCCAGTTGACTATCAGGGACGGTGATTCCGGCAACGTTCAAAGTCATGATTGACCTCCATAGAAGACACCCCCAATTCTCCGCAGTCCGATAGCTGTCTTCAATAGACGTGACACGACAAATCCTGCCATTTCACGTGATTAACAGACACAGCGTGGAGATTCGAAAATGTGAAGGTCAGGTTGCATCGGCAAGGTGGGCTCATAACGTCGCATCCCGTCTTATACTGCCATGAGCGGTATTTGAAGAAATGCGTACATGAGAGTTGGCCATGCCCAAGATCGTCGCTATTTTTGCCCTGCCAGGGGTTCAACTTCTTGACGTCTCCGGACCGCTTGATGTGTTCGCCCAAGCCAACGTTGAAGCGCGCAGGGAGTTCTATGCACTACGGATCGTCGCCGGCGAGTCGGGTCCGATTCGGAGCTCTTCCGGCGCGCGACTACTGGCGGATTGGGTCGCGCCAGATGTGGATGAGCGCATCGACACGCTGCTTGTAGCAGGCGCGCCCAACGCTGGACAGGTCACGCTTTCCGCCAACATTGTGGCGTGGTTACGCTCGACGGCGATACGCAGCCGGCGGTACGGTTCAATATGCACTGGCGCCTTTTTTCTAGCGTCGACCGGCCTGCTGGACGGACGCCATCTTACGACTCATTGGGCGGTAGCCGAGGCCTTAGCCGAGGCACATCCCTCGCTTACGATCGACGAAGACGCACTGTACGTGCGGGATGGAAAACTGCGCACCGCTGCCGGCGTAACGGCCGGGTTGGACCTTGCTTTGGCCTTGGTCGAAGAAGACCTCGGCCGTGAAGTGGCAAGGCGCGTTGCCGCTCAGTTGGTGATGTTTTTCAAGCGCCCCGGGGGACAGTTGCAATTCAGCCAGAAGGGCGAGGCATGTCCTGTGGGACGCTCCGTTTTACAGGAGGTACAGCGATGGGTTGCAGCCAACCCGGAGCTCGATCACAACGTAGCGGATCTGGCAAAGCATGCGGGAATAAGCCCTCGCCACTTCGCACGACTCTTTCATGCTGAAGTCGGGATGACGCCCGCCGCGTGGGTGGAGGCGGCGCGTATGTCTGCGGCTCGCAAGCTACTGGAGAAGGGGCAAGACACCCCTAAACAGGTGGCTGCGAAGTGCGGCTACGCCAACGTCGATACATTGAGGCGGACATTTTCTAAACATGTCGGCGTCACGCCGGCTGAATATCGCAAACGCCACGCGTCCGCACCAGAGTGAGTCCCGGGCACGCTGGGCACGCTTCGGGGTTTGTTTATCGAAGCGATGAGAACGTTCAATTGTTCTTTTCCCGATCCTCCCCGCATTATGCAGACGTAGGGCGAAATGACTGGTATGGAGTGTTGTCTGAAGCGCAGTACCCGGTCCTTGGCCCCAGCTATAGCAACGATAGTCTGTTTCAAGCGAGAGGATTTCTGCGATGAGTACACCAGCCGCACGCCTGGGGATGACCGAACGAACCACGCTGGCCATCGGCGAAGTTCTGGCTGGGCGCAAGGCCGGCATCCGCTCCACCTTGCTGTTTGCCGGCCCGGCTGTCGTGGCTTCCATCGCGTACATGGACCCGGGAAATTTCGCCACGAACCTTCAGGCAGGAGCCCGGTACGGCTACTCGCTG
>OVEP011218142.1_pt1 | contig 26354 bp, 19 predicted proteins | sample 1779801 | NCBI WGS metagenome assembly OVEP01 (sample SAMEA3914791, study PRJEB12502) | metagenome | biome: forest; material: soil | place: Canada | collected 2011-07-03 | depth 0.1 m
GAACCGGTGCGCAGAACCGCGCTGAAGAATGCACCGTCGCGCGCAAGCGGCGCCACCGCGTGGCGAAACACATTCATGCCGCTATTCGAATCGTCCTGATTGTAGGCGGCGCGGGTGCCACGGCACGCCGCGAGCGAGTCGAACTGAGCCTCCGCCCGCGTGACCAGCACGCTCGAATAATCCGCGCCTTCGCAACCCGGCGCGTCGAATCGCGGCGTGGCGATCAGCTGAACCTGCTCGTTTAAACCGTGCATCAAGGGGTAGCCACAGGTCTGCGAGAGCAGTACGTTGGGGCGCCGCCAGAAGCCATGCAGTTCCTCGTCGGGTTCGACGATGCGGCACGCCGGCTTGACCCTGCGCAGGACGTCGTCCAGCCACTCGCCCCACGCGGTGGCGAGCGCGGGCGTCACGTTGTACATCGGCAGGGCGGCGATCCAGGTCATGGACGCGATTCTGGCATACCTAATGTCTGACCATTCGGAATTCGTCCAGACCCAAGCGCACCGGCTCGGTCTGTTTGAACGGCCATTTACATTCCACCACCTTCAATATTTCCAGTTGCGAGTCTTCGAACGCGACGAGCAAATCCTTGCGCCGCTTGCTGGCGGCCCCGCAATAGGTCATCAGTGCCTCAGCGCTGACCTCGAAGACCTGCACCCGATCGTCAAAACAGACCCGGAAGGCGACCGTGGCGCATTCCGTGACACAGGGCCTAAATCCTTCATCGACATATACCGACATGACAACCTCCCACCGCACGCCTGAGTGGTCAGCATGGCAAGCCGTCGGCTTTCGGTCTGTGGGAAAACCGGCATTCGGTGTGAAAATGCCGGGCACCCGCTTCACCTTGCCGGTTGGAAACGGAACTCACCCGCGTGGAAGCATGCGTAGCCCGATTTTGCGCCAGGATGCCCGGTCCGTCATTCAGAGTTCTAGCGACAGTCCGTCCGTCGCGGCTGCGTCGCCGGCAACCGGGCGCCCCATGCAGATGAGGGCATGGCCGGCGTCGATGAGGGCGTCCGTGGGTTCTTCGTAAGCGACGCGGCCGTTCAACACGCGCGTGGAGCAGGTGCCGCACACCCCGGAGCGGCAACTCGACTGCACGGCGATGCCGCATGCCTCGGCGAGTTCGAGCAGCGTACCGTCCTTTGGCCGCCATTGAACGGTGCGGTGCGATCGCGCGAACGTCACGGGTAGGCCAACCCCGTCGCTTTCGGGTACGTTCGCGGGCTGCGCGGCGCGTGCATCTTCCTGGACTGCCGCGGGGATTGCAGGCGTGCGCTTGACGGTTGCCGGTCCAAACGCCTCGAAGCGGATTCTGTTATCGGCGACGTTGAGCGCGCGCAATCCTTCATACAGTTCGCGCATGAACGACTCGGGACCACACAGATAGAAGTCGTAGTCGTCGAACGGTAGGGCGCGCTTGATTTCAGCCATGCTCACGCGACCGGGCAACGTGCCGGAAGGTGCGTGGGTGGCCCGGTCGGCGGCGCTGTCGAACAGGTGCATCGAGATCGCCGGGTGGTGCGACGCAAGTTCCTTCAAGTGCGCACTGAACGGCCGATCACCGTCGCTTCGCGCGCCATGGAAGAAATACAGCGGCTTAGCCGGCGTATGCGGTTCACGGGTTGCAATGGCGTGATGCAGCATTGCGATCATCGGCGTGATGCCGATGCCCGCCGAAATGAATACTGCCGGGCGCGGGCTGGCTGAATCGTAGGTGAATGCGCCGCGCGGTGCCATCGCTTCGACCTGCATGCCGGCGGCGAAGCGTTCGTGCAGCCAGCTGGAGCCGACTCCGTCGCGCTTCACGGTGATCCGGTACTGCTGCCGGTTGCTCGCGTCGGACAGCGTATAGGTGCGCGTCAGCGGCTTGTCCAGGCCGTCGACCGGCACGCGGATCGGCAAGTACTGGCCGGCCTCGTACGCCGGCAAGGGCGTGCCGTCCGTCGATTCAAAATAGAACGAGCGGATCATCGGTGTTTCTTCGTGGACGGCGGCGATCCTGAGCTTCTTCCACGGCGATTCGAGCGGTGGAGCGGGCGGTGAGGCACGTAGTGAATCGGAGGGTGAAGCGCGCGTCACGAACTGCGGCGCATAGGCGACTTCGGACCAGCGAAACGGTAACGCCTTGCGGCTGCGCCGTACTTCGGTAATGCGAAAGCGCACGAGGCGCTCGGCCAGCGGGAAATCGGCCAGTTCCGGACCGTCCCAGACGATCTCGGCAAGGGCCGCGACGTACAGCAGGTCACCGCTTGCGAAGTCGACGAACAGCAAGCCGGCGCGCGGATCGTGGAGCAGATTGCCCAGGGTGTTGAAGAGGCGATTGCCGCTGAAATCGGGCGTTGTCAGCGTGGTGGCGTCGTCAATGCGCACGAAGCCCGGCATGCCGCCGCGATGCGACACGTCGGCGCCGCGAGCCGGGCCGGCTTCTTCGGCGACATTGGCGCTGGCGATAAAGAAAGTATCCGCGTTGGCCAGCAAGGCGCGGTCCGCGTCGCTGAGTTGGGCCGCCGTCTCGACGGGTGTCCGCGTGCTGGTTTCGCCGCGCGCGACGAAGGTCGGCGTACGGCTTTGAATGTATTTTGCGCAGTTGCCGAAGCTTTGCATGACCTCGAGCATGACGGTGTCGCCCTCTACCGACGACACGACGCCGTTGACGCGATTGCGCCGGCGTGTCTGCGCTTGCAGTCCCAGGCCACCGATCAGCATGCCGGGCTGCCAGCGGCCCGCCAGTGGATCGCCCGCTAAAACGCCGCCGTCGATCCGCAAGGTGCGTGCGTCAGGGGACGATACAAAGCCCGGTTCGGCCGCGCGCAGGGTGGCCCATGGTTGGCCGTTTGCATCGATACCACCGAACACCATGAACGGCTGCTCGGAGAAAAACTGCCGATGCTGATCCGGCATATGTCGACGAATGCCTCGGCGACCGGTCGACTCCGCCTCCTCGGTCACGCCTGCACGCTGCTGTACCACGACTTCGCCGGCGTGAAAGGGTGACTCGGCGGCGTCCCAACCGCGTGGCGCGCTGGAAGAAAGGGAAGACATATCGGCCTCTGCCGGTTACGGCGTGCGCGTTGCTCAGGTTAGGCGGCGACCAGTCCGGCTTTCGTCGCCGGCATCGCAATGAAGCGTGGCAGAGCTTCGACACGACGCAGCCATGCCCGGATGTTCGGGTACGGCTCGAGCGATATGCCGCCTTCCGGCGCATGCGCGATATACGTGTGCGCGGCGATGTCGGCAATGCTCACACGGTCGCCTGCCGCGAAATCTTTGTTGGCAAGCTCCGCGTCGAGCACCTCGAACAGCTTCAGGGCAATGTTCTGCGCGGTGTCGAGATGGAGTGGCGCGCCGAATACCGTGACCAGCCGGGCGGCGCACGGTCCGTAAGCGATCTGCCCGGCCGCGAGCGAGAGCCAGCGTTGCACGGCCGCGGCGCCAAGCGCGTCTTCCGGCAGCCATGAGGCGTCGCCATAGCGTTTCGCCAGATAGACGAGGATCGCATTGGAATCGAACAGCACCGTGTCGCCATCTTCGATCGTCGGCACTTGGCCGAACGGATTGAGCTTCAGGTATTCCGGGCGGCGATTGTCGCCGGCACGCATGTCCAGTTCGATCACTTCAAACGGCAGATCGAGTAAGGTCAGGAACAGCTTGACGCGGTGTCCGTGCCCGGAGAGCAGCGTGGTGTGAAGGCGGATCGGCTGGGCGGGTTTGGCGGCAGACATGGAAAGCTCCTGGATCGGGAAAAGCCGACAACCGTCGACTGGAATGAAGTAAGCCTACCGATTCGCGGCGCAACGCAGAAGACTGCTAAGCTAGAAAACATAATCAATCGAAGATGGACAATCGGCGAATGGCAGATCTACGGGATGTCAATCTGAACCGCCTTGCGATTTTTGTTGCGGTGGTGGAAGCGGGCTCTTTTACCGCGGCCGCGGCGCGTCTCGGACTCACGAAAACCATGGTCAGCACGCACATCCAGCGGCTCGAGCGCGAGATCGGCGCGGGCCTGCTGGTCCGAACCACGAGGCGCCTCAGCGTGACCGAAAGCGGGCGAGCCTTCTACGAGGCAAGTTGCAAGATCTTGCTGGCAGCCGAGGACGCGCTATCGGTCGTGGCGGGGGAATCGGCGCCGTTGCGCGGCACGCTGCGCGTGAGTTCGCCGATCGACTATGGGACCTTGGTCGTGACGCCCGCGCTGGTCGAGATGCGCCGCACGTATCCGGAACTCGACATCGAACTGGTCTGCAACGACCACTATGTGGATCTGATCGCGGAGGGGATCGACGTGGCGATCCGTCTGGGGCAACTTGCCGACTCGGGCTACCGGGCGGTGAAGCTCGGCGGCTTCGTCAAATGGATCGTCGCGAGCCCGGAATTCATCGATACGTGGGGTAAGCCGAAAACGCCGGCTGCGCTCGCGGCCATGCCGCATGTCGCATTGTCTGTGTTGCCGCATCCGTTGATGCTCGATCTGCAGCGTGCGAAAGGTACGAGACAAAGTGTGCGGTGCGAGGATGTGCTGCTGGTGAATACGGCCGATGCAGCACGTGCGGCGACGCTCGCGGGCGGTGGATTCGGATTGCTGACTGATTTTTCGATTGCGGCAGACGTGGCGGCGGGGCGGCTGGTCCGCTTGTTGCCTGATTGGGCCGGCAAGCCCAAGGGCATCTACGCGGTGTTTCCGCCTACCCGTTATCCGACGTCTAAGGTACGCGCGTTGATTGACGTGATCAGGAAAAGGCTTGAGCCGTAAGTGGATGGCTAACGTACCGCTATCCATCAAAAATATTATTGGGCGCGATCTTCTTTGCGCAGTTCACCCACTTCCAGATGATGTCGCCAGTCGCTTAAAAAAATGTCCGATTTTTCCTGGATCGCTGGCTGATCCGTCTGACATTTTTCAGCTTCAAACCGCTTCTGAGCACCTAATATAGTGCTAGCGTAAATGTGTATCTTAACTGTAAGCGAAAATCCAATTGAAATTAGACACCCGGGCGTGGCTCGGTGACATCTCGCGTTAGCGGTTGGCGAAGCATGCGCGCTGCATGGGTGATACATGCTGGTGCATGTAAATCATTCCGATCGCCGCTTCATGTTTCAGTGTATCCAAATTCAAAAATCCTGGATGCGGTAAAGCGCAACTTTTACCTTTTAAAAGTTGGTGGCTAAGGTCGATTTCGTAAAGCGACTAAAACGTTTTCTGGGTCTCTTTGCGAGCGGGTTGAGTGGAAGTCATTAAAATATGATTCGATTTTTAGTCGTAAACTTTGCACTCCGAATGATGTGAAATAGAATTGGAATAATTTGGTTTTTGTGCAAAACAAGACTCTTTTCAGTGCGGCTGACCTGAGCGGGTATTCGTTACTGCCTTACTCGATGTGTCGGCTGCTTCAATAGTTGAGGGCACTGATGGCCGCACTCGCTTATGAACTACCTACGCGCTATCCAGGTCTTCGGGAATCGCTGGCTCCGCCATTGCGGGCGTTAGCTGACGAGCAGATCGAAGACCTTTTTGCCCGCACCCCCGTCGAGGCAGCGGACGTCGAGGGGTTTCTTTCCGACCTCCAGCAGGTTGCGCGCGTTGCGGCGCCCATCGCCCGGGTGGCGCTGCCGGTGATAGGCACCGCCGTCGGTGGACCCGTTGGGGCGGCGGTCGGGGGCCTCGCCGGTCAGGCGATCGGTGCGCTTGCGCAGTCAGGAACGGCCGCGCCAGCTCCACCCAGGCCGGAGGCGCCACGCGCGGCTCCGCCCAGGCCGGATGCGCCACGCCCAGCTCCGCCTGGGACGGATGCGCTGCAAGTGGTCCAGCCGCCAGTCGCGCCGCGGCCGAACGACGCTCCCCCAGCGCAGCCCCGGCCGGACGAGCCTGTCGGAACGGCTACTGCGCCACCTCCGCCGAGCCGCCCGCAAGGCGGCCCTCCCGGCAGCCCCGCGGCAGGACAGCTTGTGCAGGTGCTAGGCCAACCCAGTCTGATGCAAGCCCTGATGTCGATGGTGCTGGGGCCCAACGCCGGCAGCGCGAGCGTGCCCGTTGGCCGCTCTGGCACGCAGGTTCCGGTCAGCGCGTTCGCCAATCTGCTTGGCAGTCTCGCCTCAAAGGCGTTCAGTCAAACCGAGGCGATGGCGGCGCCGTCGAGCCGTTTGCCGGAATACCTTTATCAAGAGGGCGTTCTCGCTGTCGATCCTGCCAACCCGGACCAACGCGCGGAACGACTCATGGCGCTGATGCAAGAAAGCGTGCCCCGTCGTGCTCGCGCGATGCCCGCGCAGTTGACTGAAGCTGACGAGTTCTACGATCAACTCGATGCTGCCGAGCTTATTGAGCTGATCGAGGAGGAAGGGGGCGATCTTGAGCTCGATGAATGACGTAATGATGCAGACGCTGCTGGCCCGGCTGGGCGTTGACGGGACGGCCGGACTTGATCCTGCCGCGCAACTCGCGGCGCTTGCGTCCACCGACCCGACGTTGGCGCCGGTCGTGAGTCTTCTTCAACAGCGCCTGGCCGCGCCTGAGGTGGTTGACGTCGACAGCGAGGAAGTGTCCGAAGCGCCGCTCGAGGCGCGCGAAGGCGTGAGTGATCTGGCCCAGCTGGCTCGCAAAATGTTCGCCGAGCTGAAGGTATTGCGGATGCGCAACGATAGTCTGGCTGCGGCGTTGGGCGCCTGCCGCGTGTGCTGGGGCGAGGATCCAGGCTGCCAGTTTTGCGGCGGAGACGGCGGCGTTGGCGCGTTCCAGATCAATGCGAGGCTGTTCAACAAGATCGTCAGGCCGGCACTGAAGCAACTTGATCCGCGCGCAGGGGTGGTGCGGTCGTAGCAGCACGGGAACGGAGGACAAGATGGCAACGCTTTTTGAAGGTGAGGTGGACGAGGCTGACGAGTTCCTGGAGGCCGACGAATTGGACGAGGCGGACGAGTGGGATGAAGCTGCTCGACGGCCACGTACGCCGGTGCGGGTTGCCAGCGGTCGGGATCTCGCGCGTCAGCGTGCGACGTCAAAATATGTGACTCAGCAACAACTCGAGACGACGATCGCGCGGGTGGGTGCCCAGATACGCACCAATTCCAACGCTGTCGCGCGCCTGGAGACGCGTGTGACGACAACCGCGTCGGCGCTACGGAAGGATACGGCGGCAGCCATGAAGAAGGAGGCCGCTGCGCGGAAGGACGACGGCGCGAAGATTCGAAGCAGCCTCAGTCAGACGCAGCAAATGGCGGCGTTGATGCCACTCTTGACCCAACAGCCCGCGGGAACCGTAACGTACCCCGGGACTACGGCACTCCCGATAAGCATACAGGCTACCGGGGCAGCGGGAGCGGTCTCCACCTACACGGGCAGTCTCGCGATTCCTGCCGCCACCATGACCGTTCAGCCTGCGGGCAACTCCACCATGTCGCTGCTCTTGCCCATGCTGCTGTTCATGGGCATTGGCGACGGCAGTAGTTCCGGCTCCGGTGGGCTCTTGGGCGGAGGCGGCTCGGGCGACAACTCGACAATGATGATGCTTGTCCTGGTTCTCGCGCTTAGCGGCGGGCTTAACAAGTAACTGAGCGGGAGCCGGACATGTCTATTGCGCTAGGTTATGCGCTCGGTATGATGGGCGCCGCTCAAGAAGGGATCACAGACCCGGGCCGACAGAATTTTTACGGTCTGCTGGGGGCCGTCATGGGTTCAAGCCCCCTCGGCCTTGGTGTGACGCTAACGCTTGCCAACCAGGAGGCGGAGGCGGATGCAGAGGCTCAGGCCCAGGTGCCGGGCACTGCCGTGACGGCGGCGCCGGGCCAATTGGCGAGCCCAGGCGCGATACTGGTCCTATCGCCGCCGAGTCCAAGTCCCGCGCCTGCGTCTGGACCTTCGCCGGCTCCTGGACCTGCGCCTTCGCCTGCCATGCCGGCGCCGGGCCAAGTCGGAAATCTCGTATCGACTGGGACCACGTACGACAGTATCTCCTTGAACTGGAGCGCCCCGGCGAACAGCACGGTCTCAGGGTATGCGGTCGAATACAGCTTGAGCGGTGCCAACGCGTGGACCCTGATTTCGCAGCCGGTCACTGGGACTACCGTCACAACGACCATCGACGAAACGATCTCAGGGTTGACTCCGCAGACAGCCTACGACATCCAGGTGTTTGCCTTGGGCACAAACGGCGCACCGGGGCCCACTGCGAGCCTGCAGGGCATTCAGACGCAAGTCGCTCCGCCCGGGCCCGTGACCAGCGCCGATGCGCGCAAAACAGAATCGCAGCACGAAATCCACCTCTCCTGGAGCGCGCCATTGGCCGACGCCACGCATGGGCTCGCGCAGTCGTATATGTTCCAGAGCCGCCCAGAGCCAAGCATGCCTATACCGAATACGCCGAACACCAAAACTACGGTAAAAGGGCTGAGTCCAGGCACGACTTACACGTTTCTGATCGTTGCGGCCAATTCCAGCGGCCTGTCCAACCCGGTCTCTGTGACGGGAACAACCGCCGCGGACCCTGGAGAGTCGCAAACCCAGCTTGAGGGCCGCCATCATCAGACGGGCGAGGCGGCGGCCGCTGAGCAGAAGAAGCGCAACTAATCGCTCGCGCCACGCAAGCGGCCAGGACAGTAAGCTCGGCGCGTGAGTTCGGCTTCCGATGATTCGGGAGCCGATGGCGATCCCGTGCCGGCCAGGCACGTAAAACGGAAATCAGGCATGGAACCGGGCCTTGAAGAATTGCTCCGGGCGGGCAATCCCGACGACGAGGTGGCGGTGCTGTTGCGCCTCACCGAGGGAGGCGCCGTTCCCTCCGGCACGCGGATCGTGGCAGGCTTTCCACCCATTTATACGGCACGGGTGCGCCGCGGTTCCATCCCGGCGGTGCGCGCCGCCGAAGGCGTGTTGAGCATGAAAGCGGCGCGCCGGTACGTGCCGGACTGGCTGGACCTTCCCGTCGCCGAATCCGACGATATCGCGCCGCGCTCAAGTGACGAGCGGCGTCCCGAAGACCTCGCCCAGACGGGTCGCGGCGTCGTGCTCGGCCTGGTCGATTGGGGGCTTGACATCGCCCATCCGGACCTTCGCAACGCAGACGGCACGACGCGTGTGCTCGCGTTGTGGGACCAGCGCGAGCGACCCGGCACGCCGCCCAACACGCTCTACGGCTATGGGCGCGTCCATGACCGGCAGGCCATCGACACCGCTCTGCGCGAGACAAACCCCTATGCTGCGCTGTCGTACTACCCGAACGACGCCGGACAGCGGCCGTGCCACGGCACGCATACTGCGGCGATTGCGGCAGGCAGCGGGCTCAGCGGCGGTCCGACAGGCATGGCGCCGGACACTGAACTGGTGTTCGTGCACCTGGGCGCCGCAACCGGTGAGCGTGGCGATCACCTGGGTGATTCGGTCGCGCTCGTCGAAGCGATCCACTTCATCGCAACGCTGGCCGAGCCGCGCCCGTGGGTGGTGAATCTCAGCATGGGGTTGATTGCCGGGCCGCATGACGGCAGCACGCTAACCGAGCAAGCCATCGACGCAGCCTTGGCCCATCCCGGGCGGGCCGTGGTGCATAGCACCGGCAACTACCACAACCGTCCCATTCACACGCAGGGCCTCTTGCGGCCGGGCGAAATTCGCGAGATCGGTTTTCAGACCGGTGAGCAGGACGGGTTTGCCCATGAGATCGACATCTGGTACTCGGGCCGCGACCGCATCACGATCGAGGCAATCGGGCCATCCGGCAAAGTGCTGGCGCGCGCGGTTGCGGGCAGCTCCGCGGAGCTCAGCGTCGCCGGGAAGCGCGTCGGCCGACTCTATAATCGCCGCCGCGATCCGAACAATCGCGATAACGAAGCGCATCTCTATCTCGACGTCACCGCACCCCGAGGCGCCTGGCAGCTGCGGCTGCGGGCCGTCGACGTAGTCGACGGGCGGTTTCACTGCTGGATCGAACGAGATCCGGGCTGCTCACTCTGTCAGCCGGCGTTCGACGATGCCGACATAGTCGAGCGATCGACGACAAACAATATCTGCAACGGGCTTCTGTCAATCGCCGTCGGTGCATACGACGCCCACGCGATGGCCCGCCCACTCGCGTCATTCAGCAGTTGGGGACCCACCCGCGACGGGCGGCTAAAGCCTGACCTCGTCGCACCTGGGGTCGATGTGCTGTCCGCCCGGTCGGCAGCCTGGCCGCCAGGCGCCGACGCGCCGCTGCTGACGCGGATGTCGGGTACGAGCATGGCGGCGCCTTACGTCGCCGGCCTGGTCGCGCTGATGTTCGAAGCGGCGGGTCGGCCCCTGCCGGTGCGGCGAACCAGGGAGCTGTTGCTCAAGGTCGCGGAACCCCTGGCCGAAGAGACGCCGCAGGAAGGCTGGGGCAGCGGCTACGCCGCGGTGGCAGACGCGGTGGCTGCAGCAGAGGAAGACGCTACGGTTCGCGCCCGCCGGGCTGACACCACCAACGCAAGTGGGCTGACACGTGCATCGGCGGATGCAGAGCCGGGCGTCGCGCAGCAGCCGGGCCAGACGACGAATCGAAACGGCGGCATGAGCGTGGACGGGGACGCGCCGCGCGCCAACCCGATCCCCGAATCGCCGACCAGCCCCCTTCGCGCGGAAGCCGCGTCTGCGGCCCTTGGCTGTGACAGCGCGCAAGCCGATGAGGGCGTGATCTGGCCGGAATCGCGCTGCAATGGTGTGGACACCGAAATGGATGGGTGGCCACCGGAAACGGATGTTGAGTGCAGGAGTTAGGAGGATAAAGGCATGTCGTCCAACACGTTCGCCGTACCCGACCCGCCTGGGCTTGCGACCTTCGCCGATGCACTTGTGGCGTCCCGGCGCACGGAGGCAGAACCGGAGGCAGCCGGGTTGTCTCTTCTGGGCACTGTGCTCGCTGCGCCCGGCGCGGCAGTGCGATCGGCCGTCGCGGGCAGGGCGCCCGGTGGTTGGGAAGTTATCGCCAGGTCGGGCGAGACGTTGACCGTACAACCCCTATCGGGCGACGTCATGTTGCGGATGGTGGAGGGCGGCGCGGCTCATATTGCCGTGGTGGCCTCACCGGGCCTGCTGCATGCGAACGAGGTAGCCGAATCCGGGCTCCATGCGGAAAGTGGGGAAGGCGGCGGCTACGTTCATGTCATAGAACCTGGCCCGACGCTGCGCTCCGCCAGCGAGGGTTTTGCGCGGCGCGTCACGGATTCCTTGGGCTACCTCCTGACGGATCTTGTGCTGTTGCGGCTTGCTCAGCCGCCGGGAACCGCTCAGCCCGCGCCCACCGTGATCGTGCAGGGCGCCCCCGGCTTGGCGACGCCTGGCGACGAAAGCGAAGCGGACGGCGCGCCCATCGACGACGCCAGGCTCTCCTGGCCGGACGCGTCCGCGGAGCAACTCGACCTGATGCGCCGCGTCTACCGCGCTCAGGTGAGCCGGGCATCACGCACGCGCAGCTTTGTGGGCGATGTCGCCGCAGCAGACCTTGCCGAGATCGAGCATGGCATTCAGGCTCGGCCCGCCGCCGCCGAGTCATGCCGCCGCCTATTGGCCGACGTTCGCGCGGCGGCGGCGGCCGATAGCGGCGCGGCGAGCGTCTCGCGGATCGGCTTGGTCAGCGGCTATCGTTCGGCAACAAGCCAACTGGCAATCTGGAACCGGAACTTCCCCCGGTACTACGCCGAGACGCGCGCCGCTCGTCAAGCCAGGCAAGGGGGGGAGTTCGGTCCGGCGGCCTCGGATCTGCTTGTCGCGTACATCTCGGGTCGCCTGGCCGCGCCCGGTTTCAGCCTGCATAACAATGGGCTTGCGATCGACTTCATTACCGTTCAGGACAGCATATCGATGGGTGCCGACACCAGCGCGGACAATCGCTCCCACTGGCGCGGCAGTTGGTTGTTCGGCTGGCTTGCGGGCAACGCGAGCCGTTATGGGTTCTTTCAAAATACATCGATAGACGAACCTTGGCATTGGGAATTCCGTGACAGCGCCTCCGCTGCGCAGTCTGTATCAGCGGACGATGTCGGCTCACTATTCGCACCCGATACCCTCGAGCCGACTGACGTCTATCCCGCCGTCGAGACGGCCTTCGCTGCAGGGCGGGCCGAATTCAGCAACACGCCGTTGCTGGCTTCGCACCGTGGCACCCAGCCCGATCTGATCCTTCGATGGAACGACATGAGCGACCCGTCTGCCCTTGATGTCGTCGTGCACCTGCATGGATACAGCGGCGATGGGCTCAAGATGAGCTTGCGCAACAAAGAGAGGTTCAGCGGTCTTGACTTCGGCAACCCGGACTCTCCCGCGGATACGCGTCCCGGACGATCGTCACCGACGCTCTGCATACTGCCACGTGGCAACTACATTGGCGATCAACCCTCAAGAAATCCAGCCGCCTACAATTTCCCGTCGCTGACCACGCCCACTGGAATTCAGGACCTGATTGCCTATGGCGTTGGCAAGTTTGTGGCATCCAACGGCCTGCCGACCACGCCTTCGGTCCGTCGACTGATCATGACCGCGCATTCTGGGGGAGGGGCGGCGCTGAACCCTGCGCTAGCCAACAATGTTCCGGACGAAATCCAGGTATTCGATGCACTCTATGGCGGCGCGGAAAGCGCGGAGCCCCTGATCCGCTGGGTTAGAAACCGGATTGCTTTGGAGATGCGAAGCTGGACGAGTGGCAAGACACGGGCCGAGGGCGGGCTTTGCATCGTCTACCGCGAAGGCGGCACTGCGGCGAATAGCCTTCGCGTGGCCAGTGAAATCGCGAGGCTAATCGCAAATGCCCCGTCTGACGCGCGGCCGGTACTTCAGGCGGCGTATCGGGTGCTGCGCACAGATGTCGACCACAACCATATCCCGAGCCGCTTTGGCTGGCTTCTGCTGGCCGACATCGCCCAGCCGCTTCCATCGACTTTCCGGACTCCTGCGGAATCACGATCGATCGGCGAGCCGCCGACACCCAACAGCGGGGACGATTCGGAAGCTGATCCGGACGGCAATCGTACGTCGCCGCAGCAGCCAAGCGGCGCTGTGAGCTGGCGCGTTGCCGGTTCGCTACTCGTATTGCGTGACCAGATCAATGCCCGTGCCCCCACGCGGAGCAAGGCGAGCGATGGAACAATCGGCGATGCCGCCCATGCCGCACGCGATTCGGACCACAACCCCTGGGTCAAGGACGGCGGCACAGGTGTCGTCACCGCACTGGATATCACGCACGACCCGGCAGGCGGTTGCGACGCGGGGACGCTCGCGGATGCGCTGGTCGCCAGTCTCGATGCAAGGATCAAATATCTGATCTGGAATCGCCGGATTGTCAGTAGCTCGGTCGTGGGTGGGGTGGCCGCCTGGACCTGGAGAAAATATGCGGGTGCAAGCCCGCACACCGAGCATATCCACATATCGGTCAGTTCGGATAAGGCGCTGTACGACTCCCAGGATGCCTGGTCGATCTAGCGATGCGGCTATCTTGTCGCGCACGAGCTGTTTGGGCTGACGGGCGAAACCGCTATCCATGCGAAGGCGGCTAACTACTTGACTGGAGGGTGTTATGCCAACTTTAGGTGGACGCGTCGTAGCTGCGCCATCAGGAGCGCACGGATTCGACTCTGCATCTGTCCTGTCTGCGCAGACGGCCAGAGCGATGAATCAGTCGGGGTTTCAGTTTTGTATTCGCTACCTGTCCCGATTGTCTCCGCAAGGCCGGGGCGACCTTTCCAATACCGAGGCGAAGGGGATACTTGACGGCGGCCTCGCGCTCATGGCGGTACAGCATGTCTCTAAGCCAGGCTGGGTGCCGAATGCCACATTGGGGCGGCAATGTCACAGCCATCGAAGCTGCCGGCGCGGTCCTGTTACCGCGCGAGCTCAGTGTGGGACGCCTCAACCGGTCTTCGCGCGAGTGGATACGCGCGGCCGGCTTGCAGGCTTGCCCGAACCTGATTCGGCCTGATCCGAACGTTGCGCCGCCGGTTGCTGGCCAAAGACGAGCGTCTCGACCATCTGCCAATAGGCGTCGACCACGGCGGGATCAGACGCGGAAACATTGCTGGTCGCCAGCATTTCCGGGCCGAATCCAGACAGGGTCGATGTCAGGCTGATCATGAGGTAGTGCAAGAGAATCGGCTCGACCTGGGGTAAAGCGTGCTCACTCTGTGCCGCGCGAATCTGCGGAATTAACCAGTTGATCAATGGCTTGAGTACCGTGTCGGCAAGCCACTGCAATCGAGGGCTGTACACAAGGAACTCTTGAAGCATGAAACGATGGAACTGGGGAAAATCAACCGTGAACCGAAACAAAGCGCGATACACCAGTCTTACCCGGTCCGCCGCCTCGGCAGGGGGCGTATCGGTCAGATAGGCCTCCCACTCATGGCGGATGCGTTCGAACACATACTCCGCGACCGCCTGCCAGAGAACATCCTTGGATCGGTAGTGGTAGGTGATCAGCGGATGTTGCAACCCAATGCGATCCGCGATGCTGCGAATACTCGCAGCCTCAAAGCCCTTCGATGCGAATTCGGCCAGTGCCGCGTTCAGAATCGCCGAGCGGGTTTCCTGCGACCGCTGCTGCTCTGCGCGCTTGAGTTCGGTTGGCCTGCTCTTGTTGCCAACGCTCTTGGGACCTGTGCTATCCGCCATTTGATGTCTCGATTGGGAATTTCGTTACTTCTGCGTTCCAGTGCCTTTCGCCTCTGACAGGCCAACACTTTCTAAGCGTAGCAAGCTACGCGACCGTCAACGAGGGCGGGCTTCACAAAGGTATCACACACGCGACCCCCAATCTTGAGCGTCGCTGAACCTGCTGTGGACCGTTGATTTGGGCGGCACAGTAACACACTACAACGAGTGATCCAATTCATCGGACAAAAGTTGCGCCGCCCATGCGGCGTGCTCCGCCGACCCGTCGCGTCCATGGTGTCTAATTTTCTTTTAAATTAACACATCGTAAAGTATAATGCGACGGTAACTCTGGCTGGTCCAGGTGTTCCACCCGGGCGAGGACAGAACTGAATCCGACTGCAGATTTGATTCACGGGCCAAGGACACATGGAAAGCAAAATCACGCTGACATCAAGTGACGACATCGCATTCGTTACGATGGTGAACGAAGCGCGCGCCAACTCGATCGACAAGGCGTTCTGTGAGGAGCTGCTGGCCGCCCTCCACGAGATTGAGGGGTCGTCGAAGTATCGTGCAGTGATCCTTCAAGCCAGAGGCCGAATATTCTCGGCCGGCGGCGATCTTCGCCAGATTTTTGACGGACTGCAGCGTTCCGACTCCTTCCTCGAATCCTTGATTAGCGCACTGAACACCACGATTATGACGATCCGGCGCTTGCCGATACCTGTGATTGCTAGCGTTCAGGGGGCGGCAGCCGGTGCGGGCTTTTCGCTGGCCATGGCGTGCGATCTGGTGGTGGCGTCGAGCGCCGCCCGCTTTGTCGTCGGCTACGCCAAGCTGGGAACATCGAGCGACGGTGGACTGTCTTTTCATCTGGCGCGCCGATTGGGGGCGGCGAGGGCATTGGAGATCATGTTGACGCGGGACGCGTTGAGTGCAGACGAGGCCACGCTGCTGGGGCTCGTCCAGAGTATTGCCGAACCGGCTTCCCTGCAGGACGCCAGCCTGGCGCTCGCGCAGAAAGTCATGGACATACCCGCAGCGGCGATTAGAGAAACGAAATCACTGGTCGGAATGGCGGCCGAAGATAACCTTGAGCGCCATCTTGAAGAGGAAAAGCGCGCATTCCTGAGATGCGCGGCGACGGAAGCGTTTTCTCAACGTGTCGCTCAATTCCTCGCCAACTCCGAGTCGCCCAGAAGCGCGTCGACCTGATGACGACAACGCGTCTCAAGGAAGGTCTGCAGAAGTCCTGAATTGATGACGCTTTGATCTGATGCCGGCTCACCGGGCTCACCGGATTGAGCGGCGGCATGACGCCCAAGTCGGTGCGAACGCATGATCCATTGTGTAGGCCGTTACGGCATAACCGCGGACCAGAAGGCATTGCGTACACCGCAAGTGCAAGGCCAGTTGCACTTCATCACTGCACTACATCCCTATCCCCTTTGCCAGTCGGCGTCCTCGTGACGTCGCTACCACACGACGTCGCCATCGATTTCCGATCTGACGCGCAGCCAGAGTCAATCCATCCCCGGCTTCCCGGTGGCGTCGGACATTCGTTCTCTTCATTTGTCAGGTGAAGCATACCTGGGGATACTCCTATCCAAACTATACTGTACGAGTGGAAAATTTAGATCTATCCTTCATTTCAGCACCTCTGATGTGCCAATTAGCAGTGCGTTCAAAACGACGAAGGGGACTGGAGATGAAAAGATTGTCATGGGCCGCGGCGCTTCTTTGTGTCGCTCCTGCGGTGACGTACGCCCAAAGTTCCGTCACGCTGTACGGTCTGCTGGATGAAGGCTTGACCTACACAAGCAATCAAGGCGGCCATTCAGCCTGGTTGCTTCAGAGTGGAGGTGGATCACTGTCCAGATGGGGGCTGCGCGGCGCCGAAGACCTGGGTGGAGGTTACAAAGCGGTCTTTACGTTGGAGAACGGCTTTGACGTGTCTGGCGGAGGTCTGTCGAACAATGGGCGTCTGTTTGGCCGACAGGCGTACGTTGGCATTTCAAGCCCGTATGGGACGTTCACGGCTGGGCGTCAATACGAGGAAATAGCCGAGATGCTCTCCCCGGTCGCCGCCGGTTTGAACTGGGCGGTCTACTTTGCTCATGCCGGTGACGTTGACAACGTTGGAGGAAGCATACGCATCAACAACTCTGTCAAATATGCCAGTCCGAAAATTGCAGGGTTCACATTTGGTGCGCTCTATAGCTTTGGTGGACAGCCCGGACAATTCTCCACGGATAGCGTGACGTCGGTGGGACTGAGTTACACCGGAATAAACATCCCACTGTACGTTGCGGCTGCCTATACGATCATCAAGAATCCGTATGCTGCGGCATTCGATAGCATCGCGCCGCACAACATCATTTATGCCCCGTATGTGCAGAGCGCGGAAAGCCAAACCATCGCAGGGGTCGGTGCATCGTACAAGATCGGCGGCGCTTCAATTGCCTTCGAGTACACGTCGACGCAATTCAAGAAAGGCTTTCTTGGTAGTGACGTGCGGTTTGACAACTACGAGGCCAATGTCGGTTACTTCATTACGCCTTTCCTGTTCGCCGGTGCGGCTTACATCTACACACACGGCAAAATCGATGCGACCTCCGCGAGCCCAATCTATCGGGCAATCGATCTCTACACCAACTACTTCCTGTCGAAGCGGACTGACGTTTACTTCGCGGCCGAACTGTTGAAAGCGGGGGGCTCCGCGACTCAGGCACAGATCACGTTGATTCCTTCACCATCGGGCGGACAAACCCAAGGTCTGTTGCGAGTCGGCATTCGCCACCGTTTTTAACGAACCTCTGATGCCGATGCTGTCGAGGGACAGGTGAGGTCAGGCTGACACTTGACCCCGGCGGACGATCACCAAGGAAAAGGCCATGGAAAGCGTAGTCAATGCCCAGTGGGATGTGCGCAAGATTTTTAACGATATGCCCATCGGGCGAAAGCAGTGGCTGGTGTTCGCCATCTGCTTCGCAGCGACTGCAATCGAGGGTTTCGACACGATTGTGATCAGCTTCATCGCGCCTGCGATCAGCCAGCATTGGCATCTCTCGAGCGCGGCGCTGTCGCCTCTGGTGGCCTTTGGATTAACCGGACTACTGGTGGGTTCGATCGTTGGAGGAACGCTGGCCGACCGTGTCGGTCGCCGAACGGTGAGCATCGTGGCACTCGCCTGGTTTGGCATCGCAGGGGTGATGTCGAGCGAAGCGCAGTCGATATTTCAACTGATTGGCTGGCGTTTCATCACAGGCCTCGGTATCGGCGCAGCGATGCCCGCCACGTCAGCGATCGTCGCGGAATACAGCCCCGATCGTTCACGCTCAGCGATGCTCGCATCGACCTACTGCGGATTTCTTTTCGGTGCGGCGGCCGCTGGGGTCGTGACGTCCTCGGCTATCGGGGTATTGGGTTGGCGAGGCATGCTCGTACTGAGTGGTCTTTTGCCGCTTGGCGTTGTTGCCTTATTCGCGTGGCAAGTACCCGAGTCGCCGCTCTATGTCGTGGCCAGTCGGAGGTCCAATGAAGAGGCGCAACGAATCCTTGGCAAAGTGTTTCCGTCTTTAGACTGCTCTGGGGTCCATTTATTCAGCGCGGAAACGCGCAAATCGGTCAGCGGAGGCAGGGCGCTGTTGGGTAGCGAATACCGGCTTGGCACCCTGTTGACGTGGTTTACCGAGTTTGCGGGTTATCTGGCGTTCTTCCTGATAGGAAGCTGGTTGCCGACGCATCTGAAGCAGATGGGACTATCGATGCACGACGCCTCGCAAGTATCGTCAATGTTCCAGTTCGGTGCGCTGGGCGGCGCGGTTCTGTTCGCGATCCTTGTCCGTCGCTATAACGTGGCGTCGGTCGTTTCCGTGGCATTCGGCGCAGGATCGCTGCTTGTCATCGCTTTGGGCATGTCAGAGGCCTCTCGGTGGCACGCGGGCGTGGTCTTCTTGTCCGGCATGGCTGTCGGAGGCCCGCTGATCTGTATCAACACCATTCCGGGCATCTTCTATCCCACTGCGCTTCGTGCGTCCGGGGGTGGCTGGAACGTTGCGCTCGGACGGCTGGGGTCCATTGTCGGTTCGTCGTTGATTGGTCTGATCGTCATATCGGGATTCCCCTATCTGCTCACCTGCGCGTTGTTGTCGATACCGCTCCTGATGGCCTGTGTATGCATGACCGTCATGGCCCGGGTGCTCGTTGCGCAACGACGAATGCCGGACGACCACGGCGTGGGCATCAGTACGGCATCGGCGGGTGATCCTCCGTTGCAGAGCAGCACCACGCGGTGACGGTACGGCGCTAGCAGCAACCCGAGAACTGACTCACGTTGCTTCCCAGCGCCGGCACAGACGACGAAGACTCGCAACTCCCTTGGGATTCGAATTTTCATCCTGTGTGTAGGGTTCGCCTTGCATACTTTACGACCGTGAAGTATAGTGAATTACGGAACCTGCCTGATCGTGCGGCTTCGAAGAGCGAACGCGAAACGCATGTCAGTGGGTTAAGGACATTTTTTCAGCCTCGAAAGGGCTGGCTGTTGACGCCAAACAGGCCAACGAAGGAGGAGACATGATTGAAGAACGCGACATCGTCGTCACGATGCGGGACGGAACTCGCCTTGCGGTAGACGTCTATCGACCGGATGCGGATGGCAAGTATCCCGTGCTGTACGCCTCGGCGCTGCACAACAAGGATCTTCAGGGCCCGGATATCGCGGATGTCCTGCCCCCGCAGCCCGCGCAGGCGCCGCTCTGGTTTGGGCCGATAGAAGCCGGGGACACTCGGCGCTTCATCGCCAATGGTTATGTGCACGTGATTGCGCAACCGCGCGGCTCGGCCAAGTCGGAAGGCCACTATGGCGAAGAGAATACCGACCATTACGACATGATCGAATGGATCACGCAGCAGCCGTGGTCCGACGGCAAGGTCGGCATGGTGGGGATCTCGGGTTTTGCCGGTGAACAATGGCGTGCGGCGGCGCAGGGACACCCCGCGCTCAAGGCCATCTTTCCGTACGACGCGTGTAGTGCATACGGCGGTATGTTCGGGTTTCGGGACTTCAATCCCGGTGGCGTGATTCACACTTTCCCGTACCTGCTCGACGTTTTCAGCACGGTGCATGAGCCGCGTGGTGTGCCGGGTACGCTACCCGATGCGCAAGAGGAACTCTGGCGCGCAGCCATGCGTAATCCCGACTACAAGATGTACATCAACCTGTACAACATCCTGACGCAGAAGGGGCAGCGCACGGGGGTGATGTACCACATCATGACGAACCCTTGGGAGCCGGAAGGGACCGTCGCACGCGCCGAGGAAGTTTTCAAGTCGATCAAGGTGCCGTTCTATACGGGTTCGGGTGCCTACGCTTACACATACAAATTGCACTGGCTTGGCGCCCAGCATTACTTCAGCAACGTTAAGCAGCCGCGCAAGCTGATCTTTACGGGCCCAGCGCATCTGGAGCGGCCATTCCATCAGTACCACGACGAAGTGATCCGCTGGTACGACTACTGGCTGAAGGGTATCGATACGGGCATCATGGATGAACCCCCGGTCCGTTACTGGGTCATGGGCGCCAACGAATGGCGCACGGGTAGTGACTGGCCTTTGCCTGAGACCCAATGGGCGAAGTACTACCTTTCAGGCTGGGAGCAGCTCTCGACAGACGCCCCTCGACCTGCGGCGGAAGTTGGCAACGCACATCGGGAGCCCGATGTCTTCACGCAAATGCCGCTGAAAAAGACATCCAAGGTTGAGCGCCTGCGCTACATGACAGAGCCGCTTGCGCAGGACGTGTTGGTGGCGGGTCCCATTTCGCTGACGCTCTACGCTGAGATTGACCAGACAGACACGAACTGGATTGTCGTCCTCAAGGACGTGGGGCCGGACGTGTCGGTGGTTACCGCACGCGTCGGCGAACGCGCCGTTCCAGAGAACTTGCCCGAGCGTGAGCTTACCCGCGGCTGGCTGAAAGCGTCATACCGCGCAACGGATCCCGATCGATCCACGCCGGCGGAACCGTTTCACAAACTGACGAAAGAGTCGATCTCGCCGGTCACCCCTGGCGAAATCGTCAAGTATGAAATCCAGGTGCTCGCAACAGCAAACCAGTTCAAGGCCGGCCATCGGATCTGTATCGAGATATGCAGCATGGACGCGCCGACGGGAACGGGCGCGATGACCGACGTCGAATACATTCCGTATCACGTAACCAGTAGCAATACGGTCACCCACAAGATTTACCGGGACGCCGATCGCCCCTCACATCTGCTTCTCCCATTGATTCCGCTTAATGGACAGAACGCCTGAGTGACGAAACATTTCTGAGCGTCACAGACGCCGGGTGAATTTGATTGATTAGTGAGGTTAGCGATGAAAAGCATACGTTTTGAGCGCGACGGAAAGGTTGGGTATATCGTCCTGGCGAATCCGCCCTACAACCGGCTCGACGCGCATTTTGCAGAGTGTCTCCGGGAGGCGGTTCACGATGCCAGCGAAAGCGACATCCGGGTACTGGTCGTCCGGGCGGAGGGGCCCAACTTCAGTCTCGGTGGAGAGGTTCGCGAATGGCCAGGCAAAGACCTGAACTGGTTCCGCACCTTCGTCGCGGAAATCAACACTTCGTATCGTGCAATCGAAGCGCTCCGCGTCCCGACGGTGGCGGTGGTGCAGGGTCTGGCTTTTGGCGGCGGTTTCGAACTCGCGTTGAACTGTGACTTCATTGTGGCGGCAAGCGACGCAGTGTTCCGCTGCGTCGAGGTCACGACGGCGATGCTTCCCATTGCGGGCGCGCTGCAGCGGTTGGCCGAGCGAGTGGGGCGTAGCAACGCGTCCCGTTTCGCGATGCTGGGTGATGCGATTCCCGGCAGCGTGGCCCGAGACCTCGGGATTGTGACGCACGTGGCTGAACCCGATGCGCTCGAACGTGTTGCTGCCGAGTTGATTACGCGGCTCTCCGACGGTCCGACGCTTTCGTACGCGGCGACGCGCACCCTGCTCAAGGTGTGGTCAGGCGGTGGCGTCGCCGCTGCGGATGCCGCCATGCTGGACGTCTGCATGGACTTGTACAAGACGGAGGACGCCACGCGGGGTTTCGCCAACACAGCCGAGGCGTTCGACCGTGACGAGGAGCCCGGTGAGATGGTTTTTCACGGGAAATAGCCCGACGCTCCCCGGTGTAGTCAGGCTCGACCTCACCAACGGCGGACGGCAGCATTGCAATCGCTGCATAACCTCGGTTCGACGGACTTTCCGGCAGAAACCCGCAGCAACGATGGAGGATGGCTTCATGCACACTTTACCCGGTTCCCTGGCGCTCGAGGTGCCTGCCGATGGCGTCGCCTACGTAAGGGGTTCGACGGACGTTCCCTTGAGTGAGTCTACAGTTGGCCAGTTTCTCAGGGAAACAGCGCGCCGGTTTCCTGATCGGCAAGCTGTGGTATTCCGGGAGCAACTTGTACGATGGACATGGAAGGAATTTGACGACCATGTCGATCAACTTGCCGCAGGTTTCCTGTCATTGGGAATTGGAAAGGGGGATCGCCTCGGCATCTGGTCGCCCAACCGGTTCGAATGGTTGCTCACGCAGTTCGCGACAGCGCGCATCGGCGCTGTATTAGTCAACATCAACCCCGCCTATCGGGTAGCGGAACTCGAGTACGCGCTGCGGAAAGTACGCTGCAAAGCGCTCGTCACCGCTGAGAGTTTCAAAACGTCGAACTACATTTCGATGCTGCTCGACATCGCGCCTGAGCTAGCGTCGCAGCAGCCGGACGAGGTGAGGGTCGCACGTCTGCCCGACCTTCGTACGGTGATTTCCGTGGGTGATTGGAGCGTGCCGGGCGTCATGTCATTCCACGCGGTCATGCAGCGCGGAGAGGGGATGCTTCGAGACAAGGGGCGTGAGGCAGTCGATGTCGTCGAGCAAACACTTTCCCCCCATGACCCGATCAATATCCAGTTCACGAGCGGCACCACCGGTAGCCCGAAGGGCGCAACGCTGACGCACCGGAACATTGTCAACAACGCGCGTTTTGTTGGCATGGCGATGAAGCTGTCCGAAGCCGACTCGCTCTGTATTCCTGTCCCGCTGTACCACTGTTTTGGCATGGTGCTCGGCGTATTGGCGTGCGTGTCGGTTGGCGCGCAGATGGTCTTCCCGGGCGAAGGATTCGACGCCGGCGCGACCCTCGCGGCGGTCGCGGAAGAGCGTTGCACCGCACTTCACGGGGTGCCGACCATGTTTATCGCAGAACTGGGGCATGCGGACTTTTCATCGTTTGATCTGAGCAGTCTGCGGACCGGCATCATGGCTGGATCGCCCTGTCCTGTGGAAACAATGAATCAGGTCGTGACCAAAATGCACATGCGAGAGGTCACCATTGCGTATGGCATGACAGAGACTAGTCCTGTGTCGTTTCAGAGCGCAACCACGGATCCGCTCGATAAACGCACGACAACGGTCGGGCGGATTCAGCCTCATCTCGAGGTAAAGATCGTTGATTTCGATGGTCGTACGGTATCGGTCGGTGAGACGGGAGAACTCTGTACAAGAGGGTACTCGGTAATGCTGGGGTACTGGGAAGACGAATCGAAGACACGCGAAAGCATCGTTGACGGATGGATGCATACAGGCGATCTCGCAACCATCGACGCCGATGGATATTGCAACATCGTCGGGAGGCTGAAGGACATGGTGATTCGTGGGGGAGAGAACATCTATCCCCGCGAAGTTGAGGAATACCTCTTCAGGCATCCAAAAATACAGAATGTGCAGGTGTTTGGCGTGCCGGATGAGAAGAACGGCGAGGAATTGTGCGCCTGGATCGTGCTGCGGAAAGGTGAAGGTTCGACTGAGGAAGATATCCGAGACTTTTGCCGAGGACAGATCGCTCACTACAAGGTGCCAAAGTATATTCGCTTCGTTAATGAATTGCCGATGACTGTGACGGGCAAAGTACAGAAGTTCGCCATGCGTGAGGAGATGATCCGCTATCTCAATCTGACCGGGCAAAAGACCGCCTGACAGGTTGGTGAAAACCGGGTGGAATCGTAAAAAATCGAGACTCGCAAACTTGCCATGAATTAGGTATCCGAAATAGATGCTGATGGCGAAATGCGGAGGTTTGCCAATTGGAGGTGTCGAATGTATGAAATAACCACGGATGTACTCATCGTCGGAACGGGGCCAGCCGGCTCCGCCAGCGCCGCGCTGCTTTCGACGTACGGCGTCAAAAACATGGTCATCAACCAATACCGTTGGTTGGCCAACACGCCGCGAGCGCACATCACAAACCTGCGCACCATGGAGGTCCTTCGCGACCTCGGCCAGCAAGTGGAGCAGGAGGCTTACCTGTACGCGACCGATCAGGATCTGATGGGTGGGACGGTCTTCTGCGAAAGTCTGACCGGTGAGGAAATTGGCAGGGTGCCCAGTTGGGGGCTGCATCCGCTGTCAAGAGCGGAACGGCAATTGTCGAGTCCGACAAAGATGAACGATCTGCCGCAGACGTTCATGGAGCCGCTGCTTTTCAAAACCGCTTGTGCACGCGGTACCGAGGCGCGCATGAGCACGGAATATCTGAGTCATACGCAGACGGACGAGGGTGTTCTCACGCGCTGCCGTGACCGCTTGTCGGGGGAGGAGTTCACGGTCAGATCAAAGTACCTTATCGGCGCAGACGGTGGGAACTCCAAGGTCGCAAAGGACGCGGGTTTGCCTTTCGAAGGGCAGATGGGTGTGCGGGGGTCGATGAACATCTGGTTCCGCGCGGACCTGTCTGAGTTCGTTGCACACCGCCCGGCGGTGTTGTACCCCATCATGCAACCGGGTGCAGAAGTGGGCGGTATCGGGATGGGCCTGATCCGGATGGTGCGGCCTTGGAATGAGTGGTTGATTGTTTGGGGCTATGACATCAACGAACCTACGCCGGTTGTGGACGAGGCCAAGGCCACCACGATCGCGCGGCAACTGGTGGGCAAGCCGGATCTCGAGATCGAACTGTTGGGCGCGAATACCTGGACCGTGAACAACATGTATGCGACCAGCATGCACGACGGCAGAGTGTTTTGCATGGGCGATGCGACCCATCGGCACCCGCCGTCTGGCGGGTTGGGCTCCAACACATCGATTCAGGACGCGTTTAACCTCGCGTGGAAGCTCGCGGCCGTCATCAAGGGGCAGGCGGGTGAAGCGCTTCTGGATACGTATTCGGCTGAGCGTGCGCCGATCGCCAAGCAGATCGTCACCCGCGCCAACCAGTCGATTGCCGAATTTGCTCCGCTTTATAGCGCGCTTGGCATTGACAAATCGAACGACGGGGAAGTCCTGCAAGCGAATATGCATGCGCGAAGCGGATCCACGGCGGCTGCCGAGAAGCAGCGGGACGAAATTCGGGAGGCGTTGGCGTTCAAGCGATACGAACTGGACGCCCAGGGCGTGGAGATGAATCAACGCTATTACTCGAGCGCTGCGGTGACCGATGAGCAAACCGAACCGGAGTTCACGCGCGACCGTGAACTGTATTACCAGACGACGACATGGCCTGGCGCGCGTTTGCCGCACGCCTGGGTTTTCGACGCCCGTGGACGCCAACACTCCACGCTCGATCTCGCAGGACATGGGCGATTCGTACTGTTTACCGGTCTTGGCGGCGAAGCATGGGTTGAGGCTGCCTCAACAGTCGGTGAGGAGCTGGGAGTGGAGGTTGACGTGCACGTTATCGGTCCGCGGCAGTCCTATGCGGACCACACTGGCGACTGGGCTCGCGTGCGCGAAATCGGCGACAGTGGTTGCGTATTGACCCGCCCGGATCATCATGTGGCGTGGCGTAGCCTCGCGTTGCCGAATGATCCGGCAGCCGAGCTTCGCAGGGTATTGAAGCAGGTGCTGTCGAAGTAAATGCTGAAGGCGGGCGTTTCGCCGGGATCTGTGTAGTTACGGATCAACGGCGAGACGCCTGCGCAATTCAAGTACCGTTAGTTTGGCTCGTGGCTAGCGGCCTTTCTAGCGTGATGCCAATGCGCCAAATACGAGTCGCTCTACGGTGCGCCAATATTCTTCGGCCAGTGCCGGATCGGACGGTGATCGATCACTGGTCGCCGAGAATTCCGGACCGAAGCCCGAAAGCGTCGACGTCAGACTAATCAACATATAGTGGAAAACAATCGGCTCGACGTTGGGTAACGCCTGTTCTTGCTGGGCGGCACGGATTTGCGGCAGCAGCCAACCGATTAGCGGTTTTAAGAAAGCATCGGCGAGCCATTGCAGCCGCGAGCTGGAACCGAGCGATTCCTGAAGGATGAAGCGGTGAAACTCGGGAAACGCGACCGTGAAGCGAAATAGCGCCCTATAGGCCAGCTTGAGCCGATCGACCGCGCGAGCCGGACCGAGGCTGAACAGACTTGCATCGCGTTCTTGCCGGACACGTTCGAATACATAGTCGGCTACCGCCTGCCACAGAATTTCTTTGGAGCGAAAGTGATAGGTAATGAGCGGATGCTGCATCCCGATTCGGTCTGCAATGCTGCGAATACTGGCGACCTCGAAACCCTTTGATGAAAATTCGGTAAGCGCTGCATGCAAAATGGCCGAACGCGTTTCCTGAGCACGCTGCTGCTCGATACGCTTCAGCTCCGCCGGGCGACGTGCCCGGGCAGTGCGTGCATCAGGTAGGGTTCGTGACGCCATGGGCGAGTATGTTGCGACACGTTGAAGTGAATGTTGGGTGTCCAGATCATTGGATCTGGACGA